>Ga0209285_10000294_pt1 | contig 18293 bp, 19 predicted proteins | sample PPLLak3March2015_2_FD_187249 | JGI IMG/M metagenome (GOLD analysis project Ga0209285, IMG submission 187249) | Freshwater sediment microbial communities from Prairie Pothole Lake near Jamestown, North Dakota, USA - PPLs Lake P8 Core (3) Depth... | ecosystem: Environmental > Aquatic > Freshwater... | reverse complement strand
GAACGGCGCCTCGGCCAGCGCACCTGCAACCAGGCCGGCCAGCGGGACCATCACTTGCTCATCCAGCCAGCCTTGGAGCGGACTGCCGATCGTGAACGTCAGCCAGAAAACCAGCCCCAGGATCCCGGCCAGGATTAACAAACCCCAGATCGGGTGGGCGGTATAACGGTCCAGCCGCTCGGTGACGCCGATCTGCCCCACGCGTGGACGCGTGACCGCGGCACGCAGCATGCGCCCGATCCATTCATATCTTCCCGAAGCAACTGCCAGGAAAGCATCATCGTGGAGGCGCAAAATGTCGTGGACGGCTTCCCAGGTTCCGGGGTCGAGCGCCGTCCGCATCATGTGCGTCACTTCGGCGTCGCCCTCCAGCAATTTGAGCGCCACCCAATTCTCAGGATATGGATCGGGAACAAGCCCATTGATCAGTGTTTCGATCTTTTCCAGCACCTCCTGGTGATCGAGGCGCACTTCGGGAGGGTGCGGACTTGGAACTTGATTCCCGGTCAGAACATTTTCCACCACCCCGAGCAGTTCTCGTACTCCCAGCGCCTTGGAGGCCGTCATCGGGACGACAGGCAAACCGAGGGCTGCTTCGAGCACGTGTGCATCCACCTGGATGCCTTCCTGCCCGGCTACATCCATCATGTTCAGGGCCACCACCACCGGCGCATCCAACGCAGCCAGTTCGGCCACCAAGTACAGGCTGCGCTCCAGGTTTGCCGCGCTGACCACCGCCACCACCACCGACGGAGTCTCGCGCAAGATGAACTCGCGCGCAATGACCTCCTCCGGCGAATTGGCGGTCAGGCTGTAGGTGCCGGGCAGGTCCACCAGGCGGAAAGTGCGCCCGTTGAAGTCGAAATGGCCTTCGCGGCGTTCCACCGTCTTGCCCGGCCAGTTGCCCACGTGCTGGTTCAGGCCGGTCAGCAGGTTGAAGAGCGTGGACTTACCCATGTTAGGCTGGCCAGCCAGGGCGACGAGTGGAGCATCCGGGTCGAGAACGGTCAAGCGCGAAACGGTCTGGGCGGGAGTCTCGTGTCGCTCACTCATGCGCCCCCCGCTCGATAATGATCTTGGCGGCTTCACCGCGACCTAGCGCAACGCGCGTCCCGCGCACAGTCACGATCAGCGGACCGTGTCCGTAGTTCTGGATCATATTGACTTTTACACCAGGGGTGAATCCAAGCGATGCCAGCCGGTTGTTGACTGTCCGACCGCCATGGAACGCCAGGATGGTGGCTTCCTCCCCGACTGTCATCTCGGACAGGGATGTCGGGTGCTCCAAACCACGAAAATGGTGGGTGTGGCGGTGATGGTGCTTGAACCAAATATGGCGAGGCATATTCGTCTCCTGCGATGTGTGAAGTATAATAAAGGTGTCAAAACCAGAATTATTATATGCTAATATAGAATATTAGTATAGTAAAAACTGTAGGTTAATTTCATGACAAATTTTCCGGGTTCAAAAATTGAAGTATCCAGCCTGAGTTCCACCATCCAGGATTACCTGTCGCTCATCTATGTAATGGAACGCGACGAGGAGCCGGTAGTGGGTTCACGCCTGGCGGAACTGCTGGGCGTCACCCCGCCCACTGTCACCAACACGCTCAAGCGCATGACCCGCGACAACCTGATCACGATGAACAAGGACGGCACCCACCTGACCGAGAGCGGCTGGGCGGCGGCACGGGTCGTCATGCGCCGCCATATGCTGATGGAGTGGATGATGGTCAAAACCCTGCCGTGGTCGAAACTGCACAGCGAGGCCCATCACTTGGAACACGCCATCTCCGCCATGACCGAGACCGCCCTGATGGAACAACTCGGCCACCCGCAGACCTGCCCGCACGGCAACCCCCTGCCCGGATGCGAGCAGGCAGTTACAGCCTGGATCCCGCTGCCGCAAATCCCCGTAGGTGAGACCGTAACCATCCGGCGCATCCATGAACTGGCGGAGGAGAACGCCCAGTTGCTGGCTTACCTGGAGACGAAACGAGTCATGCCCGGCACATCGGTCAGGGTAGCCGAAATCCTGCCCTTCAACCAGACGATTACCATCGAAGTGGAAGATCAGCCGGTGACGCTGGGCATTGTTGCAGCACGTTATATATTTGTAGAAAAGCAGTCATCCGAGTGATAATCGATGAATATGAATCCAGCAGCGTGGAAGCCATCGCCGCGAGTTTATATGCTCTCGATGAAACACTTGCTCCTGTGAAAACGGCTCTCTCCAGGAACATCCGGATTCATCCATTTCTAAACATTCCCTGTTAAGATTGTTCCAATGATCTTAAAACGCATCCAACTTGGCCTGATCCACGTGGCGGTCGCCATGACCCTGGTCCCGATCAACAGCACCCTCAACCGGGTGATGATCAAGGAGCTGGCCGTCTCAGCCACGGTGGTGGCCATCCTGGCCTCCCTGCCTTATCTCTTCTCCCCGATCCAGGTTGCCATCGGTTCCTTCTCCGACCGCCACCCCATCCTGGGCTTGCGGCGAACACCGTATATCGTGCTTGGCCTGCTGTTGTGCGTGCTCGGTGTGGTCATCGCCCCCTGGGCGGCCTTCAAACTGGCGGATGGGAATTGGGCGGGTATCCTGGCCGGGGTGCTGGCCTTCCTGGCCTGGGGGATGGGATATAACCTATCCAGCGTTTCGTACCTTTCGCTCGCATCCGAACTTTCCGGAGAAAAGGGGCGCGGCAAAACCATCGCCGTAATGTGGTTCATGATGATCGTCAGCATCATCCTGACCGCCATCGGGATCAGCCGCATGGTGGATCCATACACGCCTGAAGCCCTGCGCGTTGCGTTCCGAACCGTGGGCCTGGTTGCGCTTGGATTGGGACTTTTCGGCCTGGTCCGTCTCGAGCCGCGTTCCGCCCCGCAGGGATCCGGCCAGTCAGACCATTACAGCCTCAAACAAATGGCCGGCGCAATCCTGAAGAACCGCCAGGCAACGCTTTTCTTCTGGTACCTCCTGCTGCTCCTGGCCGCTATTCTTGGCCAGGATGTACTGCTCGAACCGTTCGGTGCCGAAGCCTTCGGCCTGACCGTTACCCAGACCACCCGCATCACATCCTTGTGGGGTGGATTCGTGCTGGTTGCAATCATCGTCGCCGGGCTGCTGGAAGGACGCCTCCCCAAGCGCATCATTGCCCAGGGCGGCAACCTGGGCGCGCTGGCCGGCTTCCTGGTCATCCTGCTCAGCGGCGTGATCAATAACCTGCCTGTCTTCTACACCGGCGTGACCTTGCTGGGCATCGGCACGGGACTTTCCACGGTTGCCAACCTGGCCCTGATGTTCGACCTGACCCTGCCTGGGCAGGTGGGCTTGTTCATTGGCGCCTGGGGGTTTTCCAATGCGATGTCCCGGCTGGTGGGCTCCGTGTTGGGCGGGGCCGTGCGGGATGTTGTGGGCCAAATCAGCGGGGATGTATTGGTTGGATACCTGGCTGTTTTTGGGATCGAATCCGCCCTGCTGCTGGTTTCGATCATCCTGCTGGGCAGCATCGATGTAAAAGCTTTCCAAAGAACCGCCAAAACACCCCCGGTTTTGGAGCGGGCTGCGCTGTCGGAATAACGATTACCTGGCTAAAAAACCATCTGCGGCAGAGGGATTGCAAGCAGGCACCAACCTATTTCCCACCGATCAACCGCGTGTATACAGGATGATATGGCCTTGCTCATCCTGTTCGATGCGCAAGGGAATCAATCCCTTCATGGCCGAGCCATGCGTGACCTTCCCGGGCCCAAAAGGCCACTGGCGGCAAGCAATCCACGACTGGCTAGTTTCAGGAAATCACGACGAGAGAATTCGATCATCTCAACGCTCCACCGCATGACAGGTATGGCAATACGCCGAGGATTGATCCTGTCCATTTTGGGTGCAGCCGCTGCCCATCACCGGGCGGAAGGTAAATAATTGTCTGGTGGCCTTACCAACCATTTCATACGTTCCATCCGGCAGGAAGCGGGTATTCCAGAGCGGCTCCCCCTTTTCCGTGACCAGGATGGTATCGCCGATCTCCAGGTCAACGACTGGATTGAGAAATGCCAACCGGAAGGCGATATCCTCCGGGTCGGTCAGGGTCTTCGTCAGCGGCAGTTCCGTCAGTGTACCGTGGCAGGTTTTGCATTGGGTATACTGGATGCTGGCTTTGGTGGCATGGATGTCGCCATCCCCCATTGCCTCGATGCGGGTATGGCAATCCACACAATCGAGGGTCCATTCGCACTGGACAAATTGCGCGATGGGTTGATAGTAATCATCAATGCGGCGAGTGGGCTGATCGGTGCGCTCGACAAAGAGCATCGTGCGCAGGTCATAGTTGCCGCGGTTGTGGCAGGTGTTGCACTGGGTATAAGGGATGGCGGTGGTGAGGGTGTGGATCCCCCTCACCCCTTGCCCCTCTCCCGCAAGCGGGAGAGGGGGTGGGGTGAGGGGGGTATGACACGCCGCGCAGCCGGTATAGCGGTAATACTGTTCGCCATCAGCAGGCTCGGCGTTGATGTGGCAGGTGAGACACTTCTCGCCAAATGCCCGCACGGAAGGATTGGTTTCGGTGGATGGGTCGAACAAGTCAAGGCGCAGGATTCCGGTCTGGGATGGCAGGCTGGTGTCAGTAACGGCCAGCGCGCCGTAGATGGGAGTCTGGTCCGGTTGTGCGCCAAAGGTATAACGGATGCTGGTGACCGCGCCGGTGTAGTTAACCTGGATGCTGGTCATCACCCGCTGGATATGGTCCCGTTGCTCTGCCGGCGAACCAGCATGGCAATCACCCCCACCGCAGGATTGTTCCACCACCGACAAGTCGGAAGGGTTTGCGCCTCCCCGCATACTGCTGTGCGCCAGGTCTGCCTCCAACGCCAGGCGCTCGCCGCCGTGGCAGGTCACACAACCGAAGGTCTCCAGCGGATGCGAGGGGCTGATCTCGGCCAGGTCGGCATGGCAGGTCAGGCAGTACTCAGTCTCTCCAGTCAGTGAGGGGGTGATGGCAACCGGTTGCGGGGTACGCGCTTCCAGCCACCAGGCCAGGCCGATGGCGATCAACAAGAGCAGGCAGGCAGCAAGGAAAGGGCGGCGGGTCATATCAGGCAGCCGGGAGCAGGGCGAGAAGCGTCAACAGGATGACAAGAAGGGCCATGACCGCCAGCACCACCTGCGCCAGCCGGTTGGATCGGATGAACCAGCGCCCCACTTCGTTCTGGGCAGGCCGGGGAAGAACATACGGGATGAGCGCCAAGATCAACAGCAACAGGACCGGCACCAGCACACCCCACAGGAAGGGGTCGCCCCACTTCAACATTTGCTGCACCCACAGGAAGAACCACGGCGCGCGGGCATCGCCGGTAATGGCATTGACATCGGTAATCGCCGGGGCAATGGGGGCCGGGGAAAATACCGAGAGCAGGAGCAGCGCCGCGCCGGTAAGGAGCATGGCGGTAACCTCACGGCGCACCAGTTCGAAGCGGGAGATGCGCGCCGGGTCCGCACGCAGTTCCGGGGGGGGGACCGCTATCCCCCCATCCCGGCGGACGCGGAAGGAATGCCAAACGGTCATGATGGCAGCCAGGAGCATCAATCCAAAAATGTGCCAGGCGTAGAAACGGATGAGCGTGACGGAGCCGGGCTGGGAACCGCCAACCAGGAATACGTAGAGTTGTTCGCCAACCAGCGGGATGGTCTTTACCAGGTTCACGCCCACCACGAGCGCCCACTGGATGCCCTGATCCCAGCGCAGGATGTAGCCGGTGAAATCGAGCAGGATGGCGAGGATGAACAGCGTCAGTCCAAGCAGGTAGTTGAAACGCCGCGGCGGGGCGTAAGCTCCGGTGAACACAACGCGGACAAGGTGTACGGCGCTGACGATGAGCAGGAGTTGGGCGGCCCAGAAATGCAGGTTGCGCACCAATCCGCCAAACGGAACCAGGAAACTGAGGGTTTGGACCGAGAGGGCAGCTTCATCCGGCGTGGGCACATAGTAGAACATTTCCAGAACGCCGGTTATGATCAATACCAGCGTGAGGAAGATCGCCGTTCCGCCTGCACCCAGCGTATAGCGCCAGCGGGATTGTTCCGCCGGGATGGTCGGAGGGTGGATGTGGTGGAAGAAGTTCGGACGCATGATGCTGTCGATTATATAATACCCACGGTCAAAAATTGCGCTTTCCACCTTCTAAAATAGCGCAATTTTTGACCGAGTGCGGTATAACAACCTCCCGCCTTCAAATCCGGCGGGAGGTTGCAGTGGTGGATTTAGTCCCCGCTTGGGGCGTGGGCCTCGTGATGTTCACTCTCGAATACTGGAAGGTATTTAGCCGCCAGGCCAAAGGCCAGGATGCCGGCCGAGAAAATACCAATCGAAACGGCCATCTCGGGCAAAGTCGGGATGTATTTGACGTTGCTCATGAAAGCAGGAACATATGTCAGTGGGTCGTAATGTTGAACGGCAAACCAACTCACATTGAAGCGGTTGAGGATCATGCCCAGCAGGAGCAGGATCGCACCTGCGAGCAAGGCATTCGGACTCTGGCGCATCCGTTTGATGGAGAACCAGATGATGGGGATCACCGAGCCGATCAGGATATCCGCCCAGAACAGGATGCTCATCCCGCCGCTGGTGAAGAGATATCTCAACTCGCCAGCAAAGGCCAATTCACCGAATTTGAGGATCAGGTAAATCCCCAAAACGATTGGAATAGCTTTGGCTAATTTTTCCAGCAAGTGGGTTTCCAGGCCGCGCTTGAAATAACGCGAACTGAGCGAAGATTCGAAGATGATCATTGCCAGTCCAATTGCCACGGCAGATACGAAGAACATCACAGGCAGGATGGCTGTCCACCACAGCGGGTGCAGTTTGGTAGGCTGGATCAGCAGCAGCGAACCAAGCGAGGACTGGTGGAGGGTGGAGAGCACCACGCCGAGGATGACGAACGGCATGACGAATTTGTGGAAGATGTGCGCCAGTTTCTTCCACTTGAGTCCCTCGAATACAACCGGCGCGAACTCGATCGCCAGAACAGTCAGGTAGGACATGACGCAGATGCCGATTTCCAGCAGCACCGATGTATGGTTCCAAAAGATCATCATGTACCAGATGCGTTCCGGATGGCCAAGATCCACCAGGAGGGCAACTGCCACCATGATGTAACCGAGAAAGGCCGTCAGCACCGCAGGCCGCAGCAAGGGGCGGAATTTCTCTATACCGAGGATATACACCGCTCCCGCCATCAGGAAGCCGCCACTGCTGATGGCTACCCCGGTGAACAGGTCGAAACTGATCCAGAAACCCCAGGGGTAGGCATTGCTCAAATCGCTGATGGGCCCGATACCGCTTGCATAGCGAACCATCGCTACCACGAAGGCAATTCCCATCAGGAACAGCAAGATCAGTGCAATGGGCTTTAGACGGAGGCGCCGGTCAATGGCAAGGTTTAGTTTCATTTGTTCACCTCCGGTTCTTCCTCGTGAGTCTCTGTCGGCTTGGCTTTGGTCTCGGTTTTCTTGTTATACAGGTGTACCCCAGCGGCAACAGCAGTCAGCACTACTCCCCAACCGAGGGCGAACGGAATGGTCATTTCCATCACTTTCTCACTGATTTCATTGACCGGTTCCTCGGGCAAGGCTGGCAGGCCCAGTTCGCTGAACGGAACATGGGAGAGGATGAGGTAAGATGTGCCGCCATTTTCGAACTCACCGTACACATGGTCGATGTAACGGTCAGGGTGGGCGGCGATGCGTTCGTGGGCAATCTTGAGCAGTTCATCGCGTTCGCCGTATTCCAGCGCGTCGGTGGGACAGGTGGCCACACAGGCAGGTTCCTGCCCATTGTCGATGCGCTGGGGGCAGAAGGTGCACTTGTCGATGAATGCGCCCTCGATCAAGCCCTTATCGTAATCGAAATGTGGCACCCCGAACGGGCAGGCGTTCATACAGTACCGGCAGCCGATGCACTTTTTAGGATCATATTCCACAGGCCCATCGGAACGCTTGGAATAAGCCCCAACCGGGCAAGCGGACAAGCAATCTGGTTCATTGCAGTGCATGCAGTGATACACCATGGAAGCCCGCTCCAGGATCGGGTACTCCCCCATGACCCCTCGACCGGCAACCCAAATGCGGGTCTTGTCCATTTCGATATTGTTTTCCACGCTGCAAGCCACCATACAGGCCCGGCAGCCAATGCAACGCACAGCATCGAACAGGTAGGCGTGATGTTTGATGTCTGTCATGTTTGCACCTCTAAGCCTTCTTTACCTTGACAAATGTCTGGCTGAGCGCCTGGCCGCCGCTGATGGGGTCGGTGTAGGTCTCGTGGAGAACGGAGTCGCTGGCGCCAATGCCGAAGGCGGTGGTGAGACCTTTCGACAGGTGCCCGAACCCTGGCGTAAGATAAACGCAATCCGGGCGGATGGCTTCCGTGGCAAGCAATTTACTATGAACTTTGCCGACTTTACTGGTGATCTCCACCCAGTCGCCATCGGTAAATCCCAGACTCACCGCGGTTTTGGCATTCATCCACAAGCGCGGTTCGTCGGAGTACTTGTGAAGAAGCTGGTTGTTCTGCGTTCCAAACTGGGTATGCTGGGCCACTTTCCCGGTCAGCAGGTAGAACTCATTCTCGCCAGGGATAGGCGGTTCCTCCCAGGTGGGCCAGGCCGGGAAACCAGCATTCTTCAACGTTTCTGAATAAACTTCGATCTTTCCGGAAGGCGTGTTGAAGGTGAATCCATTTTTCTTTTCCTCCTCCGGCATCTCGGCGTAGCCTTTCTCTTTGACTTCTTCGAGGCTTATTCCTAAAGGTTTGAGTTGCTGGCGGATGTAATCTTCTTCATCCTCATACTGGAAGTAATCGCCCAGTCCAAGGCGTTCGCCCAACTGCTTGTAGATCCACAGCGCCGACCTGGCTTCGCCCTGCGGTTCGATGACCGGCTGGCGGATGTAGGCCCTGCCGTCCAGGGGCAGGAGCGGGTCATAACGCTCCAGGTAGGAGGCTTCGGGCAGCACCACATCCGAGAACCAGGCGGTGTCGTTCATGATGATATCCACGGTGGCGATGAAATCCATCTTGCCAAAAGCCAGCAAGGTTTTGTTCCGGTCTGGCAGGGCCAGGATGGGATTCTGGCGGGCAATGAACCAGCCATGCGCCTGATAGGGTTGTCCGGTGATGATCGCGTCGCGCAGTTCCTGGAAAACACCCAGCTTGAGCGGGACCAACGGATACTTCCAGGGCGTGCCATCCAGGCGCAGAGCGGAGATGCGCGGATAGGGAGGCTGGGGCGGTTTTGCCAGGCCGCTGCCCTCTTCCGTAACATCGGTGGAGAGACAGCCGCCTTCCGTAAACACATTCCCACTCAAAGCGTTCAGGGTGGCGATAGCACGCTCGGTCTGGAAGGAGTTCACGAAGTTCGATGTCCGCCAGCCGGGGTGGGCCAGGGCGTTATGCTTCGCCGCCGCGTACTCGCGCGCAATCCGTTCGATGGTGGCAGCCGGCACGCCAGTGATGGCCTCTGCCCATTCGGGTGTGTACCGCCGCATGGCATCCTGGATTCCATCGCAGCCAATAACATACTGTTTGACGAAATCACAGTCTGCCAGTTCATTCATCACGATGACATGGATCATTGCCAGCAGGAAGGCTGAATCTGTGCCCGGGCGGATGGGGATCCATTCAGCGGCCTTGGAGGCCGTCTTGGTGTAGCGCGGGTCGAGGTAAACCAGTTTTGCGCCGCGGTCGATGGCGTGCGACAGTTCGGATGTCTCCGATGTAGAGATGGCCTCCATCAGGTTGCGGCCCACCAACAGGATGAATTCGACATCATCATATTTGCGGGCTGGCTCTTCGACACCATAGGTCAACAAGAAGGCAGTGATCATGGCGTTGAAGCACAGGCTGCGCTGTGTGCCATAGTTGGGTGAACCGAAACCGTACAGCAGGTTCTCGAACTGAACCTGGCTGAGGTTGTGGGTGGAGGAAAAGATCATCCCCTCGGGGCCATATTTTTCCTTGACCTCGAGCATCTTGCTGGCAGTCAGGTCGAGGGCTTCCTCCCAGGATGCCTTGCGGAACTTGCCTTCGCCGCGCTTACCCACCCGGATGAGGGGAGTCAGCACACGGTCCGGGTCGTAGGTGTTCATCAGGCCAGATTGCCCGCGCGGGCACAGGTTGCCTTTCGAATGCGGGTGCTCGGGATTGCCGTCCAGTTTAACCACGCGCCCGTCTTTCACCTTGGCGAGCAGACCGCAGCGCCAGACGCACATTTCGCACATGCTCGGGATGTAGCCATCGCCGTCAGCATTGATCAGCTTGGCATCGCGAGCCGCCTGGGCCACCTGCGGCGGGATGAAACTGCCCGCCGCGAGAGCCGCTCCGGCCGCCGCGCCCAGTTTTAGAAAATCTCGTCTTGAGATCGTTTGTGTCATAGATAAACTCCAGTGTCCAGTTATCAGTAATCAGTGAGCGGAGTAACTGCTCCTGATTACTGGTCACTGATTACTGATCACTCTTGTCTTTGCGCTGCAACCCTGCCCGATCGATCAGATAGAACAGCAGGAGTGCCATGAGCGCAAAGGCCAGCACGGTCAGGTAGGGATTGATGTTCCACAAGTCAGGAATGACGGCGTTGCCATAGTTGGCAAGCTTGGAGATCTGAGGGAAGATATCCTCATAAGTCAAACCCCATAAAACAGCGCCCGTCAGGAAGCCAAGCAGACCAGGGACAATGTAATCCAGTTTTCCTTCGCCGGACCCGGCGACACAGGTGCCCGGTCAGTACCCGGTCAGGGCCATCCCGACCCCGAAAATGAGTCCACCCACCAGGTTGCCAACGATATACGTGGCGGGTACATTCGGGAAGGTGATCAGGCCAAAGCCGCGCAGGATGTACAACCCACTCATCGAAACCACCAGGGCGGTCATCATGAATTTCAAGACAGCCATATCGGTAAAGCGGAAAACATTTACGATCTTGTGATATTTGGTCAAACCGGCTTTGTTGAGCGCAAAGCCAAAGAACACACCCAGGAAAAGGGCTATCAGGGAAGTGCCCATTCTAGTACCTCCTTCGGTAGATGATGAGGGCGGTCACGATGCCAGAGGCAAACATCCCGGCAATGAACAGGAAAGCCGCCGGGGCGAGCAGCATCCCGCCGGAAATGGCCAGCCCGCTGGTGCATCCGCCAGCGATCCCGGCCGCGTATTCGAGGATGATCGCACCGACAAAAGCCAGCACCCAGCGCTTCCATACCTGCGGACCAAATGTGCGCTTCCACAGGGGATCGCTGTTGGCGGCATCTTTCTTGCCCCACTTGAGCGTTTTGCTGGTGGCTGCGCCGATCATGCCCCCGAAGAACATGCCAATGAGCAGGATGACCCCATACGTGATTCCGGGCGGCATAATGAAGTTGAAATACACGTTATCGAAAGCTGCCGGGGCAACCGCCTGGCCGATCATACCAGCCAGGTTCTCGAACCCACCCGAGGCTCCCAAAAGGTTGTTACTCAGCCAGACAGCCAGGATGCCCACCAGGCCGAGCAGAACTCCCGCCACATAGGGAGACCAGGTTTCCTTACGGATATAGTTCAGGATGAATTTCATGGCATCATTCCTCAGTCTTCTGATCCGAGACAATCTCGCCAATCAGACCCAGGATTTTTTCGGTCTTCTTGGGATTGTCCAGGATGTTCTTCAGGTTTTTGCGTGCCTGGGGTTTAAGTCCGGCAATGGCTGGCAGCATATCCACCACGTCACCGGGATACTCCCCCTCGACAGTTCTGGTATCGCCGAACGAAACTTTCACCAACTTCTCGTTGACGATGACAAATCCACCGCCGCCAACCGCGAGCATGCCGATCATCACGATCAGGATCACATTGCCCCAGTTGACCGGACGTTTACCAAGCACGATCTCGTTATAGCGCTGGGCATAATCCACCAGGTTGGGATCATCCACATCCAGTTCGGTGGTAGCCGGTGCACTTGCGGATGGATTGGTTGAGGCCGGCGCTTCCGTAGCCGGTGCAGGATCGGCGGAGGTTGTTTCCGCTCCCGCACCGATCTCGACCCCAAGGGCTGTGGCGTACACCTGCGCCCGGGCCTCGAGGTCATCGAAATGACATTGCTGGCAGGATGCCTGGATATCGGCAAGTGGCGGTACCAAACCGGTGTGGGCTTCAGCTTTATCCATCGATTGGTTGTTGCCTGCGTGGCAGATATAGCAAAAGTCACCAAACGCATGGGATTGATGCCAGCCTGTTCCGTCATTGTTGACCGGCAATTCCCCCTGCACTTCATGGCAGTTCTTGCACGAGGATGCCGATGAACCGCACTGGGCGCCGACCGGTTGGGCCGTCCACAGCCAGAGTGCGCTGAAGAGCAGGAAAACAATTCCCCCAAAAAACATCAAAAGATATGACTTGCGTTTTGACATGCCATCCTCCTTAGGAATCAAAAAAATTATGTGTTTTCGAAAAGGGAATCCACGATATTGGCACGCTGGGAAATACGATCGCGCATGATGGCACGCATCGTATCCAGTGCATTGATGACGCGTGAATCCACCAGGCGGTATTCCACATTCACCCCCTGGCGTTCGGACTGCACCAACCCACTGTCGCGCAGGATCTTCAGGTGACGCGATGTTGTCGGCTGGCTGACGCCAATTGCCTGCGCCAGTTCGTTGACCGTGGTCGGCTTCTGGTGCAGGACATACAGGATGAGAATGCGGTTCACATCCGCAATCGCCGAGCAGAACTCGGCATGCAATTGGGTGACTTCACGCGAAAGATTTTGATCCAATGGGGGAGATTGAACAACCATATGCGAATATCCGAATAAACAGATTTGCATATAGGATAAAACAATTATCCCTGTGAACATAGTGTGATACATCACAAATAGGTATGACATTCAGCACACCGCCCATCAGGCAATTATCTTGTTTGCCATTTCCCTTCTTTCGTGAAGCCGCCCGGAAAAATCCAGTGTTATCCCCACAAAACCGGGCCTCCTTCATGGGCAAAACATTCTTCGCTTCCTTAGAATTGGCTTGTCCCCAGGCTATCAAGTTTTTCTATACCCAGCCATTCAATAACACAAAATAGATTGTGACGATGTTCACTTACAGTCTGGTTCAGGGATACCTATACTAAAGCCCGTGCTTAATTAAGCCATTCCTGGAATTTCGCTCCCAAACATTAGCAATGGATCCTACCTGGCTAGAACTCGCTGAAAAACAGGCTGCCCTGTGCAGGGCATTCGGCAATCCCCGCCGACTGCTCATCCTGTGGATCCTCTCGAAAAATGAACTTCCCGTGCACGAAATTGCCGCGCGGGCTGGGAGTTCCCTGCAAAACGTTTCACAACACCTCAGCCTTCTCAAGCGTTCCAAAATTGTCACCAGCCGCCGGGATGGACAGACGATCTATTACAAGATTGCAGAGAATGATTACATTGAACATTGCCCTGCCCTGTTACGAGCGCCTGATGTGCTCGAAAAACCTATCCACGATTAACCAAAAGGAGAAATATCCATGACTACTGATCTGACCACCCTCCAGGCCGCCAAAGTTGTCGATGCGCGCGCCATGTCCTGCCCGGGCCCCCTGCTGGAGGCCAAGAAGAGCATTGCTGGCGTGAAAATCGGCGAAGTGCTCGAGATCTGGTCCGGCGACGCGAACACCAAGAACGATATGCCCCGCTGGTGCGAGAAGGTCGGCCACGAATTCCTGGGCATGCTGCCTGGTGAAGGTTACGAGCGTCTCTTCATCCGCCGTGCAAAATAAGTGGACAATCTGCGGATTGCCTGGCACAACGACAGGCAGTCCGCAATTTCAAATGGGAATCAATCATGGCCTCAAATGAAAAGGCAAGACAACCCAAAATCCTGATCCTGGCAACGCTGGCAGGCGGGTATGCCGGGGCTGATTCCACGGGCCAGGTGCACATGGAATATCCGCCCAATACCTATATCCTGCCGGTCATGTGCCCGGTCATGTTCCCGCCCGAATTCTTCGTGCGCGCCTTCGAGCGCGGCATCGACGGGATCATCGTCATGTACAGCGGCACCGACAGTCCCTACCGGGTCGAAGCGGATGGTACGGCTGCGCTGATCAACCGCGCTTACACGTTGATGAAGGAACGCAGCATCGACATCCGCCGCCTGCGACTGGCTGCCATCTGCACCGTCTGTGTGAAGCCCTTCCTCAAGGAAGTCAACCAGATGGCCGATCTTTTGAAAGGCATCGGCTTTGTCGGGGACGAAATCACTGCCCCTGCGGCTGCTTAGCGACAAGGAGAACAACATTGGAAAACCTACATGCAGATGCCCTTGTGGTTGGCGGCGGGATTGCCGGGATGCAGGCTGCCCTCGACCTGGCTGATCAGGGCTTCCAGGTGGCCCTGCTGGAACGCGAACCCAGCATCGGCGGCAAGATGATCACCCTCAGCAAGGTCTTCCCCACCCTGGATTGCTGTTCCTGTATCACCACCCCCAAGATGTCAGCCGTGGCCCACCATCCCAACATCCGCCTGCTGACCTACTGCGAACTGGAATCCATCCAGGAAAACAACGGCGGCTATCGCGCCAAGGTAGTGCAGAAGCCGCGCTACGTGGACGCCCGCAAATGCACAGGCTGCCGCGAATGCGAATACGCCTGCCCGGTGACCGTCCCCAGCCCGTTCGACCGTGGCCTGGGCGCCTACCGCGCCATCCGTGTCCCCTTCTCCACCGCAGTCCCGCAGACTGCCGTTTTGGATATGGAGAACTGCATCCTGTGTGGCAAATGTGAAAAGGAATGCCCGGCCGGGGCAGTGGATTTCACCCAACGGCCAGAATCCTTTGAGATCCAGGCAACCACCATTGTTGCCGCTTCCGGTTTCGAACTGACCCCATTGGATGCCAAGAAAGAATATGGCGGGGGAAAACTCCAGAATGTGATCGATCCGCTGATGATGGAGCGCTTCCTAGCTCCCACCGGCCCCTACGGACGGGTTCTGCGCCCCGGCGATGGCAAAGAACCAACCTCCATCGCCTACGTTCAGTGCGCCGGGTCGCGCGATGAGACCCTCGGCATCACCTATTGCTCGCGAGTCTGCTGCATGTATGCCATCAAGCAGGCCATGCTAATCTCGGGCGCGCTGCCGATGGCTGAGATCACCATCTATTACATGGACATCCGCACCTTCGGCAAGGGCTACGAACAGTTCTACCAGAATGCACAGGCCATGGGCGTCGAATTCGTGCGCGGCAAGGTTGCATCCATCCGCGAAGATGATGAACAAAATCCGGTTGTCAATGTGGAATTGACCGAAGAAGGCCGCAAAATGGAGCGGACCTTTGACCTGGTGGTGCTATCCCTTGGCATGGTACCCACCCTCGGCTCAAACTTATCCCTGGGCTTGCCCATCGGAACCGACAGGTTCATCTCCATCCCGGCCCCAAATGCCAGCCCGTGCGCTTCTGCCCGTCCCGGTATTTTCGTTACTGGCACGGCCATGGGACCCATGGATATCGTGGACAGCATCGTTACTGCCAGTTCAGCGGCAGCAGCCGCCTCGGCTTACATCCGTGCGCACCAGAAGGAGATCGTTTATGCCTGAGAAAAAGCAAACTCCTGAAAACACCCATGCTCCAGATTCCGAAGAAGTGCGTGTTGGAGTTTACACATGCCACTGCGGTGGCAACATCAGCCATGTGGTGCAATGTGAACGAGTAGCCAAATTACTCGGCAAAATGCCGGGTGTGGCCGTAGCCCGCACCGACCCTTCCTTCTGTTCCGACGCCGGCCAGGCCATCATCGAGCAAGATATCAAGGAACTGGGCATCAATCGCGTTGTCATTGGCGCCTGTGCCCCTTCCCTGCATGAACAAACTTTCCGCAACGCCGTCACGCGCGCTGGGCTGAACCCGTACCTGTACCATCATGTAGGTTTGCGCGAACAGGACAGTTGGGTACATGATAGTGATAAAGAAGGCGCCACCGAAAAGGCCGTACGCCTGATGTCCGCTGGTGTAGCCAAGGCCCGCCTGCTTACACCCCTCGAGCCAATCCGGCTGGGGGCTGAGAAACAGGCCCTGGTCATCGGGGGCGGCGTAGCAGGCCTCCGGTCCGCGCTGGATATTGCCCGCCAGGGCATCCGGGTTACGTTGGTAGAGAAATCGCCCTTTCTGGGCGGGCGCATGGCGCAGTTGGAATCCGTTTTTCCGACAGACGAAACACCGCGCCAGTTGCTGCACGATTTGATCGAGCAAGTAACAGCCCAATCCAACATCACCATCCTGACCGCAGCCGAAGTGACCGCCGTCTCCGGATATGTGGGCAACTTCAACGTGACGGTGACCCAGCACAGCCGCGGCGTGAGCGACGAAATGGCCGAGGCGCTGCTGGCAGCCTGCACGCAGGAAACACCCGACGCATTCAACTACGGTCTGACCCAACGCAAGGTTATCTACCAACCCTACAAAGGTTGTTACCCGCCCACCCCGGCGGTGGATTGGGAACATTACGATGGACAGCCGATCCAGGTAAATGGCAAACCCGTTGTGCTGAAAGATGAGCCGCAGGTGCATCAACTGACCGCCGGCGCGATCGTATTGGCTACCGGCTTCGATCCCTACGAGCCGCGTTTGGGTGAGTATGGTTACGGCGAAATCCCCGAGGTGGTGACGCTACCCCAGTTGATCCGCATCCTGGCACAGGTCCCAGACGGAGAATCGTTGATCTGGAACGGGCATCCGGTACGGGATGTAGCCCTTATCCATTGCGTGGGCAGCCGCGAGATTGATGGCATCCACGAACCGCAGGCGGATGGGCAGGTCAACAACTACTGCTCACGAGTCTGCTGTACGGCATCCCTGCACACGGCAGTCGAACTGCGCAAACGCTTCCCAACATCTAACCTGTACGAACTCTACCAGGATATCCGCACTTACGGGCGCGGGCACGAGGATATCTATCGCCAGGCACAGGCGAGTATGGTTCGCTTCCTGCGCTATCACGGTGATGAACATCCCGAAGTTATGGCTGCCCCGGCTGGTGATAAACATCCGGTGCTGGTGCGGGTGAAAGATCATCTGACCTACGGCGAAGAGATCGAAATCCCTGTTGACCTGGTTGTGCTGGCCGTAGGCATGATGCCACGCCAGATCGATGACCTGGTAGATATGCTCAAGGTCTCGCGTGGCACCGACCGCTTCCTGCTCGAGGTCCACCCCAAACTACGCCCGGTTGAAATGGCAGTACGCGGCATCGTTCTGGCTGGAACAGCACAGGGGCCAATGAACATCCAGGAAAGCCTGTCAGCCGCATCGGCAGCGGCAGCCAAAGTTGCATCCCTGCTCGGCCAAGGACGTGTGGAACTTCCACCCTTCGTGGCACGCGTGGATGAGAGCAAGTGCGATGGCACCGGTGCCTGCGTGGAAGCCTGCCTGGAAGAAGGTGCGATCGCCTTGCAGACCTTCAAGGAAAATGGCCGCGAGGTCAAGCGGGCTGTGGTTACCCCGGCCAACTGCACTGGTTGTGGAGCCTGTGTGGGCGTCTGCCCGAACAGGGCCATCGATGTCCAAGCCTGGACCCTGGCCCAATATGAAGCCATGGTGGATGCCATTGCAATGGATATCCCGGCATTTTCGGAGGCTGAAAAATGAGCGAACCTCAAATCGAAACCATCTCGCGCGGTGACATGCTCAAGAAACTGCGTGCAGAACACGCCGCTAGCGTGGAACGAACGCAGATACTCTTCCGAGAACAGAGAGCGATGCAACAATCTATTTGCCAGCTGATCCGGGAAACGCCCAAGACGGTACCGGAAATTGCCAATGCGATTGGTAAACCCAGCCAAGAAGTGCTGTGGTTCGTTGCCGCCTTGAAAAAGTATGGCATTGTGATTGAGGCCGGGATGTGCGGGGATTATCCGCTCTACCAGCGGGCCAAGGAGGCGCAGGCATGACCAAGCGCGTGGATCCCAACTTGATGTATGAACTAAAGGAATTCGGTGCAGTGGGCATGGAAAAATGCATTAACTGTGGAAACTGCACAGCCATTTGTTCCTTGTCGAAGGATGAGGATCGTTTCCCGCGTCACATGATCCGCATGGCACAACTGGGTATGAAAGATGAATTACTCGGCAGCCAGGAACTGTGGCTATGCTACAACTGCGGCGATTGTTCGGAAACTTGCCCGCAGGGAGCCGAACCAGCCAATTTTATGGCTGCAGCACGTTGTTATGCAGTCACCCATTACGCGCCGTTGAAGATTGGCAACCTGTTCTGCAAGCGACCGTTGGTG
>Ga0209285_10000292_pt1 | contig 18366 bp, 12 predicted proteins | sample PPLLak3March2015_2_FD_187249 | JGI IMG/M metagenome (GOLD analysis project Ga0209285, IMG submission 187249) | Freshwater sediment microbial communities from Prairie Pothole Lake near Jamestown, North Dakota, USA - PPLs Lake P8 Core (3) Depth... | ecosystem: Environmental > Aquatic > Freshwater... | reverse complement strand
ATGGCGGTAATGGGCTCACCTCATGGTTAGGATGTTTGTGCAAAAAACAAGCTTACCATGTCTGGGGCCCATTGCCCCGTTAATTCGCTAACTCAGTTAGCGGAAAGTAAAGTTTAACAGGATAAGTTTTGTGCAATGAAAGGCAAGCTAACACAGCGTGCACCCGACGGGTGGGAGTCGCCGCGTTTTCAGGCAGTTTGCGTGGCTTGAAGCTGGTTCCGTCAAAACAGCGTTATCTCGTCCCGCCCACCCGCGGGTAACGCAAGCCGTTGGGTGGCCCAGACAGCACATAATATGGAGAAATCATGAAATTTGATGAACTTATTCAACGTGCTTTGTCAATTCGCAAACTAATACAGCAGTATGAAGAACAGAACTTTGGAACATCATGGACGAATGAAGAGCTGGCTTTAGGGTTCGTTGGGGATGTTGGCGATTTAGTCAAACTTGTAATGGCTCAAAATGGGCGTCGCAACATTCCCGAAGCGGAAAGTAAGCTGGCTCACGAATTGTCGGATTGCTTATGGTCAATTATTGTTCTTGCGGATGGGCACGGGGTGGACTTAGAAAAGGCCTTTTTGAAAACAATGGATGATCTGGAACATCATTTCCAAAAAGGTCCTGTTGTAGGTTAGTCATGCAAATATCTGTAGCAACCGCAAACTTATATACACAACCATTTGAACAGGTGCTGGAAATTATTACTGAAGCAGGTTTCCAGAATATTGAACTCGATTTGTTTTGGGCAAGAAAAGAGTGGGCAATTGCACAGCACTTGAGAGATGTGCCCGTCAAACGAGCAGTTCAATTGGTTAAACAATCTGGATTAAAAATTAGCAGTATTCACGATGGCGGCGGAGTGCTTGATAACGAACATTCTACACTTGGATTTATAAATCCCGTTCTAGATCAATATTTGGATGAAATGGGTTACGCGCCAGACTGTTTAGTTTTTCACACGCCGCATATAGAAGGTAGTCCAGGCATTGCATGGTGGGAGCGAACATCAGGCGAGATTGTTCGCTCACTTGAAAAGTATCGAAAGGCATGTACATTTGTAACAATTGAAAACATGCCATTCTTTGATGGTTATTTTGTTCCTCTAACGACTCCTGAAAAGTTAAACTCTTTTGTGATGGAAAACGACTTGAACGTTACTATCGATACAACCCATTACGCGCAGATAGGAACCGATATTATCGAAGCTGCCAAAGAATTAGGGAGAAATATCAAGACAATCCATCTTAGCGATTTCATGGCTGGTCAAACGCATGTTTTCATAGGAGAAGGAGAATTGGATTTAGCTGGCTTTTTTCAAGTAATCGACAAGGAGAGTCTCAATGCCATTACTTTGGAAAGTTCACTCTCTTCACCAGACAACCCAAATCACGAGATGAGCTACAATAGTTTGGTGAGCAGGATGACAGAGGCACGCGTAAGGCTAGAACGCTTACTATAACAAAAGTGGTCGGCTTTGCTAAAAGCCACCCAACACCGCGTGCACCGGACAAGTGCGGGCAAACGCCCCGCACTCGGGTCAGCGGCCCCAATGGCGGATTCGGCGTCTGAGAGTTTTCCAACTGCCAATTCCCCGCGCTTGCCGGTAACGCTTGACGTTGGGCGTCACGCAAAAGGCTCATCTAAATTTGGTTACGAGTAAGAAAATTGGATGCAGCGAGGCTCAGGAGAATGTACAACCTCGTAAGTACAAGCGAGAAGATAGATAGGTGAAGATGGATAATTTAATAATTTGTGATTTCTGCGGGCGTCCCGAAACAATATTTCAGTATCCAAATCTAAATGGTCAGTGCGAACTTGAATTAGACGAAGATGGTCTCTGGGTCTGTAGTGAATGCAAGAACAGACTTATCAGCAAGCCATCTGGGCATATAGAGGATGGCGAGATTGATGAAAAAATAAGAGTGTTAATCGGTAAAAGTGCTGGGGCAATTTGCTTCACGCTGGATCTTCCTTACGAACCTCCTTATCAATTAATTATTGACGCGGCATCCAAAATCGCCTATGATGAAGACCGATATATGAGTGCTTGGTTATTTGCTACGCAATGGATGGATGGTACAACCGTATGGCGATCTGAAGATCGAAGTGCAACGGCTTTGGTTTCTACAGATGGCAATATTCAGATCAAGACTAGTACTCTGTCAAGCATGAATTGATGGGTGAACGGAAAGGCGGTATGCTTTCCCGAAAAGGGAAAGCCATGGCCAAGAAATACATCGTCACCCTGAAAGCCGGTGAACGCGAGGAACTGTTGGCGCTGATCGGTTCGGGAACAGCGAAAGCCAGGACATTAGCATATGCCAGGATCCTTTTGAAGGCAGATGGTGGTTGGGAAGATCGAGCGATCTGTGAAGCGCTGGATGTCAGCATCCCCACGATCGAACGGGTGAGAAGGCGGTTTGTGTTTGAAGGGTTCGAGACATTCTTGAAACCGCGGCGCATCCACCGCATATACAGCCGTAAATTGGATGGCGAACAAGAAGCCCGAGTGATTGCGTTGGTGTGCAGTTCACCACCGGAAGGATATGCCCGCTGGAGTTTGCGCTTGTTGGCAGATCGGGTTGTACAACTGAAGATCGTAGACAGCATATCTCATGAAACCATTCGTCAAGTGCTAGATGACAATGAGCTGAAACCGTGGCGCAAGCAGGAGTGGTGCATTCCACCGCATGCGAATGCGGAGTTCGTCTACCATATGGAAGATGTTTTGGATGTCTACAAACGTCCTGTTGACCCGCAACGCCCAGTGATGTGCTTCGATGAGAGCCCAGAGCAATTGGTGCGAGAAACACGTCAGGCCCTGCCCATGCAACCGGGAGAACCAGAGCGATATGACTACGAATACCAACGCGAAGGAGTTGCCAATCTGTTCATGTTCTTCGCTCCGCTCCAGAATTGGCGGCACGTGAAAGTAACTGCGCGACGTACGAAAGCAGATTGGGCAGAATGTATGCGAGAACTGGTAGATGTTCATTTTCCACATGCAGACAAGATCGTGATCGTCCAGGATCAACTCAATACACATTCGCCAGCCTGCCTCTACGAAGTCTTTACGCCTGCTGAAGCCAAACGGATCTTGGATAGGTTGGAGTTCCATTCAACTCCCAAACATGGCAGTTGGTTGAATATGGCTGAAATCGAGTTGAGTGTTCTAAACCGACAATGTCTCAATCGTTGTATACCCAGTCAGGATGCCTTGATCCATGAAACCAAAACCTGGGCTTCGCAACGAAACGATAAAAAGGCTACTGTCAACTGGCAATTCGCAACTGATGATGCTCGTATCAAACTGAACCGGCTCTACCCATCAATCGATGCTTGACACTTTACTAGCCCCTGCACAAAGATTAATCTTTGATTAGAGTTCGTTTACCTACTTGACTTTGCCCCTCGATTTGTTGTATAGTGATAACCGATGTATATTCCATCTCTGGCACTGCTGCCCTGGGCTGCTGTGCCTTTTATTTCGTAATCATATAGAAGTTACGCATTTGGAACGGATTTGGGGGTTTGGTGGGCGGGTTTCACCCGCCCACCAAACCCCCAACCACCCTGAACTGCGTAAGTCCTACTACATATCGCAAGGAGCACGAATGATCATAGCAAATGGCCTTACCAAAGATTACGGTTCCCGGCGGGCAATCGAAAACCTGCGTTTCGAGGCCCGGCAGGGCGAAGTGGTTGGTTTCCTGGGTCCGAACGGCGCCGGCAAGACAACGACCATGCGGATCCTGACCGGTTACATGCCGCCCACCTATGGCAAGGCAACCGTTGCCGGATACGATATCGTCGCCGATTCCCTGGAGGTCCGCAAACGGGTCGGCTACCTGCCTGAAACTGTTCCCCTGTATCCCGACATGACCGTTTTCGAATACCTGAAATTCATGGCCGACCTGCGCCACCTGCCCAACGCAGAAGATATGGTGGATGAAGCCCTGGAAAAGGTTGGCATGGAAGAACGCGCCGAGGGGTACATCAGCAACCTTTCCAAGGGCATGAAGCAGCGGATAGGTCTGGCCCAGGCTCTGCTCCACAAGCCAGAGGTGCTGATCCTGGATGAACCGACCATCGGCCTCGATCCGGCCCAGGTGGTGGAAGTCCGCAACATCATCCGCGAGGTTGGCAAAGAAAGGACTGTTCTGCTCTCCACCCACATCCTTTCCGAAGCCCAGCAGCTTTGTGACCGCGTTTTGATCATCAATAAAGGCCGTATCGTTGTGGAGGATACGCCGGAGAACCTGCAATCCCGGCTCGTCGGCGGGGAACGCGCCATCCTGCGTGTGCGAGGCGAAAGCGATGAACTTGTGCCGAAACTGAAAGAAGTGCCAGGCATCCAGGATGTAAAGGCCAACCCGGATGGTGCGCTGGAATTCCAGTTCGCACCTGGGCAGGATCCCCGCCCATTGGTTGCCAGAACCGTTATCGGGGCTGGATACGACCTGCTGGAATTGCGTCCCGCCGGGTTGAGCCTGGAAGAGATCTTCCTGGAACTTACAAAAGACAGCACGATTTCCTGAGAGCGAGGAACTATGCGAAACGTTTGGACAATTGCAAGCCGTGAATACCGCCATTACTTTGCCACGCCCATTGCATATGTGGTGGCCCTGCTAATCCTGGCAACGGTGGGGATTTTGTTTGTGCTCATCCTTTGGAGTACGAACCAGCAAGCCATGTACGGTGCTACACCACCGGAAGTTGGTGCGATCGTAAGCCCGATGGCTTTCTTATTCCTTTTCGCCGCCCCTGCCTTGACCATGCGCCTGCTGGCCGATGAACAGCGTACCGGCACGATGGAATTATTGCTGACTGCGCCCGTCCGGGATTGGGAACTGGTGGTTGGGAAATGGCTGGGAAGTTTCCTGTTCCTGCTGACCATCATCGGTGTTACGCTGATCTTCCCCCTCGTGCTGAACCGTATGGTCACGCCGGGCATCGACCAGGGCATCCTGATAACATCCTACCTGGGCATCATACTGGTTGCAGCATCATTCCTGGCGATCGGCACAGCCTTCTCATCCTTTTTCTCGAACCAGGTTAGTGCTTTCATCGCAACCTTGGTTGCACTGGTATTCTTCTGGTGGATCGTTGGCTGGCCGGCTCAAGTCATGCCAATTGGCGGTGAAATTTTCACATACCTCGAGTTGAGCAGCCGCTTCTACAACAATTTCTTGGGTGGAATTCTCCACTTGTCAGATGTTGTCTACTATCTAAGCATCACTGCCCTGGGTTTGTTCCTGGGAACCATTGCTGTCGAAATGCGCAGGTGGCGATAATGGCTAAAACACAGAAAAAAAACTCAAAGAAAAGCAGTTCGAAGCGCTTTGCCACGATCGGGCTGTGGTTTGGCCTGGCAGCGCTGGTATCCGTTGGCCTGGCCCTGGTTATCAAGTTGTTCATTTTCATGGGGCTTTACAGCCCGCCGGACCAGGAATGGACCAACCTTTGGATTTGGATCAGCCTGGGTGTGCTCCTGGTTGGGCCGGCCATGTTTGCGCTCCTGGATCCGCAGCGCGTGCGCGACCTCCTGACCGGACGCCAGGCCCGCTACGGCTCCAATGCCTTCATCATGCTGGTCGCCTTCCTGGGGATCATCTTCGTGGTCAACCTGATCGTTTACCAGAACCCCGTCCAGAAGGATCTGACCGAGGATCAATCCCACACCCTGGCGCCCGAAACCCTCGACACGCTGGAAGCGCTGCCGGGAAAGGTCAAGGCCATTGCATTCTACACCGCGCGTACATCGAACGTGACAGCAGAGGAACTCCTGAATAACTTCAAGATAAACAGTAAAGGGAACTTCGATTATGAGTTCCAGGATCCTGACCAGGATCCCGCCCTTGCCCGACAATATGAAATTGCACGCGATGGCACCATCATCCTGGTTCTCGAAGATCGCTACGAAGTTGTATCCTACGCGTCCGAGAAGGAGATCACCGCGGCGCTGATCCGCCTGATCAACCCCGGTGAACGGACGGTTTACTTCCTGACCGGACACAGTGAACATGACCCGCAAGGTTCCGATGAAACAGCCTATTCCCTGGCCCGCCAAGTTCTCGAATCCAAGAAATATACGGTCACATCCCTGAACCTGCTGGATGAAAACCAGATCCCCGAGGATGCGCTGGCGATCATCATCGCCGGCCCGCTCAAACCCATCACCGAACAGGAAGCAGAACTGCTCGGCACCTACCTGGCAGAGGGAGGCTCGGTGGTATTCCTTTGGGAGCCATCCCTGCTATTGAATGTCTCCACAAGGAAGGATGCATTCGTGGAATATCTAGGACAAAACTGGGGCATTTCCTTCAATGATGATTTCGTCATCGACCCGACCACAAACTACCCTGAAGTTGCATTTGGCTACAACTATTTTTCGCATCCCATCACTGAGAAACTGCTGGATTATGCATACTTTCCTTCTGCACGGAGCCTGGTTGTCCAGCCGGATTTAGGTGAAATCACAATCACCACCCTGGTGACTACCGTTGACCGTGCCTGGGGTGAAACGGATTTCAGTTCGTTCTCCAGCGGCGTTTCGTTCGACAATACAGAGGACACCCTCGGTCCCATTACCCTGGCCGTGGCGGCAGAGAACACATCCACGACGGGGCGCCTGGTGGTGTTCAGCGATTCGGAGTTTGCCAGTGATACCTACTTCGGCCAATATGCAAACGGCGATTTCCTGATCAACGCCATCGACTGGGCTGCCGAACAGGAAAGCCAGATCGGTCTCACCCCGAAAACCCCCATCACACGGCAACTGAATCCGCTCTCGAATATATCGTTATTGCTCCTGGCACTTTCTTTCGTTTGTGTCCTGCCAGGCCTGGTGGTTGTCGGCGGTATCGTGTCCTGGCTGGCGCGCCGCAGGCGAGGCTAAAAGTATGGTCAAACGCCCAGCCATCATCCTGCTGATCATCCTTGCCCTGGTGATTGGTGGTTACTTTCTCATCAAAAATCAACCCGGTAAGGATGCTGAAGCAACGCCAACGGCCACCTCGGCCATGCTCATCCGGGAGGAGGAGCACGGGAACCTCACCCTGCTCAAGATAACAGATAACTCTACCGGCAGCGCCATCGAACTTAAGCGTTTCTCAGATGGAAACTGGTCCATTGTTGCACCCCTGGAAGCATCAGCAGATCAAGGTACGGTGACTGCCGCTGAAACACAGTTATTCGCCCTGAAGACCCTGACCAACCTGGAAACGGCTGCTGATTTTTCCGTATTCGGGCTATCCACACCCAGCTATATCATCTCCATGAACTTCGAAGATGGAGCCGAAGCAACCATCCAAATCGGGGCAAAGACCCCCACCGGGAGTGGATACTATGTACAACGGGATGGCAAGGTGTATGTTATCAGCACCTCCTCCATCGACGCAATCCTTGGCCTGGTGAACAATCCACCCTACCTGGCAACCCCGACACCCTCACCGGAACCGCCCACACCCACACCTTCGCCGTCAGGAACGACCCTTCCCGGAACAGCTACCAATACCCCACAAAATCCTTAACCCTATTGATTTTGTAACTTCTCAATAAATAGGGGAAGATGGGGGTGGGTGGGCGGCTTCGCCGCCCCCCAAGTTATTGAGATGATACTTGATTTTTCTGTAAAAAAAGTGTATTCTGTTCATGTAGAAAAAGTAACTTCTCGATAAACAGGGGAAGATGGGGGGTGTTTGGGCGGCAAAGCCGCCCAAACACCCCCCGCCCCCCAAGTTGTTGAGATGATATTGGAAAAATAGTATTTAGAGGAACCAAGAGACTCCAATGATTGAAAACCCACTATTGATTAGTGAGGAAGACGAAGAGTTTTCGGCCATCGCCCGCCTGATCGAACTGGGCCGGCAGAAGTCGTATGTCACGATCGATGACATCCTCCACTTCTTCCCCGAGGCAGAACACGAGGTCGAGCAGCTCGAAGAAGCCTTTGCCGCCCTCCTGAGCGCGGGCGTTCCTTTCGTGGAGGATACACCGACCGGTGAGCCTCCCGAGGAAGAACTGGCTGCTGCGGAGGAAACCGAGCCCGAAGCGGAACCCGAGCTCTCCCTGGACGACTACCTGGCCAACATCGACACCGATGACACGATCGGCTTGTACTTGAAGGAAGTCAGCCGTGTCCCGCTCCTGACCGCCAGTGAAGAAGTCGAGCTTGCCCAGCGCATCGAGCGCGGCCGCATGGCCCGCGAGGAACTGGCGCGCGGCAATGTTGCCCAGCGCCGCCGCCTGGAACTCCGCCGCCTGATCGAGGATGGCTGGGCCGCCCGCGAGCATTTGATTACAGCCAATTCACGCCTCGTCATCAGCGTTGCCAAGAAGTATATGGGACGCGGCGTACCCTTCCTGGATCTGATCCAGGAAGGCAACATCGGCCTGATCCGCGCCACCAAGAAGTTCGATTACCGGCGCGGGCACAAGTTTTCCACCTATGCCACTTGGTGGATCCGGCAGGCTGTCACGCGCGCCATCGCCGACCAGGGACGCACCATCCGCGTACCCGTCCACATGGGCGACCAGATCAACAAGCTCCTGCGCGTCCAGCACCAGTTGACCCAACGCCTGGGACGGGAACCATCCGTGGAAGAGCTGGCCGATGCCCTGGAGGTGCCTCCCAAGAAAGTGGAGAATATGATCCAGGTTGCACGGCGCCCGCTCTCCCTCGAAACACCAACGGATGATGAGGAAGATTCAGTCCTGGGCGATTTTATCGAAGATGACGAGGCCGCCCCGCCCGACGATACCGCCACATACAACCTGCTCAAGGAACACCTGGGCGAAGTTCTCAATGGCCTTCCACCCCGCGAAGTGCGCATCCTGCAACTTCGTTACGGTCTGCTGGACGGGCAAGCCTACACCCTCGAGGAAGTGGGACGCAAGATGGGCGTCACGCGCGAGCGCGTCCGCCAGATCGAGGCCCAGGCGTTGAGCCGCCTGCGGCACCCCACCGTCCGGCGCAAATTGCGCGATTATTTAGGCGAATGATCAGAGACCGGGTTTCTTCGAGAAACCCGGTCTCTATTTCAAGTAAAATAAGACCATGCGAGCCAGCGACAAGATTGCTCGATACCTGCTGCCTTCCATCCGGGATATCCTGTTCATCGCGGTTTTCCTGGCCGTGATCCGGATCGGCCCCAGCCTGCTGAACGCGGACGGCGACCTAGGGCACCACCTGACCATCGGCCGGTTGATGGTGGAAAGCCGGGAAATCCCGCGCACCGACCCATTCTCATTCCGCACCGAGGGGAAACTTGCCATCCCGCATGAATGGCTGATGCAGATCTTTCTTTACGGGATCGATGCCCTGCTGGGGTTGGATGGGATTGTGGTATTCGCTGCCATCCTGATCGCGCTGGCCTTCACGCTGGTTTATACAGAAAGCGCCAGGCGCTCACAATCCATTCCATTTGCGCTTATATTTGCTTTCCTGGCTGCCGCAGCCTCATCCATCCACTGGATCACGCGCCCACACTTGATCACCTTCATCCTGATTGCCATCTGGGTGGCAAGCATGGAAAGCCTCTGGCGCGGCGAGCACCGCCGCTGGTGGCTGTTCCCAATTCTGATGCTGCTCTGGGCCAATCTGCATGGTTTGTTCGTCGCGGGCATCATCGTCTGGATCATCTACCTGGCCGGATACGTGGGGGAAATCATCCTGGGCCGGAAAGGCGAACTTCGGACGGGATTGGGGCGTGACTTGCTCCTGGCAGGTGGATCATCCCTGCCCGTAACGCTCCTGACGCCCTCCGGCTGGCGCATCTGGGAAACCATATTCTCACTCGCAGGCAGCCCGATCATCACCCAGATCACCCTCGAATACAAGTCCGCCAACTTCCAGGAAGCCGGCTATATTCCGTTCCTGCTCTTCCTGGGGTTGACATTGGTCGGGCTGGCGCAGGCGAAGGTCAAGTTGTTCCTGCCGCGCGCCTTCATCCTGGCTGGCTGGGTCTTATTGTCACTCTACAGCGCCCGCAACATCCCCCTGGCGGTGATCGTCATCGCACCCATCGCAGCAGAAGTTTTCTCCCGATGGGCTGATGCAATATGGAAAGAGAATCCCATCCAACGGTTCCATCTCTCGTTAGCCAGGATCGACAACCAACTCAAAGGCCACATCTGGCCGATTGCCTGCGTAATCCTGGTCACCGGTGCGCTGCTCTCTGGCGTGAAAATGGACATCGAACAAAAAGGCAACCAGTTCGACCCGGAAATTTTCCCCGTACAGGCAGTCGAATGGCTCAAGGAGAACTTGCCGGAAGGGCATATGTTCAACGACTCCAACTGGGGCGGGTACTTGCTGTACAACTTCTGGCCGGGACAGAAGATCTTCATGGATGGGCACACCCATGTATTCGGCGAAGAACTGACCAAAGAGTACCTGGATGTCATCAGCCTTGCTCCAGGCTGGGAAGGCACCCTGGATAAGTACGCCGTCGGGTGGATCATCATCCCGATGGATTCTCCCCTGGCCCAAGAACTCGAACAACTCCCCAATTGGTCTATCACCTATACAGACTCGACCGCGGTGATCTTCGAGAGAAAATGAGAATTTCCAGAAATGGCGTAATCGTTCTTGTACTTCTCCAACTCGCCATCCTGCTTGGGGCCATCCTGGGCATGGTCTGGCTGTACGACCGCTGGACCATCCCCGGCCCCAACGGTCCGGAACGCTGGGTGGGGATGGATTTTGTCGTCACCTGGGTGGGGGTCAGGGAAATGCTCTCCGGTCAGAGTCCCTACAGTTCCCAAACCCTGGAGCTTATCCAACAGACCGTGCTGGGCGGGCTGCCCGAACCGGGCGGGGATCCGATGATGTTCGTCTATCCGGCCTGGGTATTTCTTTTCTATGCGCCGCTGGCTTTGCTGCCACTCAAGTGGGCAGTCGCGGTAACGACTGGCATCCTCCTGGCCGGTTCGCTGGATTTCATCGGCTACCTGGCCTACCGCTGGGGCAACATACAGCCGCGCCGGATGATGTTATGGACACTCCTGCTGATCTTCGGCAGCCTGCCGTTCCTGGCCATCTCGGTTACAAAAGGCCAGATGGGGCTGGTCAGCCTGGCGGGGCTGGCGGCCGCGCTCTGGCTCTGGGAACGCCGTCCCACCCTGGCCGGGGCCGCCCTGGGGATCGCCTTCTTCAAGCCGACCGTGGCGGTCATCCCCATCCTGGGTTTCCTGCTCTGGGCGCTCATCGAACGCAGGCCGCGCATCCTCATCGGCTTCGGGGCCTGCCTGGGCATCCTGGCGCTGGCCAGTTTCATCGCCATCGGCAACTGGCTGCCCGACTACCTGGCCCTGCTCACTACAACCGGCGGCGCTCCGGTACTCTGGAGCCTGGCCTTCCTCCCCTGGCCGTGGAAGGCTTTTTTCATCCTGCTCTTTGTTGGCCTGGCTGTCTTCGCTTTTATCATTTCCCTGCGCAGGCGAGACCGAACCCCCTGGCTTTCCGCATCGGTTCTGGCCGGCATCGCCCTTTTCCCGATGCGCTGGATCTACGACCTGCTGTTCGGCATCCTGATCGCGCTGGAAGAAAAGGATGTGCGCGGCGCTAAAGCCATCAGCCTGGCGGCCGCGTTGCTGGCCCCCTGGCTGTTCGCCCTGCTGCCCAGGGAGATCCGCTGGCAGGCGGAAGTGACCGGCATGCCGCTCATCTGGGCCATCGCCTGGTGGACATTTTTCCACAAATCTAATCGAAGCATCCCGAAGGTTGCCGCCGAACGCCCAGACTCATCCATTTGACCCTTCGGGACGATAACAGACCATGAATAACAACTCGAAAGAACCCCTCGCCCCTCTCCTGCCTGGCACACTCGGGACCCTCATCCTGCTGGCCGTTATCCTGGCCTACACCTACACCCACAAACCGTTCTCGCCCGATGAGCTGTTGAGCCTGCTGGTCATGGCCTGGCGTGTGATCGTTGTGGCTGCCATCATCTCCCTCGGCGGCGGGATCGGCGTCCTCCTCCTGAAGCAAACAGGAACCCGGCCGGCGGTTTCGCGAGCCGTCATCCAGGCCGCGCTGGGACTGGGCCTGCTCGGCACGCTGACCCTGATCGTCGGCTCCACGGCTGGCTTATCGGTCTGGCTGTGGGCCGCCATCCTGCTGGCGGGTTTGGTGCTGCTCCGCAAACAGATCAAATCCTGGTGGCAAGCCTGGTCCGGATTGCGCCCGGCCTGGCTCGAAAGCAGCGGACTGGAAAAAGCAATCGCAGTTTTCGTATTCTTCCTCCTGGCCATCAACTTCTTCATCGCCCTGGCGCTGCCCTTCTCATTCGATGCGTTGACCTATCATTTTTCCATCCCGAAGACATACCTCCTGGATGGCCGCATCTCCTACCTGCCCGCCAACATGTATTCGGGCATGCCGGAGCTGGTCGAAATGCTCTACACCCTGGCGATGCGCTTCGGCGGAGCGGAAGCCGCGGCCCTGCTCGGCTGGGGGATGGGACTGCTCGCCTTGGTTGGCATCCTGGATTTCGTCCGCACCCGGTTCAGCCTCAAAGCCGCCTGGATCGCGGTGGCGTGCCTGCTGGCAGGCGAAACGCTGACCTCCTCCCTGGCCTGGGGCTACGTGGAGTGGCCGGTCATCCTGTACGGGACCGCCATCCTGATCCTGCTTTCGACCTGGAAGAACCTTCCCACCGAAAATCCTTCGCGATCTTCCCTTCTTCGCGGTGAAAAACCGAATTTCACCAGTGGAGAACACCGCACCACAAGAACCCAAACGCTCCTCCTCGCCGGTGTGATGGCCGGGATGGCGCTGGCGATCAAGTACACGAACGGCATCCTCGTGATCGCCGGGGCGCTGGTCATCCTGGGCGAAGCCAGATCCCGGCGGCTCAAGGGCTTGCTGGCGGACTGGGCAATCTTCGGCGGGATGGTGCTCCTGGTGATGAGCCCCTGGCTGGTCAAGAACCTGGTCACGACCGGCAACCCGGTCTACCCCTTCCTGTTCCCGTCCGGCGCGATGGACGCCATCCGCCTGGATTTCTACCAGCACAATCCCATCTACGGAAACTGGCTGGAGATGCTGCTCCTGCCCTGGCAGGCCACCGTCTGGGGAGTCGAATCCAAGGCGGGTTATTCGGCCTCGATCGGGCCGCTCCTCCTGGGTCTCAGCCTGCTGGCCTGGATCGGGTGGCGCAAACGCCCGGACGAACAAAAACGGACTGCCTCCACGGCGCTCATCATCGTGGTAACCTGCTTTGTTATTTGGGCAGTAGCCAGCCGGATGGCCAGCCAGTTGATCCAGACCCGCCTGTACGTGTCCATGCTGCCGGCCTGGGCGCTCCTGGCCGGGATGGGCTATGAAGCCATCGCAAAACAGGAGACGCGTGGCATCCGTTTCGAGCGCCTGGCCGGCGCACTGGCCTTACTGGCCCTATCCTTCAACGCCTACCAGGGCGGGACGGCATTCCTGCGCCGGAACTCGCTGGATGCTGCATTGGGGATCATGGGACCGTCCGAGTACCTGGCCATCAGCCTGGGGGATACCGCCGCCGCCATGGAAACCATCAACGACTTGCCGGACTCGAGCAAGGTACTGATGCTCTGGGAAACGATGGATTACTACTGCCTGCCCAATTGTGACGGCGACGAGATCATCGACCGCTGGCACCACGACCGCCGGTTGTATGGCTCCGCAGAGGCCATCCGGACAAGCTGGCAGGAGCAGGGCTACACCCACCTGCTGGTGAACGATTGGGGCCTGGATTTCGTGCAAGGGGAGGACAACCCCCACTACACAGCCGAAGATTGGGAAATGCTCGAAAGACTGCTGGCCTCCCTTCCCGCGCCTACCGAGATTGGTGAGGATTACCGGTTATTCGAGATCAAATAGAAACCCTTACCCTGGCGACGATGCTCTCCCGAAGGACACCGGCATATCGTAACTTGCAGAAAACCTCCAATTGCATTATAGTCAACCCGCTTAATTTCAACTCCGAGACAAATCGAACATGGAAAATTCCTTCAACCCTGATAAAAAACCTTCCTGGCTCGACCATCCCCTGTTCCCGCGTTTTCCCTTCCTGACAATCGAAGTCTTCATCTTTGCCTTGATCCTCATCCTGGCCGTCGCCAGCCGCCTGTACAACCTGGGTGAGCGCGTCATCAGCCACGATGAAAGCCTGCACACCTACTTCTCCTGGCTGCTCTACAAGGGGAATGGCTACGAACACAATCCGATGATGCACGGGCCGCTCCAGTTCCACCTGCTGGCGCTGACCTATTTCCTGTTCGGCACCAGCGACTTCACCGCTCGCCTGCCGCACGCCATCTTCAGCATCCTGACCATCGTCATGCTCTGGAAGTGGCGCCGCTATCTGGGCCGCCCGGGAACGCTCCTGGCAGCGCTCTTCATCCTCATCTCCCCCTACATGCTTTACTATGGCCGTTATGCCCGCAACGAGGTTTTTGCCGGGTTCTTCGGTTTACTGATGCTGTATGCCATCCTGCGCTATGAGGAATTGGGGAAACCGCGCTATCTCTACATGCTGACCGCTGCCACCGTGCTGCACTTCACTGCAAAGGAGACTGCCTTCATTTACGCCGCCCAGGCGCTGCTCTACCTGGCCTTCCGCTTTTTCGGGCGCGTCACGCGGCGAGCTTGGACTTCCAACAGCATCTACAATGCATTCATTATCCTTTTATGTGTTGGGGTGCTCCTGGTTGGCGGGGCACTGGGGTACCAGATCTATAGCAAGGAGAGCAGCGCCGAGCTGGCCACCCAGCCGGCCGCGCCCCTCAACCCCGACCAGGAACTCGTCACCGACCTGGAAGGAGGCTTCCAGTTATCCCTCACATCCATCCTGGCGCTCGGGGCCGTGCTGGTATTCCTTGCCGCAGGGGTATTGCTGGTCATCGGTTATGGCTGGCAGCAGATCCGCGCTGAGCGCTCGTTCGATATGCTGATGCTGTTGGGCACATTGGTATTGCCGCAGTTGGTGGCTTTCCCGATTAAGATCCTGGGCTGGGATCCGTTGGACTACAACTTCACCTGGCCATCTCCCTTTGACTTGAATGCTTTCCTCCAGATCGGCATGGTACGCACGTTGATCGTACTGCTGATCGTGGGCGGGATCTCGATCGCCCTGGGCTTGTGGTGGAACCGTTCGCTCTGGCTGAAGAACGCCGCCATCTGGTATGCTATTTTCACCATCCTGTACACCACCGTCTTTACGAATGGGCAGGGCTTCTTCACGGGCATCGTAGGTTCATTGGGATACTGGCTGGTCCAGCAGGGCGTCCAGCGCGGCGGTCAACCCTGGTATTACTACATCCTCATCCAGATCCCGATCTATGAATTCCTGCCATTCCTGGGCATGATCCTGGCAGTCTTCTTCGGATTGCGTCGCCGCCTGCCAGAACCGGTCGCGGCCACTGAGACCGAACTGGATATACCCGAACTGAAAGTCGCGGAAGAAGAAGTAGCCGTAGAAAAAGAGCAAGGCAACCACCAGCCGTTCGGCCTGCTCTTGTGGTGGGCCATCAGCAGCCTGCTGGCCTTCACCGTAGCCGGCGAGAAGATGCCCTGGCTCACCTTCCACATCGCCCTGCCGATGGTGCTGCTGACCGGCTGGGGCCTGGGCCAGGTCATCGAACGGACGGATTGGCAGCAGGTGCGTGAACGGCGCGGCTGGCTGGTGGTCGGTTTGATCATCGTTTTCCTGGTCAGCCTCTTCAGCGCCCTTTTCACCGCCCTCGGGGCAACCCCTCCGTTCGGCGGGAAAGATCTCGTTCACCTGCAAACCACAGCCACCTTCCTGCTTGCCGCGCTGGCTGCAACCGGCAGCCTGGCAGGGATGATCTACCTGTTCAAGGGCTGGACAGCCCGCACCATCCTGCAACTCGGCGCGGTGGTCATGTTCGGCCTGCTGGCTGTGCTGACAACCCGCGCTGCTTTCCGGGCTTCTTATATCGAATATGACAACGGCACGGAATATCTCGTCTATGCCCATGGCGCGCGCGGCGTGAAGGATGTGATGGAACAGGTGCAGGAGATCTCCGAACGGACGGCCGGCGGCCTGGACATGGTGGTGGCCTACGATGTCAGCGCGCCGGATACCGGCATCTCCTGGCCGTTCACCTGGTACCTTCGCGACTACACGCAGACGCGTCCGTTCGACCAGCCCAGCAAATCCTTACGCGATGCCCCGGTCATCATCGTCGATCAAAAGAACTTCGAAAAGATCAAGCCGGTGGTGGGCGATGCCTATTATGAGTTCAGCTACATCCGCATGGTCTGGCCGAATATGGATTACTTCAGCCTGACAGGGGAGCGGGTCAAGAATGCCATCACGGATCCGAACCTGCGCGCCGGAATCCTGGATATCTGGCTGAACCGCGATTACGACCAGTACGCGGCGGCAACCGGCAGCAATTCCTTCACCCTACCCACCTGGGAACCCTCCGACCGGATGAAGTTGTACATCCGCAAGGATATCGCAGCCCAGATCTGGAACTACGGGGTCAGCCCGGTCAGCCAGGTGCAGGCCGATCCGTACGAGGAAGGCTTCATCATCCTGCCGGCGGATGTCATCTTCGGCAGCCCTGGGCAGGGGAACGGCCAATTCCAATCCCCGCGCGGCATCGCCCTCGCCCCGGACGGCAGCCTGTACGTGGCCGATTCGCGCAACCATCGTATCCAGCACTTCTCTGCCGATGGCAGCTTCATCGGATCCTGGGGCTCCTTTGCCGATGTGCTCAGTTCGGATGCCCCGGTGGGCACCTTCTATGAACCCTGGGGCGTGGCGGTTTCGCCGGATGGCAAGTGGGTCTACGTGACCGACACCTGGAACCACCGGGTGCAGAAATTCACCGCGGACGGCACGCCGGTGAAAACCTGGGGGACCGGCATCTACGGCAGCACCGATCCCTACGGCCTGTGGGGCCCGCGCGGCATTGCCGTGAGCGCCAACGGCAATGTGCTGGTTGCAGATACCGGCAACAAGCGCATCATCATCTACGATAAAGACGGCAACTTCCTCTCCCAGTTCGGCTCGGCTGGACTGGAGTTGGGCCAGTTCGATGAGCCGGTCGGGATCGCCATCGATCAAAACGGGATCCTGTACGTGACCGATACCTGGAACCAGCGCGTCCAATCCTTTGCGCCAGGCGGAGATGGCCTGACGTATGTCCCGTTGCTGGAATGGGAAATTTCCGGTTGGTATGGGCAATCCCTGGAGAATAAACCGTTCATCGCGGTCGACCAGAACGGGCATGTCTTCGTCACAGATCCCGAAGTGTACCGCGTCCTGGAATTCGACATGGCGGGTGCATTCATCCAAACCTGGGGGGAATTCGGGATCGGTGCCGAGAACTTCGGGGTGGCCTCCGGGATCGCCGTGGATGCGGAAGGACGCGTCTGGGTTAGCGATGCCGGCAACAACCGCCTGATGCGGTTTGCGCCTCCGATAACGGAACCAGCCGAAACGGTCCCGACCGAAACGGAGGTTGTCGTGACCAAAACCGCCCCCACCCCGGAGATGTGCCGGATAACTGCAACAGATGAGTTGACCACCGTCAATCTGTATGCCTGCCCGGATGCCAGTTGCGCGATCGTTGCCCAGGCACCCGTGGATAGCCTTCTCACGATCCTATCTCTCCCCACCTATGAAAACTGGCTGCCGGTCCAGTTTGGGAATTATCTGGGCTGGATCATGGCCGAGGCCTGCCCGATCCCAACGGAACCCTAGTGATATAATGGTGCGGTTTTGCACAATCGCGATCATACTTTCTGGAGATAAACTTACATGAAACTTCACGAGTACCAATCCAAATTGATCTTCGCCAGGTACGGCGTCCCCATCCCGAAGGGGCGCGTGGCGGGGACCGCGGCTGAAGCCCGGCAGATCGCCGAAGAACTGGGCGGGGCCGTGGTTGTCAAGTCGCAGGTCCTGGTTGGAGGCCGCGGCAAGGCCGGTGGTATCCGCCTGGCCAAATCGCCCAAGGAAGCCGAGGAAGTCGCTACCCAGATCCTGGGCATGGAGATCAAGGGTCTGCCCGTCCGCAAGGTGCTGGTTGACGAAGCCGCCAACATCGGCAAGGAAATCTACCTGGGCATCACCAACGACCGCGCCGCCCGGCGACCGGTCATCATGGCATCCGCAGCCGGCGGCGTGGATATCGAGGAAGTCGCCCGCACCACACCGGAGAAGATCATCAAGGTTCACATCGATCCGCTGCTTGGCATCCGCGACTACCAGGCCCGGGATGTGGCGGTCGGCATCGATCTGCCGCGCGAGCACTGGAAACAGTTCGGCGATATCGCCAAGGGCCTCTGGAAAGCCTACATGGATTGCGATGCCACCCTGGCCGAGATCAATCCCCTCATCATCACCAAAGACA
>Ga0209285_10000290_pt1 | contig 18583 bp, 10 predicted proteins | sample PPLLak3March2015_2_FD_187249 | JGI IMG/M metagenome (GOLD analysis project Ga0209285, IMG submission 187249) | Freshwater sediment microbial communities from Prairie Pothole Lake near Jamestown, North Dakota, USA - PPLs Lake P8 Core (3) Depth... | ecosystem: Environmental > Aquatic > Freshwater... | reverse complement strand
CTGTTCGCAACTGACGACAAACTCGTGTTTTCGAAGCTCGCGGTAAGGGAGTTGGTAGAGCGTGGAATCCACAAGTTTTTTCTTCATATAGTTCGCATTTAACACCGCAATTTCTGATGTTTCTGTAAGCCCGTTACCACCCATTAAAAGGATATAGATATATGCTTTAAGGATCACGGAGGTGTTTCCATAGGTCGCTTTTATTTTTCCAATGGAATCTGGATAAGTGTAATCGAAGCAGAACGTATCTTGCTTCTTTACAACTCGCGGTACAGGGAGGAATCGTGCGAGTCTTTCTTTGACACCAACTGGCCCGGATCCTGGCCCACCCCCACCATGGGGTGTTGAAAATGTCTTATGAAGGTTCAGATGTACGATGTCAAATCCCATATCCCCTGGACGTGCTTTTCCCATAATCGCATTCATGTTCGCACCATCGTAATACAGAAGCGCCCCTGCCTCATGGACGAGACGTGCGATTTCTGTGATATCGGATTCGAAGATACCAAGTGTATTTGGATTGGTCAACATGAAACATGCGGTTTTATTTGAGAGAGCCTTTTGAAGCATCTCCAGGTCGACTGTTCCTTCTTTTGTAGAGGGGATCTCAATGACTTTGTAGCCAGCCATGGCAGCGCTTGCAGGATTCGTCCCATGCGAGGTGTCTGGAAGAATGACTTCATCTCTGTTAAAATCTTTTTTATGATCAAAAAACGCACGAGTGATAAGAAGACCCGTGAATTCACCTTGTGCTCCTGCTGCAGGCTGGAGGGTAAAATGATCCATTCCTGAAATTTCACATAACATTCTCTCCAGTTCATACAGTATCTGTAAAGTTCCTTGTGTGGTAGTCTCGTCTTGATAGGGATGAAGCAAGCTAAATTGTTCCCAGCGACTAATCTCTTCACAAATCTTTGGGTTGTACTTCATTGTACAGGAGCCTAGTGGATAGATTCCTGATTCAATGCCGTAATTCATCTGGCTGAGACGCAGGAAATGTCGCATCACCAATGTTTCATCTAAATTTGGGATATCAACTGCTGTTTTTCTCTGAAGGCAATCCGGGAGTACCGATTTTAGGGTATATGGTTCTTTTTTTGTTTCTTCTAGTTCGTTGAGCAGTGGTTCTTCCCATACCGCGCTATGGTACATCAGCATACCTCCTTAAGCAGAGAAACCAGTCGTGTCATGCTTTCCTGACTATGCGCCTCTGTCACACCAAACAACATGCAATTCTTTAGTTTCGGATACCATTGTTCTAAACGCAGACCACCGTGCATTCCTTGCTGGAGAAGATGCAGATGTACTTTCTCCGTGTCAGGACAACGGATGACGAATTCGTTGAAATGGGCTCCAGAAAATACCTGTGAAAAACCAGGGATTGCGCTGATCTGCTTTCGTAGTTGTTGACCGCGTTTATAGTTTGTTTCACTCAGTTCTTGCAGCCCTTTTCCACCAAGCCATGAAAGATATGTCGCTGTCGCAAGCATACATAACCCTTCGTTAGTGCAGATGTTGCTTGTTGCTTTTTCCCTGCGGATGTGTTGCTCTCTGGTTTGCATGGTCATACAGAATGCTCGTTTTCCTTGATGGTCTTTGGTCATTCCGATGATACGTCCAGGGATCTGTCGAACAAAATCATTTTTACAGGCGAATATCCCTAAGGTTGATCCACCGAAGTCAAGTGGATTTCCCAGACTTTTTCCTTCACCAATGACAATATCGGCTCCATACTCACCAGGGCTTTTACAGATCCCAAGAGATATAGGGTCAACACCTACGACGAACAGCGATTGATTTTTCTGAAGCAAGGAGCGGATGTCTTCAACATCGTCTTCGAAAACACCAAAAAAATTAGGGTTCTCTAGATAAAACCCTGCTGTTTCAATATCGATTGTTTTTTTCAGATCCTCCAGATCAATCTTCCCTGTTTTCTTGTCATAGGCGACTTCTTTTATTTTGATGCCTGCCCCCAGGGTATAATTAGTTAGGATACTTTTTTTTTCCCAGGAGATATTTTCAGGGACGATAAATGTTTTTTTCTTAGTAATGCGCATACACATCAAGGCTGCTTCCCCAAGTGCAGTGGCACCATCATAAAGGGATGCGTTGGAGATATCCATGCCGGTCAGTGCTGCAATCATGCTTTGGTATTCAAAAATCGCTTGAAGAAATCCTTGAGATGTTTCTGGTTGATAGGGTGTATATGCTGTGTAGAATTCCGAACGTGAAATGATTGATTTGACCGCGGCAGGGATATAATGCGGTTTGTATCCTCCCCCTATGAATGATGGCATCTCGCAGAAGGATTTGTTTTGTCTTGCTAACGTTCGCATCTGGTCTTCTACATCTTGTTGATGGCGACCGGGTGGAAGTCTAAGGTTCTCTATTTTTATTTTGTTTGGGATATCAGAAAAAAGGTCGTCGATATTATGCAATTGTAGTTCATGTAACATGCTTTTTTTTAATGGAGAATTGGGAATAAACTGCATGGGTACCCCCTCAAGGGTAACCATCAGTTGTTAAAGAAGCTTATCCTCAGAAATTACTTGTAGGAAAAAAGCGCAAGAGCATTTAATTTATCGATGGAAAGATCCCATACTTGAAGGCATAGTGCGTACCAGATATTGTCCTCAGAAATCCCAATGATTTTTCCAACGATTTGGGATTCATAGATTTTTCCATCGGAGGTTTCTGAGTTGCTTGTGGTATAATATGTTTTCATTCCATCCTCTGTTATTATCTGATACACGAATCTCTGTTGTAACGTGTTTTTCATGGTATGACAAAGGATGCGGTCCCCTTCTCTAATTGAGGACCCTTGATAGGGTGGTTTTTCTAAGATAATGAATCCTGCTGTTGACTCCGTGCTATGTATCCTATCATTTTTAAGATAATAAAAGGAACTTGGGTTCTTGAAAGAATCGATGAACGTATCGATACCAACGAGTTGTGATATCGTCAGAAATGGGAGATTTGCGATGAAGAAGAACCCACAAAGTTTAATTATTGTGTTTCGTAGGTTTTTTTTCATATCATCACCTCATTCGTACCCTTCTGTTTCGTGCTAACGTCTGTCATTATCTGTATATAAATACTATCTGGAAGAATGTCAAAAAGACAAAATACAGCTATTAAAAGAAGCGAAAGGATAAAAAAACATTAAGAAGGGACACCCATTACAGAGACTTGATGCAAGAAATCTGGACAGAGAAATATCGACCAAAAACACTCTCTGAACTAGTCGGCCAAGAGAACATTACTGAAAGACTGAAAGCATGTGTGGCTACGAAAAACGTTCCCCATTTGATATTTGCTGGGCCTCCAGGCACCGGTAAAACAACAGCAGCTCTGGCGTTAGCACACGAAGTTTTTGGAGATCAACACTGGTCACAAAACTTCAACGAGCTGAATGCAAGTGATGAGCGAGGAATCGGCATCATACGTGGAAAAATCAAGGATTTCGCTCGCACAGCACCCATAGGAGCAGCCTTTAAGATTATTTTCCTTGATGAAGCAGACTCCCTTACACAGGAAGCACAAGCAGCGCTTCGACGTACGATAGAAAAATATACCCATATCTGTCGATTTATTCTTTCTGTAAACTATTCATCTAAAATAATAGAACCGATACAATCCAGATGTGCCGTCTTTCGTTTTAAACCACTCACTGCAGATGATGTCAAAAAATTCATTCGAAAGATAGCAACAAAAGAACTTTTGGAGATCACCCCTGATGGCCTTGAAGCACTTATTTTCATAGCACGAGGCGACATGCGACGAGCAGTGAACGTTCTACAGGTCGGCGCATCCAGTAATAAAAAAATAACAGCGGAGCTTCTCTATGAGACCTCAGCGACCGCTCGACCCGAGGAGATAAAAAAACTACTGACTACTGCGTTGAGTGGAAATTTTATGGCTGCAAGAAATCACCTCTACGACCTGCTTGTGACCTATGGATTAAGTGGTGAAGAAATCATCAAGCAGATCCATCGGACTATCTTTGACCTGACAATCCCTGATGACCAGAAAGTCCAATTAATGGAAAAAACCGGTGAAATCGAATTCAGACTTGTCGAAGGAAGCAATGATCACATCCAACTTGAATCATTGTTAGCCCAATTCGTTCTCTTTGGTAAAAAATTACAATAATTTCTTTTTCTTTAAGAAGCTAAGGAGACGAGACTCGATCTCTTTGGCGGTTTTCTCACCAACACTGTATCGAATCCGGACAACCGGCTTCTTCGTTTTTAAAATCCTTGTAAGATCGATTGGCGTACCACTGACGACCACATCACAATTCGTATCATTGATTGTTCGTTCTAGTTCATGGATCTGTTTTTTTCCATAGCCCATTGCAGGCAGTATATTTGTTAAATGTGGATATTTTGTAAATGTCTCAATGATTGACCCGACCGCAAACGGTCGAGGATCAACAATCGTCTTAGCCCCATATTCCTTCGCAGCTACAGTGCCAGCGCCATACCGCATCCCGCCATGAGTGACCGTGGGGCCATCCTCAATGACAAGAACCCGTTTCCCAGAAATCATCTTTTTATCTTCCGCCTGAACCGTTGAAACCCCATCGATAATCTGTGCAACCGGATTGACGGTCTTAACATTCGTACGAACCGTTTCAATATTCTCCTTCTGAGCGGTGTTCACTTTATTGATGATGACAACATCCGCGCTTCTCACATTCATCTCCCCAGGATAATAGGTAAGCTCATCCCCGGCTCTATGAGGATCGGCTATGGTGATGAGAAGATCTGGTTTAATAAACGAAAAATCATTATTCCCTCCATCCCAGATGATCACATCAGCCTCTTTCTCTGCTGTTCGAAGTATTTTCTCATAATCAACACCCGCATAGACGACCCCATTCATGTCGATATATGGCTCGTATTCCTCTCGTTCTTCTATCGTGCAATTATATCTATCCAGATCAATGTAGCTTGCGAAACGCTGGCAAACCTGCGTTGTTAAATCCTTATCGTACGGCATCGGATGTCTGATTGATACAACTTTTATCCCTTTCTTCTGTAAAATTTCAAAAATTTTCCTTGAAACCTGTGATTTGCCACTACCGGTTCTCACCGCACAGACCGCGATGACTGGTTTTTTTGAAACAAGCATGGTACTCTTTGGGCCTAATAATACAAAATCAGCACCCGCGGCGTTGACCATCGCTGATTTCTGCATCACATAGGTATAAGGGACATCACTGTAAGCGAATACAACACAATCAACATCAAATTTTTTTATCAGATCTATTATTTGTTCTTCAGGGTAAATAGGAATCCCCTTAGGGTACTGTTTCCCTGCAAGTGATGCAGGATATTTCCTTCCTGCTATATCGGGGATTTGTGTCGCAGTAAAAGCAACCACTGAATAGGAAGGAGTGTTACGGAAGAACACGTTAAAATTATGGAAATCCCGTCCTGCTGCGCCCATGATAATAACTTTTCTTTTTTGTACCACAGAAATCCCGTCTACCCAGGAAACCGATGAGAGTATAAATAGATTTTTCTCATATATCCCCAATAAAAACGTTTTTTCCATTAACTACAAATACTGTCTATTTGTTCTATTTTTTGAGAGTGAGGGATATGAACCGAGAAGCAGTACCATTAATAATTGGTATCCTTGTTCCAATAATATTTGTCGCATTCGTTGTTCTGTATCTCAATGGTTTTGATGTCACAGTATACCTTCGAAAAATCAACATTATCTATTATTTGCTCGTTTTACCCTTTGGTCTTGGAATTCTGGTAATAATCATCTGGTTCAGGAAACCAAGAGATTAAATCTTATCATCAATACCATAGAAATATAAAGAAAGTTATAAATACGAACAAACTATATCAAAAATTGTTGGATGAGATGCACAAAAAGTAGAGTTAAAGTTATTTCTTCTAGTTACTGAACTTTCGTATAAAAAAAAAATTTGGGAAGATGGGATGCATGGAATCGGTAGGAGAGCCATAATGGAGGGATGCAATGGAAAAACAAGAGAGTCATAAAAAGACCGCCCTCCATTCTTCACAATCAACTAATGCTGAAGATATTGAAAAAAAGGTCGACCAGCTAATAAATGCACGCACACAGGTTCCTGATAAGCAAAAACCCCAGAACAATCAATCTGAAAATTGGTCCGTTCCTGAAAACAACGAAAAAGCAAGACTTTTTTATGTAGAAAGTAAAAAAAATAGTGAATCACTAAAAGAGATGGATAAAGAGAAAAAATCAACGTCAATGAAGACAAAGAAACACATCGGGTTTAAGAAGAAGAAAAAAGAAAATAACACAGTAAAAACAAAACCATCCCTGCCAAAAAAATCACCACAAAACCCAGATGATCTTCCACATTTTGAAGAATCGATTGCGCAAGTAAAAACAGAAGAAGCAGCATGGCTTGATCAACAGATTAAAGCAAAGCTCAATATCGATAAAGGTACGAAACCAGATTCACCTACACCATCAAAAGTTGAGATTGTTCAATCTGATCAGAAAACCCCTATTGAAAAACCATTCGTAAAAACCGATAAAACCCCCGACTCTGAACCACAAGAAATGACTCCGGTCCCAGAAACAGAAACCATATCCTTTGAATCTACAATTGACCAATCCGCTGTATTGACAAAATCTGTAGATGAGAAACCCAACCAAGAAGGTAACCAAAAAGAAATAAAAATTGATGAAATCACCCCTGATGGACAGATTCAATTTTTAAAGGAAGCTAACCAGCTGAAAACCTATACGTTACAGCGAATGGGATTCGGAGAAAATACCATAGAAGAAATAGATTTTTATCCGATCCATGAACCCTTTGCATATGTGGAGATCATCCGAGAAAAAGAATCACTCGATAAACGATATGTCCTTCTTGAAATGCAACTATCAAAGGATGAGGAGTACCTGTTAAAATTCATTAAAGAAACCCTGGACGGGTTCATTTTTAAAACAAGCGATTTGGAATCGAAAGGGGAAGATAAATACCTCACTGAAAAAGTAGATCTTATCATTGAAGATTATATGCTTAATATCGATTCTTTAACGAAGAAAAAAATATTGTATTATCTGGAGAAAGAATCTATTGGCCTTGGAAAACTCGAAGTCATCATGAAGGACCCGAATATCGAGGATATCTCCTGTGATGGTTCTGGTGTGTTTATCTTCTTATACCATCGCCGATATGGCTCCTTAAAAAGTAATATACAGTTCAACGAAGAAGATGAACTGACTGATTTTGTGGTAAAACTAGCACAAAAATGCGGAAAACATATCTCTATCTCAGAACCGATGCTGGATGCGACCATGCCTGACGGGTCTCGTATCCAGATGACCTTAAGTACAGAGGTGACAACAAAAGGATCAACATTTACGATCAGGAAATTCAGTGAAGATCCGTTTTCACCACCGGATCTCATCGAATTCCATACCATGTCATCTGAAATGGTCGCATATATGTGGCTTGCTGTTGAAAATGGCATCAATGCATTAATCGCTGGTGGGACTGCTGCAGGAAAAACCTCGACACTCAATGCACTTTGTTTATTTATCCCAAGAGAATCAAAGATAGTCTCTATTGAGGAAACAAGAGAAATTAATTTACCGCATCCGAACTGGATCCCCGGTGTTGTTCGATCTGGTTTCGGGGAAGTTGTTGGCAACAAAGTCATTGGAGAAATCGATTTATACGATTTAATGAAGGCTGCGCTTCGACAAAGACCCGAATACATCCTTGTAGGAGAAATACGAGGGAAAGAAGCGTATGTGTTATTCCAGGCGATGGCCACAGGACATACCACGTATTCAACAGTCCATGCAGACTCTGCACAATCTCTTATTCACCGTTTGGAAGGAAAACCCATTGAAATCCCCCGTATTATGCTGCAGACTCTCGATATCGTCATTATCCAAGTAATCTCTAGGGTGAAAAACAAAAGAGCGCGGCGATGTAAACAAATTATCGAAATTATCGATATCGATCCGACCACAAAGGAGATTCTCACCAATGAAGTGTTCCGATGGGATCCTATTGAAGATAAATTTGTATACTCTGGAAAAAGCTACATTCTCGAACGCATCAGAGCAGAAAAAGACATCAGTCGGGAAGGCATGATTGGTGAAATTAAGAACAGAACGACGTTGTTGGATTGGATGAATAAAAACAACATTAGAGAGTTTAAGAAAGTCGCCACCATCATCGCTCAATATACTGATAATGCACCAGAGGTCATGAAAAAAATTAGGAATGAACAATGATAAAGAAAATTGCTGTTTGTCCTGAGTGTCATTCAAAAATTTCCTGTGAAGGAAACCCCGGACAAAAAGTAACCGTGAAATGTCTTAAGTGTGGAAAAAAAGGAATGGTCACCTTTTCTGCTCATGATGTTTCTATTGATGAAAATGACCTTGTGGAACTCGAATGTTACCCTGTTCTAGAACCCTTTGTCTTCGTAAAAATATTAAAAGATACGAAATCTCTTGATAAATATTATAAAGCAATGGAACCGCAACTGAATGATGCAGAAAAAGAATCTTTATATTTTATTCAAGAAAAACTGATAAAATCCATAGATATCCGTTTAGATGAAATTGATACACAAAAAGTAGAGGCGTTTCTTTCAGAACGCATTGGTCATATCATCAAGGATTATAATTTGATGGTCGATGATGTTCTGAAAAATAAAATCCTGTATTATATAAAAAGAGATTTCATCTGGTATGGACCAATAGATTCACTGATGCGTGATTCACAAATCGAAGATATTTCTTGCGATGGATCCGGTCAACCTATTTTTTTATTTCATAGAAAATATGGCTCCTTAAAAAGCAACATTCAATTTTCTGATGAAAATGTTTTGTCTAAATTTGTTGTAATGCTTGCGCAGAAATGTGGCAAACATATCTCGATTGCAGAACCCATGCTTGATGCGACCATGCCCGACGGCTCTCGTATTCAAATGACATTAAGTAAAGCGGTCACCGCAAAAGGATCAACATTTACCATCCGACGATTTAAGGCAGATCCGATCACTGCAACTGATTTAATTGCATTTAAAACAATATCCTCTGAAATGGCAGCCTACCTCTGGCTTGCCGTCGAAAACGGTATTAGTGCACTCATTGCGGGGGGAACTGCTGCAGGGAAAACCTCTACCCTAAATGCTATCTCATTGTTTATCCCTCGTGAATCAAAAATAGTATCTATAGAGGAGACACGAGAAATCAACTTACCACACCCTAATTGGATTCCTGGTGTGGTTCGTTCTGGATTTGGTGAAGTAATCAATGATAAACTTGCTGGTGAAATTGATTTATACGATCTCATGAAAGCTGCTCTCAGGCAGAGGCCTGAGTACATCCTTGTTGGGGAAATTCGAGGAAAAGAAGCATATGTGTTGTTCCAGGCGATGGCAACAGGACATACCACGTATTCAACCTTTCATGCTGACTCAGCTCAATCACTTATCCATCGATTAGAAGGAAAACCAATTGAAATACCTCGAGTGATGCTTCAGTCCTTAGACATCGTTACTATCCAGGTTCAAGCAGAATTAGGTGATAAAAGAGTTCGACGAGTGAAACAAATAGTAGAAATTGTCGATATCGATCCGATGACAAAAGAAATATTAACAAACGAAGTGTTCCGCTGGGACCCTGTCCAGGATCAATTCTTTTTTTCCGGGAAGAGCTATGTGATGGAACGAATACGAAATCAACATGGACAAAGCAAAGAAGAAATGTTAGATGAACTGAGTCGACGTGTTGAGATTCTTGATTGGATGAAGGACAATAATGTTCGAGCATTCAAAGATGTCGCTCGAATTGTTTCATCATATATTGATACCCCTGAAGACGTCATGGAAAAAGTAAGGAAAACAAATCAAACAAAACAAAAAGAACCAGAAATCACCGTAGAAAATGCAATAATGGAAAAACAAGATGATGTGCCATCAGAAACACTATCTGATGGTACTTTACATAAAAAAAATAGGAAAAAATAAGAAGAAATCGGAGGGATGCCGATGACACTTACAAAATATCAAAGAATGAGTTATAAGTGGTTAGGTCGATTTGGAGAACGAAGAGCGAATCAACACCTGCAAGATGCCTTGCAATCTGCTCACATGGAGATCCGTGCTGGTGCCTATCTGTCCTATGTATTTCTCAGCACCATTATTGGTTTTCTGTGTTCATTGATTGTTATTGTGACATTTGTTTTTATTCTTCTGCCTCTCATGGGTGTGGTATTGGACAATGGATTGGTCATTTTCTTCCTGTTTATGCCCGGATTTATAGGCGTAATAATCTATGCAGCGTTACTCTCTGCGCCAAAAAGCAGAGCAAAGAAACGCAAGAAGAAAATTGATGTGAACCTTGCATATGCGATCAACTTCATCTCTGCGATGGCTTCCGCAGGTGTTACACCTACCGAGATTTTTAAAAGCCTTTCAAAACAAGATATCTATGGGGAAGTCAAGGAAGAATCCGCGTGGATATACCGTGATGTTGGTCTGCTTGGATTTGATATTCTAAGTGCAATTAAAAAAAATATCGCTCGCACCCCATCACACCGATTCAAGGAATTCCTCCAAGGGATGGTAGTTACTGTTACCTCAGGTGGTTCCTTAAAAACATATTTTATGCACAAGGCAGACCAATACTTATGGGAAAATCGAAACCAACAGAAACAACTCCTTGAGACTCTTGGTATAATGGCTGAGAGTTATGTAACTGCCGCTGTCGCTGGTGTGTTACTCCTGCTTATTGTTATTCCTCTGATGATGATTATCTCCGGGGATTGGAATGCCATGTTCCTGTACATATTGATTTTAATCATTGTGCCTCTCATTCACATTGGATTTGCGGTAGTAATTCGAGGGATGTGTCTGGGGGCGTAATCATGAAAAAAAAGAAAGAAGCGCGTCAAACAAGTTACCTAAAGAATCTTTTACTTACAAAAAATATGACAAGACTCGCCGTCTATATCGTCTCTGGCGTATTGGTTACTGTTTTCAGTCTTCTTGGTATTCTTGCAATGCTTGGTATTTTCACCGGATTTGGTGGTGTTGTCGATTATTTTGTTTTAGCACTACTCTCTGGAACAAGCATATTAGGGATGTACGAATCGATGCATGTTCGAAGAATCCAAAAGATTGATGGAATTTTTCCTGATTTTGTACGAGATCTCGCTGAATCTCGTCGAGCGGGTATGACGTTTACAAAAGCGATACTTTTTGCATCAAAAGGAGAGTATGGCATCCTGACACCGGAAATTAAAAAAATTTCACAGCAGGTGTCCTGGGGTGGTAGTGTGGCTGATGCATTAGACTCTTTCGCGCAACGTGTCAACACTAAATCGATCAGACGAACTATTACTCTCATTATTGAAGCAAGTAACAGCGGCGGGAATGTCGCAGATGTCCTTGATGTTGCAGCAAAGGATGCACGAGAAATTAAAATGCTTGAGGCGGAACGAAGAACCAACATGGCTTCTTATGTTGTTGTCATCTATGTTGGTATGTTCGTGTTCTTGGCAATTGTGTTGATATTATGTACAAGTTTTATTCCTGCTATGGTCGGGGGTGAAGGTTCACAGGGTATGCAGGGTGTTATGGGCGGCGGAAGCTTTGCCTCCAAAGATGAGATATCTGGTGTTTTTTATCTTGCATGTCTGGTACAAGCCTTCGGGTCAGCATTGGTAGCAGGCGTCTTTGAAGACGGTCGATATACCTCATCAGTCAAACATATTTTTATCATGATCTTTACCACATGGTTGAGTTTTAAACTTCTCTTAGGGGTTTAGATGAAAAAAAAGATAAAAGCATTCTCATTTTCCATTAATGAACACGCAGTTTCTGAGATTGTCGGTACATTAATCCTTATCGTGATCGCGGTGAGTACATTTTCTGCTGTCTCGATTATTATTCTCAGTCCCTGGTCAAATTTTTCAAACATCGATACACCTCAGGTTTTTTTGGTTGGATCTATTCATAAAAATGAAGTTCTTGTTGAACACCAAGGTGGTATCCCCCTAAATACAAACACAAAAATAACCATTACAATCGATGGAACTGCAGATACCTTCCTTGTAAATGATTTTAATTATTGGATCGATCAAAATTCTGATGGTCTTTGGAGTGTTGGAGAACGGGTTATCTATCCTGCAGGGAATCTCCAGGGGAAACTAGTATCCTGTGTCGTAATCGATGTGGATAAGAATTTCATGATATTCGATAAAATTTTACAAGACGGCACAACTGTGTTTTCCCCATATCTTACAGTGTTACCACCAGATGATGTCACAGAAACTTCTGCGATTCTCAAGATGTATTATGATTTTTATAATCAGAGTTGTTTTTCCTCAGGTTCCCTTAATTTTACCTATGGTGTTTTTGGAGGACCATATGCTAACACTCCTTCTATTACACCACTTTCTCTCGATGGCTGGTACGGCTTCCAATTGAATGGATTGCTGAGTGGTACTCAGTATGAGTACTGGTCTTGGATGAATTGTAGCAATGGAACCTTGTTTGATGGTCCTATGTCATTTTATACGTATCAAGTCACACGGGGTCTGTGGCATTTTGATGAGGCGTTCGGAGCGCCTATCACAGCAGATGCAATTAATCCAGCCTGTGATGGAGATGTCTATGCAGCCACTTTTATACCAGGGGGCAAGATTAACGGATCTCTGAATTTCACAGGAACTACAAATTACGTTGATGTCCCACATCATCCTAAATTTAATTTAACCAATGAGATAACCATTGAAACATGGTTAAATGTATCAAAGATAGGAGCTCAGTTTCCTGGTAACGTATCAGAATTATCCTCAAAAAATATTACTGATATCTTAGGCAATTCCTGTTTTGAACCTGATTTAATACATATCACCGGAACATTGTACGCCATAGCGTATCGTGATAATTCATCGACCTCTCTGACGACTTTTCAAATGAATGATGATGGTGTTTTTCTTGGGACGATTGATACAAAAGCAATATCGGTCCCACATTTTTATGAACCAACTATATTCAAAATTCAGAATAACATCTATGCGATAGGATATGGAGCCTGTGATGATCAGACTGAAGCAAAAAGCCATATTGTTACACTCCGAATCTATGGGAATGGAACGATTGGGGCGATCATCGATACATTTGATTTTCCAGCATACTACGGAAGAGAACCAAATTTCATTAATATTGGGGCTGGAATTTATGCAGTCGCTATCGGTGGAGCGTCTTTTGAAACATATCCAACCGGATATTTAGTCACCCTATCGATAGACAATCAGGGAGATATTGGGTCCGCTCTCATTGATACATTGAAGTTCCCACTTTCGACAAGTTGTTCTGAACCCTCGATAGTTCATATCACTGGTGATATCTATGGTATCACCTATAACGGATATGGAGCGACCGCAGGAATCGGTTATGTCATCACTGTTCATATCCTCAACAACGGTTCTATCATAGAACCATTAGAAGAGACCGATCAATTTGGATTACCTGGAAGTGGTTTAGAACCAACGATGATCTATGTCGCAAACGATATTTTCGCAATCTCCTATGGAGCTGATTCAAATGATCAACTCCGAACCGGATATATAAAAACATTAAGCATCAATTCCGCTGGCCATGTAGTAAATGACTCTATCGACATTCTTCCCTTCTATACCTACCTTTCACCTATCGATTATAATTTTGAAACAGATTTATTACATATCGAGGACGAACTCTATGCTGTATCTTTTACTGGTGGTAACAATAGTAATTGGAAACGTGGTTTTCTCACGACCGTCTCGATAGATAATACAGGGAATATCTCAGATTCGGCTTTGTTTATCTATGAATTCAAAGGACGTTCTGCTCTGGGTGGAACCAGTGCTCTCAATCTTTTAAACCATGTCGATCGACTCATTGTTGCATACGGATCAGTCAATTCAAGCCAAAGAGGTTTCCTAACAATGGAACAAATCGATTTAATTGGTCAACAAAAATCCATACTTCAAAAAGGAAATGCCTTTGCACTAATGGTGAATTATAATTTACTGACCGCTTGGATGGCGATAGGAAATACAACCTATACTGTGTCAGGGACTGTTCCCTTTGATAATTGGTCAAAAATTGACTTCACATATGGTGGAGGATTTTTAAAACTCTATGTCAACAACGTCATCCAAACTGGGGGTGATGAGCCGTGTTCAGGGTCTCTAAAAACAAATACAGACCATCTGATATTCGGAGGAGGTTTGTATGGTTCAATTGATGAAATAAAAATTTTCAGAGGTGTCTATGTTCCACCATAATTATAGTAATCAACAAAATGAAATAATGAAAAATGGCCTTATTTAAAAATGTGATAAAATGTTCAACGCTAAAGAAAAATTAAAAAAATGTAATAATTTATTCTTAAGAAAAAATCAACGGAAAAACAGAGGCGCATCTGAAGTGGTAGGGACTCTTCTGCTTGTCGGTATTGGTGTTTCGCTTTTCGCACTCTTAGCGGTCGTGACATTTACTATGCCATCGATATTCTTTTCAGATCCAACACCGTCGACAAATATTATTGGACGGGTGGAGGGAAATACTGTTGTGTTTGACCATTATGGGGGACGACCCTTACCTCTTGATACAAAAATCACGGTGATGTTTGCAGAAACACCAGTAACTATGACCGTTGGAGATCTCCTTGATGCGTCATCGAAAATCGATGGTCAATGGAATATCGGCGAAAGAATCGTTATTGTAAATAATGATCCGAATCTCCCGATCATGCTCATAAACGTTCTCATTACTGATACTGCAAGTAATACCGTTGTCATGCGAGGCGTTCTCCAAGAAGGATCTCAAGCGGTCAATCCCATCGCTGTGACGTTGCATGCAGATACCATTACGACGAATACCGCAAAAATCTACATGCATTATGACTTTCGATATTACATAGGAACAAGAAAAATATGTTTTACGTATATTTCATCTTCTGTGTACAACGCGAATACTAGTGCTCCTTGGAATTCAACTGGTTGGGTTCAGGTGTTTAATAGCAATGGATCGTATAATTTCAACCTTGTTGGTTTACTTGAAAACACAGAGTATTTCTACCAGGCATGGGTTCAATATAACTCTTCGACCAATGCGAGTGTGAAACTGACATCATCAGGCTCAATCAATGTGTTTCGTACGCAGAGTTATTCAAGTGGAATGTGGCATTTTGATGAAAGCTCAGGCTTGAAAGCTATTGATGGATCAAATAATGGGAATAACGGCACGTTATATCCAGCGGATGTCACGCAGACAGCACAACGACTGAATCAATCTGATAACGTTGTGAATAATCGGTCGTTACGTTTCGATGGCTATAACGATTATGTCGTCGTCAATCACGCCGCAAGCCTTTCTCCAACCAATGAGATAGCGATAGAAGGATGGGTAAAACCAGAATTTAAAAACGAATGGAAAGGGACAAATCTTCAACGAATAAACAGTACGATGTATGGGACGCAGATCTACGGGTGTTACGAGGAAGATATTATTAATATTACGAATAATAGATATGCGATTGTCTCAAGGAATTCAGCGTTGGTTGGGTTTGTTATCACTGTTGAAATCTCTGATAATGGAAACATTACTGAGAATGCGACAACCAGCGTTTGTGATATCTATCAATTTGAGACGACACGGTGTGAGACTCCGAAGATAACTAAGGTTGTGGGAAGTACCGATATTTATGCGATTGTCTACAGAGGACCAAATTATTATTTGTATATGGCAACGATTAAAATAGCATCAGATGGAAAAATAACTAAACCATTTATTGATAAAAAAGTTTTAGATTCCATCAATTCGAATTATCCTGATATTATCTATACAGAGACTGATTATTATGGTGTTGTGTACTCCTCCTATGAATTCTATTTAGCTGCGAATAGATATGTTGGGCGACTCCAAACCACAAAAGTAACCACAGCGGGTGTGATTACAGCACAAAAATCATATTACAATTATGGTAGTTCAGGTAACGCAGCAGGAATCATGCAATATCCTGATATTATTCATGTGAATGGTGAATATTATTCCATTGTATTTCGTGACTCCGATACTGATGGTGCGTTAATAGCTGTCCAAATTAAAAATGGTTGGAACCTCTTCCCTGACACCGTGAAGTATAAATTTGATAATAATAATATCTCTGATCTGCCTCTTCGTATCATACATGTCTATGATAAAATATATACAGTTTTTTATGGAGATAAAGTAGGTAGTATCATACGTGGTGGGGCAATAATCACATTAGTTGTATCTAACACAGGAACGATGGAAGATACAGTGGCGTATACAACACTGCTGCCCCCCGCAGACTGGACGCAATTTACCAATCCTGAAATCATCCAAGTCGATGGGAATATCTTTGCAGCCACCTATCGTATTAGTAACCGCGCTGAGGTAAAAACATTCGAAATATCAAATATAGGAATAATAACCAATCATACAAATGACGCTGTATGGAAATATGCCTATCAACCGGCATCATCCTATACGATTTATTCACCCAAGATTATCAGAGTAAATCCAACGCTAGATCCGGTTGTTAAAACCTTTGCGATCGTGTACCCTAAAACTATCAGCTCTGATACAAATAATGGGGTTTTATTAACTATCAAAATCGCAGATAATGGTTCCATATTAAAAAAAATCTATGACTCTGTACTGTTAGGCCCAGTCAATTTCTATGCACCTGACATCGTTCATGTTTCCAATGATATCTATGCGGTAGTCAGCAGAAAAGTTATGTATGGCAGTATCTCTCTTCACACCATTCGTATCTCTAATATTGGGAAAATAAATACCAGTTTTATTGACACATTAGATATACCGATGCCTGAGGTGACACCTGGTTCAACAATAAAAATTTATTACACTATTGATAATCTCTATCTGATTGCCTTCGATAATTATGGGACTCCCGGAATTACCTTAAAAACAGTTGAAATTGCGAATAACGGGACTATAAAAGATTATGTCCTCTGTTCGTATAACATCACAAAAGCCGGGTATTCAAATTTCTGTTCACCAAATGTCATACGAATAAAAGATGATATTTTTGCAGTCTCGTATCATTCAACAAACTATGCGAGTAAAAGTGATTTTTTAAGTACAATAAAGATTTTACCAACGGGTAACATCACAGTTATCGCTACCTATACTATGAATTCTTATTTCTCATCGGTCTATGGTTATGACGAATATTCAGATATTATCCCAATTGAGGCAAGCAATCACCTGTATGCATTAGTATATGGATATGATTATTTTATCCCTGGCCAACATCGGGGTTCTGGTGTCATCATGACCATTCAAATTAATGATACTGGGACTATTAATCCAACTCCATTTACGACCTTTATTTTCGATGCCTATGGTTGTAGCAGACCTGATATTATCCACATTGAGAATACAACCTATGCATTGGCATATTCAAAATCTGTCTGGGTAAGCCCCTATCAGATCTCTGGGAATCTGCTTACCATAAGTATTTCATCGAATGGGACGGTCATTAGAAAAATCGATGCAGTGACGTATTCAACTGTGAATAGCAATTACGATATCGCACATTGTCAATTCCTTGATCGTATCTACAAAGATGTCTATGCATTGATTTATACGATCCCCTCCGGGTCGACAGCAAGAGGGTACATTGGCACATTCTGTATTTCACCAAATGGCGCAATTTATCGGACGGTGAGTAATGTCATGTTTGATTTTCAATTAGCGTTAAAAACCGCGACGAATCTTTTACCATGTTATTTGAATATAACGAATGATCTCATTGGTGTCTGTTATCAGGGGGATTATGATGATGGGTATATTGAGACGGTGAAAATCACTATGACTGACTCAAGTGCAACCTTGAAAAATATCATCTCAAAATCAGGTTCCTATGCGATTAAGGGAAATCAAACAGTTTTTGTCGCGACATTACAGACGACAGGTGGAACTAAAACTTTGACCTTGCCTATCAAACCTGGGTGGAACTACCTTGTGCTTACCTATGACCATGCCCAGATAAAATTCTTTAATAACCTCACCAACGTCTCATTACTGTGTAATGAGAATATAATAAGTTCTGCTAATGCTGTTATTTTCGGTGGCTTTAGCGGTATCTATGATGAATTCGCTATCTATAAAATGCATCTCCGAGACGATGAAATTTATGATCATTACACCAAATATTAGAAAATCATGACACAAAGAAAGGTAGATATCATGAGAATGCCTAAAAAAAATAAATCGCTTCTTCCGATCAAAAGAGGATTTCATTCAACTAAACATGATACCAATGCAGTATCAGAAATTATCGCAACGATTTTACTTTTATCGATTAGTCTTGCGCTTCTTTGTGTAGTATATTTACTCGTATTAAACAACGCAACCGGTCCTTCATCAACGTATAAAGTGTCATCCGCGCAACTTCTTGCTACGGCGAATGAAAATGACGTGTTTTTACAAAACAACGGGGGTGTTCCTCTTTCGTTGAGCACGAAATTAGTTTATACCATTGGTGGAAC
>Ga0209285_10000289_pt1 | contig 18593 bp, 14 predicted proteins | sample PPLLak3March2015_2_FD_187249 | JGI IMG/M metagenome (GOLD analysis project Ga0209285, IMG submission 187249) | Freshwater sediment microbial communities from Prairie Pothole Lake near Jamestown, North Dakota, USA - PPLs Lake P8 Core (3) Depth... | ecosystem: Environmental > Aquatic > Freshwater... | reverse complement strand
GCGCATGGCAAAGGAGGAATGGTTGCTCTCATACCAGGGATCCACCCAGACGACGCGCGGAAAACCCGCTGCAACCTGTTTCACCTTTGCTTCGAGTTCTTCCGGTGCGGAGAGCATGGTGATGGAGGTCGTCCCCAATGCCATGCCAACGCCATCCAGGTTGATGGCGAGGGCAATATCCTTGAAATACCCTTCTGCGCGGCGCAGGTATTCGGTATCGCCCATTGGCAGGTATTCCTCGCCGTTGAAGGCCACGAATTCGAGGCCGAAGGGCAGGGAATGATCTTTCAGGGAATCGGCCAGCGCCAACAGGCAGGCTAACCCGGCGGCGTTATCGGCCGCACCCGGTGTGTTGATCTTCGTGTCGAAATGGGCGCAAACCACCACGCGGCGCTCCTGCTGGCCGGATGTTCGGGCGACGATGTTGCGCGCCGTGGCCGGGTAACGCCGGGCCTGGATGTACAGATGCACGGGCGTTTCCGGTTCGCGGAAGAGATGCAACGCCACCGGCTTGGGGATGGTTGCCGCCGCGATATCCAGTTCCCAGTCCTCGGTCAACATGCCGAAGTAGTCTGTGGCGGTCGGCGGGGCCAGCACCGCGGCAGGTTGCAGCTGTTCCAGCAGGGTGATGAAACGGTCGGCGCGCTCATCTTTCAGGAACCAGGACTTGGGCGAGAGCGGGGCTCGCACCAGGTCGCCGTAGAGCAGGAGGATTTTCCCTTTGGCGGGGGCGGTTTCGAGTTCCGCCAGTGAACCGATGGGGAGGATGGGGGCGGTCACATCGCAAGGCAGGGAGAAACAGTTTGCGGCGGCATCCAGCCGTTGCCCATCCCTTTCCAGCAGGGTGGATTGATGCTCCCAGGCGGTGCAGGCATAGGGTTGCTCCTCCACCTCCAGGCCGCAGGCGAGCAGGGTATCACGGATATAGTCGGCAGCAGATTGGTTGGCCGGTGAGCCGATCGGGCGCGGGCCGAGGCCGGCGATCTGGTTCAGGTGATTCCAGGCGTCTGACATGTGCACCTCCGGGAGAGAATTTTCGTTCAAGAGCATTGTAAACGAAACCCGCTTCCTGTGGGGAAACGGGTTCGATAGCCTACCTCTCTGGTGTATTTATCAAAGATACGCCGAAATTCACCGCGAAGAGGCGAAGATCGCTAAGAAAACACTTGTAAAAAAGCCTTCGCGGGCTTTGCTGCTTCGCGGTTCATAACTCAAAAGTGAGATTACCACAGATCCAAAGGCTAGTTTCTCTTATGTTGTTCGGCGAGTGGCCTGGCTTCGATCAGCCCCCAGCGGCTGGCGCCCAGGTAAAGGATCTCCAGGATCAAATCTTCATACGAAATGCCATGTGCACTGGCCTGGATGCACAGATCGCTGTAACCGGGGGTCAGGCCGGGCAGGGTGTTGATCTCCAGCAGGCGTGGGTTGCCTCCCGCGTCCAGGCGTACGTCGGTGCGCGAAACATCCAGTGAACCAAGGATGACATGCGCCCGATAGGCCAGGTGCTGGAGTTTCCTGGTCATTTCGGGATCGATGGGTGCCGGGCAGAGGTAATCCGGCGCACCTTCTGATCCTACCGATTGGGCCTTGGCTTCGAGGCCGTATACACTGGGTGTCACCGAACGGGTGATATCCAGTTCGAGAATGGGCAGGCGGTGGAAACCATCCTTCTCGTACCATTCCGGGTGGCGGGAGTAGAGGGGGGCATCGCGGCGGCCCAGGATGCCGATCGTGAACTCGCGGCCCGGCAGGAAGATCTCAACCAACGCAGGTTGATGATATAGATGGATGATGTAATTGGCGCGCTCGCGCAGTTCGGCCTCGTCTTTGACGATGGCTTTCTGATCCACGCCCATACCGGTGCCCTCGCGGGCGGGTTTGACGAAGAGCGGGAAGTGCTGTTTGAGTTCCGGCCGCAGGGGTTCATCACCGAAAGTGAATTCCTGGAAAGGGGCCACCGGCAGGCCGCGGTCACGCCAGATGCGCTTGGTCAAGGTTTTATCAAGCGAAATGGCATTGGTCAGAACACGCGAGCCGGTATAGGGGATTTTGAGCATTTCCAGCAGGGCTGGCACCTGGGCTTCACGGGCATCGCCTCCCAACCCTTCAGCGATGTTGAAGCAGATATCGGGCTTGATCTCTTTCAGCGCATAGGGAAGCTTGGTATCGGCGGGGATGAAGACCGTCTGGTGGCCATCCGTCTCGATGGCAGCCCGGATCATATCGATGGTTTCGATGTAGTCGTAATCCGCGCCGGTATCGGATGGCACATCTGCAGGCAGGGGTTTGCCCCGCTCCTTGATGTTGGCCAATAAGGCCACTTTCCACGGCCCTTCCCGGCGCGGCGTGGTAGTGGGGGGCTTTTCCTTTTCCCGTTCTTGTGGATTCATCTGGTTATCTCCTGTTTTTCAAAGTTTCGGTGCGTAGTATATAACATTCTGGGCGAATGGCAAGAGGGGAATTTTGAACGATGATCTTCTAAAAAGGTCATACGTTCAACGCGAATTTCGCCTTATTCGCGCCCTGAAACGAGTGGTTAGGCAGGCCGCTAGTCAGTGGCAAAACCTTGCCCCATCTCCTCGTTTTCAGCCTTCCAGGCGATGGAGCGGATCAACCCTCCGAATACCAGCCGGTGGATGGGGCCCAGCAGGTACCAGTACAGGAATCCGGCCAGCCCTTTGGGGGCGAAATAGGCTGTTTGTGAAAGCAGCGAACCTCCATCGACAGGTTTGACCTGCCATTCCATCCAGCCGTCGCCGGGGGCTTTCAACTCGGAATACAGGCGGATCTTGTGGCCGGGGTTGATCTCTTCCACCCGGTAGAAATCTATCATATTCCCAACAATCGCTTCCCGGACCTGGGGCCGGCCGCGCAAGCCCGGGCCGCCAGCCAGCCGGTCCAGCCAGCCGCGCAGCCGCCAGAGCCAGTCGGCGTAGAGCCAGCCGTTCTCCCCGCCCAGGCTGGTAACGATGTGGTAAACAGCTTCACTTGGCGCTTTAATCTGGATTTGACGGTGGTCGATCAGGAAACCTTTATGCTTGAGCTGGATGGCTGGTTTGCCGCCTTCATTCCAGAAAGGCTCCAGGTATTCCGGTTTGAGTTGTTCCAGGGAGTGCTGCACAGCCTGGATGTAACCGATCGGTTGGATGTTTGGGAAAATCTGGCGGGCAATATCCTCCCGCAGGATGCTGTCACTGCGCATCCCATCGATCAATGGTTTTGCAATGGAGGCCGGGACGGGGGTCATCTTCCCCACCCAGAAAGCCATAAAACCCAGTGGGATGAAGGGCAGGGTCAGGAACCGGCGTTTCAGCCCGCGCAGGCGAGCGTATGTAAGCATGATCCCGGCATAGGTGTAGACCTCCGGGCCAGCGATCTCGATCACTTTTCCTCGGCAGGCGGGCGTATCCAACGCCGATAAGAGATAATCCAGCACATTCTGGGTTGCCACGGGCTGGTTGCGACTTATCACCGAGCGAGGCGCAACCAGGATGGGGAGCTGTTCGGTCAGGAAGCGGATCATCTCGAACGAGATGCTGCCAGGGCCGATGACCAGCCCGGCGCGGAATTCGGTCACCGGCACGCTGGTCGTCCGCAGGGCGTTGCCGGTTTCGATCCGGGAGCGCATGTGCCGGGCAATATCCTTATCAGGGTCAGCCAAACCGCCCAGGTAGATGATCTGCTCCACACCGGCGGATTCAGCGGCGCGGGCAAAATTCCGGGCAGCCAGGATATCCCTCCTGGCATAGCCCTCCCCGCTGGACATGCTGTGGATGAGATAATACGCCACAGCCACACCCTGCATGGCATCTGGAAGCGATCCCGGTTGGATAACATTGCCTTGAACGATCTCCACTTTTTCGAGCCAGGGGTGATAGGGGATTTTTGCCGGGTTGCGCGCCAGGCAGCGTACCCGGTACCCTTTTTCGAGCAGGCGGGGGATGAGCAGTTCGCCGATGTAGCCGGTCACGCCGGTGACGAGGATGAGTTTGGCAGTCAAAAGTACCTCTAAAATAAGTACCATCTCAATAACTTGGGGGGCGGGGGGTGTGTGGGCGGCGAAGCCGCCCACACACCCCATCTTCCCCTATTTATTGAGAAGTTACTAAAATAATGTGTTCAGGTTGTGCGTCGCACCTTGTTAATGGATGCTTTTTCAAAGGGTAGCAGTATCCACTTTTAAAGGTTTTGTCTGGGCGTTTGGTGCGACGCACTTATCGCTGTGCCAAGATCTGGGCGCGTTCCGCCACCTTGCGGATCATCCCGCCGAAAATGAAGGGGTGAATGGGATACAGCGAGTACCAGTAAAGGAAGCCTCCCAATCCCTTGGGGGCAAAGTAGGCTGTCTGTATCAGCAGGGTCTTACCATCTGCCTGTGGGATGGATTCGAACTCCAGCCAGGCTTTCCCCGGCACTTTCATTTCCGCCCGCAGGCGCATCAGGCGGCCCGGCTGGATGGCTTCCACACGCCAGAAATCCAGCGATTCGCCGACCCGGATCTCATCCTGGTGGCGGCGGCCGCGCCTCAGGCCAACCCCGCCGAATAATTTATCGATCCAGCCGCGCACCTGCCAGGTCCAGTCCAGGTACAGCCAGCCGCGCTCGCCGCCCAGGCCGGTATAGGACCGGAAAACAGGATCGGGCGGCAGGTCCAGGATCTGCTGGCGGCGCTCGATCATCATCCCCTCCTGTACGGTCAGTGTCACCGGATGGATATCGCCCTGTGTGGTGACCAGGGCATCGCTCCAGGAGGTTTCGATGTTATCGTTTTGGATGCGTCCCAGCGCCAGGCGGACGGCTTCCTGGAATCCGAGCAACTGGATTTGCGGGAACAACTTCCGTGCTGTTTCGTCACGGACCAGGCTTTCAGCGTGTAAACCTTCGATAAGGGGGGATACCGTCCGCCAGTGGATGGGTGTGACCATGTGCACCCAGTAGGCCGAGAGGCGCGGGGCATAGAACGGGGTGGGGATGAGCAGGCGCTTCAGGCCGCGCTGGCGGGCATAACCCATGAGCATGTTGGCATAGGTCAGGCGGTCTGGTCCGCCGATCTCGATCAGTCTGCCGATGCTCTGGGGGTTCTTCAGAGCGGCTGTCAGGTAATCGAGCACGTTGCGGATGGCGATCGGCTGGGCCATGGTGAAATACCAGCGCGGGCAGATCATGACCGGTTCACGCTCGGTCAGGTAGCGGATCATTTCGAATAGAACACTGCCCGATCCAACGATCATCCCGGCCCGGAACTCGGTTACGGGCACCCGCCCCTGGCGCAGGATGTAGCCGGTCTCGTGGCGGGAACGCAGGTAGGGGGAAAGTTTCTGGGTCGGGTCAACGAGTTCGCCCAGGTAAATGATGCGTTCGATGCTGACATCTTCGGCTGCCCGGGCAAAGTTGCGGGCTGCTGCCATATCGCGCCCGGCATTGACCTGCCCACCCTGCAAGCCGTGGACAAGGTAATAGGCGCTGGAAACATCGCTCATTGCATCGGGAAGGGTCCCTGGTTGTAGAAGGTCGCCCTGGATAACCTCTACTTTTTCCAGCCAGGGGCGTCCCTGCAAACGTGCGAGGTCGCGTACCAGGCAGCGCACCTGGTAACCTTCCTCCAGCAGGCGCGGCACCAGCCTTCCGCCCACGTATCCGGTTGCGCCGGTAACCAGGATGAGTTTTTCTTTCGTCATAGTTCTTTCTTGAGCCTATTTCGGATAATTCCTGCCCGATTATAAGCCAAATAACCTGCAGAGGGAGAAAATTGGGGGTATGGGGCGGGCTTCGCCCGCCCCATACCCCCACGCCTTTTCTCCCATCGTGGCAACGCCCAATAACCAACTGGACAATATGTTTTCTTTCAGGTATGATAAGCGCGTTCTGGAGCCGGAAATACCTAAAATTGAATATGGAGACATCCCTATCTCATGGACTCTATTGAAAACCTGTTAAAAGACCTTACCGAAGCCCATGGCGTGCCCGGATATGAAACCCCTATCCGGGCAATCGTTCGTAAATACCTGCAACCGTTGGGGGAACTCACGCAGGACAAGCTTGGCAGCGTTATCTGTGAACAAAAAGGCACTTCTGATGCGCCGCGTGTGATGCTGGCCGGTCACATGGACGAGATCGGATTCATGGTCAAGCAGATCACCAAGGAGGGCTTCATCAAGTTCCTGAACCTGGGCGGCTGGTTCGACCAGGTTTTGCTGGGCCAGCGGGTGCTGGTCAAGACCCGCAATGGGGATGTGCTCGGCGTGATCGGTGCCAAGCCACCGCACCTGTTGACCCCTGAAGATCGAACCAAAGTTGTAACCCGCAAGGATATGTACATTGATGTGGGTGCCAGCAGTGAGGATGAAGTCAAGGAATTGGGCATCCAGGTTGGTGACCCGGTTGTCCCGCGCGCCGATTTTGTCACCCTGGCGAATGGCAAAACCTACATGTCGAAAGGTTTCGATGATCGCGTCGGGGTTGCATTGATCGTTTCAGCGCTGCAGGAATTGAAAGACAAACCCCATCCGAATACCGTCTACGGTGCAGCTACGGTCATGGAGGAAGTCGGCCTGCGGGGTGCAACGACCAGCGTGGAAGCTGTCCAGCCGGATGTGGCCATCATCCTGGAATCGGATATCGCCGGGGATGTTCCCGGGATCAAGCCTGAAGAGAGCGCCATCAAACTCGGCGGCGGGCCGACCGTGCTCGTTTACGATGCCCGCATGATCCCCAACCTGAAACTGCGTGACCTGGTATTGGATGTAGCCAAGGAGATTGGCGTCAACATGCAGCTCTCCAGCATCGAAGGCGGTGCGACGGATGGCGGCGTGATCCATCTCTTCAAAACCGGCGTCCCGACCGTGGTGCTCGCCATCCCAGCCCGGCACATCCATTCGGATAGTTCGATCATCCACCGCAAGGATTATGATGATGCGGTCAAACTGCTGGTTGCACTGATATCCCGCCTGGATAAGAAGCAGGTGGAGGAATTTACCGTTTAAGTGGCTTTGCGAGGCGCACAGTAGTATTTGCGAAGCGCGCTGTGCAGGCAATCCCTAATTACCGTGCGGGTTGCTGATTATTTGTCGGGAATCGCAAAGACACCTGGAGGCGAAATGACAGACCTGATCAAACAGATTACCAGTGATCTACAGAAGCAGATCGAAGCTTACAAGCCCGAAGTCAGCTTGAGCGATATCGGTACGGTGACCGAAGCCGGGGATGGGATTGCGCGTGTGAGCGGCCTGGCAAACGTCCAGTCACAGGAACTGGTGCAGTTTACCAACGGTGTGATGGGCATTGCCTTCAACCTGGAACGCGAAAGCGTGGGTGTCATCATCATGGGGGACTACTCGGAAATCGTCGAGGGCATGACTGTCCGCTCAACGGGGCGTATCGCCTCGGTCCCGGTGGGGGATGGCATGGTTGGGCGTGTCGTCAACGCCCTGGGCCAGCCAGTGGACGGCAAGGGGCCGGTGCAGTCCACCGGTTACTTCCCGATCGAACGCATTGCAGCCGGGGTTGTGCAGCGCCAGGATGTGGATACGCCGGTCCAGACCGGCATCAAGGCCATCGACACGATGATCCCCATCGGCCGCGGCCAGCGCGAACTCATCATTGGCGACCGTACCACTGGTAAAACCGCCATCGCCATCGATACGATCATCAACCAGAAAGGCAAGGATCTGGTCTGCATTTACGTAGCCATTGGCCAGAAGAAAGCCGCCATCGCCCGTACGGTTGCCTTGTTGGAGCGCTATGGCGCGATGGAACATACGATCGTTGTGATTGCTGCCGCCGATGAACCGGCTGCCTTGCAGTATATTGCCCCTTACGCCGGCTGCGCCATTGGTGAATACTTCATGGAAACCGGACGCGACGCGCTGGTCGTTTATGATGACCTGTCCAAGCATGCCTGGGCTTACCGCCAGGTTTCGCTGCTCCTGCGCCGCCCGCCGGGACGTGAAGCCTATCCCGGTGATATTTTCTATCTCCACTCCCGCCTTCTGGAACGTGCCGTGCGCATGGCCAATAAATATGTCATCGTCAAGAAGGATTTTGACAAGGAATTGGCAAGTGCGGAGGATGGCGTTGACAAGCAGGTCTACGGCGGTCCACGCGCGGCACATGATGCCGGGGAAGCCATCAAAGCCATGGATAAGCCCGATGATTATAAATTTGTAAAAGTAGCCGGCAGCGGCGGCTCACTGACCGCCCTTCCCATCATCGAAACCCTGCTGGGTGATGTTTCTGCTTACATTCCTACCAATGTGATCTCGATCACGGATGGCCAGATCTACCTGGTCAACAACCTGTTCAATGCCGGTATCCGCCCGGCGGTGGATGTGGGCATCTCGGTCTCGCGCGTGGGTGGTTCGGCCCAGGTACGGGCCATGCGCCAGGTGGCTGGCAAATTGCGCCTGGATATGGCCTCCTACCGTGAACTGGCGGCATTTGCCCTGATGTCCTCCGACCTGGATAAATCCACGCAGGCGCAGTTACGGCGCGGCCAGCGTATGCAGGAGATCCTGAAACAGCCGCAATACGAGCCGCTTTCCCTATCCAACCAGGTGATCGTCATCTTCGCTGGTACGAATGGTTATGCCGACCAGGTTTCGATAGATCGTATGCGTGCCTGGGAAACCGCCCTGTTGCGATTCATGGAAACCTCCTATCCTGAAATTGGCAAGGATATTGCCGAGAAGAAGGAAATCACCAAAGAGAATGAAGCCAGGCTCAAGGAAGCATTGAATGCATTCGGGAACACCTGGCAGTAACCGGCAGCAAGGATATTAAGGAATGGCTTCCGCAAGAGAAATGCGGCTCCGCATCCGGAGCGTCAAGAATATCTCGCAGGTAACCCGTGCCCTGGAGGCGGTCAGTGCCAGCAAGGTGCGCAAGGCGGTGGCAGCTGTGACGGCCACCCGCCCCTATGCCACCAAGGCCTGGCAGGTGCTGACGCATATTGCCCGGCAACCGGACCGTACCAACCTGCATCCTTTGCTGACCCAACGGCTCGAGGTCAAGCGGACGCTGGCAGTCATCGTTACCGGTGACCGCGGCCTGGCGGGTGCGTATAACACGAATATCATCCGCTTTACGGCCCAGAAGTTCGACCGTTATCCCAACCCGGTCCGCTTTATTGCAGTGGGCCGCAAGGGACGTGACCTGCTGTACCGGCGGCGCAAGGAAGTGGTGGCCGAATTCAGCAACCTGCCCGCCGCGCCATCCTTCGCCGATGTCTCCGCGATCGGTCGCCTGGCGGTGGATGAATTCCTGAATGGTGAGGTGGATGAAGTCTACCTCGTCTATACAGATTTCCATACCATGGTCAACCAGGAGACAGTCGTCAAGAAATTGCTGCCGTTGGAAATCGACGAGGGGACGGAACGCGTGAAGATGTACGAGGCCAAGCACCTCGAAGCGGCTTATATCTACGAGCCGACCGAGCAAGAAATCCTGGATGAGATCGTCCCGCGTTTCACGGCTTTGCAGATCTACCAGGCAATCCTGGAGTCGCTGGCTTCCGAACATGCTGCCCGGATGGTGGCCATGCGGAATGCGACCGACAATGCAATCGAATTGGTTTCGAACCTGCAGATGGATTACAACAAAGCACGCCAGCAAATGATCACGAATGATCTGTTGGATATCGTCGGCGGCGCGGAGGCGCTTGCCAGTGCACGTGTGCAGAACAATCGTAATGGAGGCGAGAATGGCTAAAGCAACTGGCCGGGTTATTCAAATTCTAGGTGGTGTGGTGGATGTGGCTTTCCCGGAGAACGAACTCCCGGATGTATACGAAGCGATTGAAGTGCCGCGTGAGGGCAAAGATGCACTGATATTGGAAGTCGAGAAGCACCTGGGCGATAACTGGGTACGCTGTGTGGCCATGGACTCGACCGACGGCCTGCGGCGTGGCACCCCGGCCATCGCAACCGACAACCCGATCATGGTCCCGGTAGGCGAGGCAACCCTGGGACGTATCTTCAACGTTCTTGGGCGAGCAGTGGATGAAAAGGAACCGGTACAGGCCAGGGAATATTACCCCATCCACCGTCCAGCCCCACCCTTCTCCGAGCAGTCCACCCGCGTTGAGATATTCGAGACCGGTATCAAGGTCATCGACCTGATCGCCCCCTTCACCAAAGGCGGCAAGACCGGCATCTTCGGAGGTGCAGGCGTAGGCAAGACGATCATCATCCAGGAACTCATCCGCTCGGTGGCTACCGTCCACCAGGGCAACTCGGTCTTTGCTGGCGTGGGCGAACGCACCCGCGAGGGCACCCAGTTGTACCGTGAAATGCTGGAATCGGGCGTGATGAAGGATACCGTGATGGTGTTCGGCCAGATGAACGAGCCTTCGGGTGTTCGCCTGCGCGTGGCGCTTTCGGCGCTTTCGATGGCCGAATACTTCCGTGACCAGGGCCGCGACGTGCTCCTGTTCGTCGATAATATCTTCCGCTTCACGATGTCCGGTTCGGAAGTCTCAGCCCTGCTGGGGCGCATGCCTTCGGCAGTGGGTTACCAGCCAACGCTGGCGACCGAAATGGGCGAGTTGCAGGAACGCATCACCTCCACCCGACATGGCTCGATCACTTCCATGCAAGCCGTGTATGTTCCGGCGGATGACTATTCGGATCCGGCACCAGTGGCAACCTTCACCCACCTGGATGCGACCATTGCCCTTGAACGTTCCATCGCAGAGAAAGGCATCTACCCGGCCGTGGACCCGCTGGCCTCCTCATCCCGCATCCTCGACCCGAACATCGTTGGCGAGGATCACTACAATACCGCCCGCGAGTGCCAGCGCGTCTTGCAACGTTACAAGGATTTGCAGGATATCATTGCCATCCTGGGTATCGATGAACTGAGCGAAGACGATAAACTGATCGTTGCCCGAGCCCGCAAGATCGAACGCTTCTTCTCGCAGAACATGTTCGTGGCTGAGCAGTTTACCGGGCTGCCGGGCGCTTATGTGCCCATCAAAGACAGTGTGCGCGGCTTCCGCGAGATCCTGGATGGCAAACACGATGATTTACCGGAAGAGGCCTTCCGCATGGTCGGGACAATCGATGACGCGATTGCCAAAGCCGAGAAGATGGCGAAATCGTAAGTATTTTGCGCATTACGTTTTACAGCCATGTGCGTGAAACGTAAAACGTAATGGAGTTTGATTATGCCTATTCGTTGTGAGATCGTTTCCCAAGACCGCATGGTTTACCAGGGTGATGCCGACATGGTGCTGCTACCCGCTATGGAAGGGGAGATGGGCGTTTTACCCAATCACTCCCCCTTGTTGACCACGCTGAAGTATGGCATCATTACCGTGCGGACACAGGGCCAGGAAGAGTTTTTTACCGTTGCCGGTGGCATAGCTGAGGTTCAACCAGATATTGTCACTATCCTGGCCGATGCGGCTGAGAACGTTCAGGAAATTGACACGGCCCGGGCGGAAGCAGCCCGTCAACGTGCCCAGGATCAACTGGAAAAGGGCGTTCCAGCAGATACCGATACATACCTGAAGATCGAAGCGGCTTTGCGACGGTCGAACCTGCGCCTGGAGGCTGCAAAACGCTTCCGACGTGGAAGCCAACCGCCGCGCCCGATGGAGAAGTGAGGAACCTGTGCCTCCATTTTCGAAAGACCTGGGGATCGACCTGGGTACATTCCATACTCGCATTGCTGATACTGTCCAGGTATTGGTTCAAGAACCGACCATCGTTGCCATCGCCACCGCTGAGCAGAAAATCGTCGCGTTTGGCAAAGAAGCCCTGGATATGTTGGGGCGCGTACCGGAAAGCATCGAGGTTGCCCGTCCATTGCAGAATGGCGTTGTGGCGGATTACGAGATCACCGAGGCCTTGCTGAAGTACCTGCTCCAGCGGGTCAGCGGGCCGATGCGGATTTTCCGTCCACGCGTCATGATCTCCATACCGTACGGTGTGACCAGCGTGGAAAGCCGGGCCGTGCACGAAGCGGTCTTGCAGGCCGGCAGCCGGGATGCATACCTGATCCAGCAGCCCCTGGCGGCCGCCCTGGGAATTGATTTGCCCGTCAGTTCGCCGTCTGGTAACATGGTCATTTGCATCGGTGGGGGGGCAACCCAGGCTGCGGTGATTGCCCTGTATGGGATCGTTTCGGCTGAAACCCTGCGTGAGGGGGGGGCAGAGCAGGACGAAGCCATTGTCAGTTATGTACGCAAGAAATACGGCGTGATCTTGGGACAGACAACAGCTGAACAGCTGAAGATCAAGATCGGTGCGGCCGTTCCCCAGGATAAGGAAGAAAGCATGGAAGTCCAGGGGCAGGACCAGGTTTCGGGCCTGCCGCGCCCGGTCACCCTGACGACCAGTGATATTGTCGAGGCATTGCAGGATCCGCTCAAGCGAATCATCGAGAATGGCCGCCGGGTGCTGGAAAAGACCCCCCCCGAACTGGTTTCGGATATCATCGACCGCGGTGTCGCCCTGTGCGGTGGCGGTGCCTTGCTGCGTGGCATTGATAAATTGCTCACCAAGGCACTGGGCGTCCCCGCCTACCTGGTGGATAACCCCCTGACCTGCACCGTCGAGGGTGCGGTAAAGGCCCTCGGTCTGTATACGGTCATGAAACGCAACCTGCCTCCTGTTTAGCACCGACCGGGCCCATGTGCCCGGTTTTTCATGCAGACAGATCCGTATGTCTACCCAGTCCTCCCAAAAAAGATCAGCCTCCCGCCTGGGAAAACCCCTTGGACTTTACCCCGGGCGCAAGACAGGGCGTTGGATCCTGTTGTTCCTCGCGGCGATGTTCACCCTGGCCGGGCTGGGATCATTGATCTATGCCCTCTGGCAAGCCGGTTTGCAGTTGAGGAATTTCGGCCCGGTGATGGCATGGGAGAGTTTCATGTGGCCGGGCTTGCTGGCTCTAGCTGCGCTGGTTTGTGCAATCATCCTGGGCCTGGCCGCGCTCCGCGGGAAATCCAAATCCCTGGCCATTTTCCAGAACGGCTTTGTGCTTCGGGAGCGGGGTGTGACTCACGCCTGGCGCTGGGAGGAGGTGGATGCGATCACAAGCAGGGTCACGCGCAACTACCTGGTTGGGATTTACTCCGGCACCCGGCATCACTACATCATCAGGCGGGTGGATGGCTCTGAAATGACCCTGGACGATTCCATATTTCATGTAGGACAAGCTGCACGGTTCATCCAGCAGGAAACGTTCCAAGGGCGGTTCGATGCGGTTGTTCGAAAGATCGAATCCGGGGAAAGTGTCCCTTTCGGGCCTTTCCTGCTGGCAAGTGGAGACTTTCGAATGGGGGAGATGGCTTACGACTGGTCCGGGCTCAAGGGGGTCGAGATGCGCAACGGTAAACTTACCATCGATGGCAAAACGAAAATTTCCTTGCGGGTGGATGAAATCCCCAACCTGGATGTGCTGGTTACCATCTTGTTACAAAATGTGCAACCATAGTTGTATAAACAAAACGGCGCTCCTGTGAGCGCCGTTCGTTATCCAATCCCATGTATTGAGATGTTACTCCAAATAATACGTCATGCGTTGCAAGCCAATGGATGGGTCGAGGTATTGCAGTCGCACGCCTTCCGGAACATTCAGGCTGATGGGGGCATAATTTAGAATAGCTTTGACGCCTGCCTCAACCAACTTATCGGCCACACCTTGCGCAGCCGCAGCCGGGACGGTCAGCATGGCGATCTGGATGCCAGCCTCGCGAATGGTTTCGACCATTTTGTTCGCATCCAGGACTGTCAGCGAACCGATCACCTGGCCGATCTTGGCCGGGTCATTGTCGAACACCATCGTGACATGAAAGCCCCGGTTGATGAAGCCCTGGTAACGGGCCAAGGCGTGGCCCATATCCCCGGCGCCGACGATGGCCACATCCCAAACATTTCGCACATGCAGGATCTCCCGCAACTTGTCGATCAGGAAGGCGATGCGGTAGCCGGTCCCCTGCTTGCCGAATTCACCGAATTGTGAAAGATCCTTACGGATTTGCGCTGCTGATATACCCACCTGTTCCCCCAGTTCCTGGGAGTTGGTGGTTTGCTGGCCTTGCTCCTGCATGTGCCGGAGGGCGCGCAGGTAGATCGGAAGCCTGCTCACGATAATATCCGGGATCACTTTCATTGCCATTTTTACTCCAAATGGTTAAGGTGGACAGAATTTACCACAAAAGGTGGTTTTGTGCAATTGAGGCATCACACTTCCAGTTCCCGAACGCGTTCGTTTTCGGGTGCGCCTTTCCTGCCAAGTATTTTGTAGATACGCACGGCCTCGGTCTTGCCTTTGACCTGGGCGGCCTCGATGAACTCGGTATCGAATTCATCCTGGATGGCCAGTGCAGTGCTTTCATTGATGATGATCGGCCAGCCGTAAACCTTGGTCATATCCTGGAGACGAGCCGCCAGGTTGACATTGTCACCGATGACGGTGTAGTTGATACGCTTGGCAGACCCCAACAGGCCGACAAAGGCCTCGCCGGTGTTCAGCCCGATCCCGATCTCGAATTTTCCCTTGAGGATGCCCTGCTCTTTCCAGCGTTCCCTCAATTCTGCCAGGACAAGCCTCATCTCGACGGTAGCGCGGGCTGCCCGCAGGGCATGGTCATTGTAAGGCACCGGCTCACCGAAGAAGGCAATGATGGCGTCGCCTTCATACTTATCCACGGTCCCGCCATGGTTATGGATGACATTGGTCATCGCTTCCAGGTATGGGTTCAACAAAGCAACAACATCTTCCGGGGGGATCTTCTCCGAAAGGGTGGTGAAGCCGCGGATATCGGAGAACAGGATGGTGAGGTGGGCGCGCTTGTTCAGGCTGTTGATATCCTGGGTGGCCAGCAGTTGATCCACCATCTCGGGGGAGATGAAGCGGGTGAACAGGTCGCGCACCCGGCGTTTTTCCAGTTCCTGCGAGACGGCCTGTTCCAGGGTGGGCAGCACCACGCCCAGGAAGAGCATCAATTCCGGCGCAGTGGCCGGGAGGTACCAATCCCACACGGCAAAGATGATATATGCAGCAACCGCATAGACCAGCATCAGGCCAACCATCAGGGAGAGCACCAGGGTCGGGCGCTTGATGCGGATCAGCAATGCAGCCACCCATGCCGTGCCCAGGATAAAAAGCAGGTTGGCCCAGGGCGGCAGGCTGCGCAGGTACATGTTCGACAGGATGGTCGCCACCGCACTGGCAACGATTTCCACGCCGGGTGTCTGCACGGTGGCGGAGAAGGGCGTGGGGTAAACATCTTGCAGGGTCAGGCTGGTGGCACCGATCAGGACGATCTTATCCTTGAAGATCTCAGGTGGGTAATCGCCCAGCACGACGCGCGTTGCCGGATAGGTTGGGAAAGTGCCTGCCGGGCCTCTGTAGTTGATGAGCAATTTCCCGGCTTGCAGGGGGACGCTATGATCATTGAATTCGATGGTGTTTGAAGAAATGATCGTGGCTGGATCGACACCCAGGTAGAGGCGGGCAAGCTCGAAGGCCCAGTGGATGTATGTACTGTCGCCATGTATCTGGTAAGCCTGGATGGAACGTGCGATGGCATCCTCATCCCGGTAGATGGAGGTGACCCCCACACTATCCAGCGCATCCCGGAAGACGGCCCGGGGTAATTCGATCGTATGGGTGACCAGGTATTGGCCTGGCAGGACTTCTTCCTGGTAATCGTAGATGTGAACCACGCTGACGCTGGCCTGGGCTTCCTCCAGGGCCTGTGCCAGGGCTTCATCGCCGGCCGGGTCGGGGTCCGCTTCGAACAGGAAAACATCCAGCCCGACGACGCGCGCCCCAGCTTTGTTCAGCCAATCCACGATCTCGGCCAGGTAGGCACGCGGCCAGGGCCATTGCATGTCGGTCCAGTTCAGGGAAAAATCGTCGATACCCACGATGACGATCTGGTCGCCGGGGTCCTGTTTGCCCCGCAACCGGAACATGGAGTCACGGGCGGTCAGCTCGATGCGCTCGAGCGGCGTGGTGACATTGGGGATCAGTGCAATGATCTCCAGCAGGATGAGCAACACCGCAATGCCCGGCAACAGCAGGCGGCGAAGGGAGAAGAGGTTGTTTTTACCCGGATGGAACATAGATTTCCTACTCTCCGCCACAACCAACTTTGTCAATGAACTGGTAGGTATTTGGAGATCTCTCGGTGTTCCCGGCACTATCCTGGATGACAAAATAATAGGTGACCGTATCATTGACATCCGACGGGATCATGAAATAATCTTCCCAGCTATCGGTGTAATACGATAAGAGGTGATGGGTACCCGTGATGCCACTGGGCTCGGCGGAATATTCTATCCAGGCGTCTGAAACCCCTTCGGGATCTGTTACATAGATGACATACCATTCCGCATAGCACTTCCATATTTCACCGTAAGGTCCCATTTCACTGCTGAAAACCGTATTCCCGGCGCCGAAGGGCGTAAATGTAGGTGTGGCGGTGTAATATGGCGCGGGTGTGTAGGTTGCCGTGGGGGTATTGGTGGGGGTGGCGGTTGGGAAAGCAGCCTTGGTAAATGTAAACGGCTGCGCCTTGCAGATGACCTCCCCGGCTGCATCCAGGGCGGTCACCTCCCATGTGTATGTGCCCCCGCGCGGCAGGGATTCAAGGTAACGCACGTGGAAGGTCTGCTGGAGGATGAAGGAAAGCGGGTAACTTTCCGGGTGGGTGAAGACCAGGTGATAGAAAACCGCGCCTTCCTGGGTTTCCCAGGTAAAGGTCTCTGGGCCGACAAAACCCAGTTGGGCGCCGTTCTGCGGGGAAAGCAGGGAGAAACAGCGGAATTCAGGGGTGGCGGTTGGTTCCGGCGTGCCAGTGGCGGTGGGCGTGAAGGTTGGGAGCGCGGAGGCAGTGGCGAAGACCGCATCCATCACCTCCCGGGCTTCGGGGTTGTTGGCCAGGAAATCGTCGATCTCTGCCTGGGTCAGGTAGCGCAGGAAGGGCGGGGGAGGCGGTGTGCCGGAACCCGGGTCGTAGTTGTACAGGATGGCGCCCTGCCCGGCGACCAGGTCAAGCACTTCGGTCGGGTTTTCGGCCACGCACCAGCCTTCGAGGCAACTCACCCAAACGTCATTCGTTTCCGGGTCGACCCAGACCGAGAGATAGGAACCGCGCACAGATGCCAGGCCGTATGGTGTTTCCACTTCCATGCTGCCGCCCTGCAGGGCGATCCAGATCCGCCCGGTGAATATCTTGATGCGGGTGAACAGGCCGTCATCGACCGGATCGTTGGATACCAATGTGAAGGAGGTGGTCGGCGCGACCCGGATGATGCTGCCGGTCGAAAGGTCCAGACGGACGCGGCCATCCTCCCCGGTGCGCACCTGGCCCTCGACCTGCAGGACCATCTCGGCGGTGGCCTGGCCGTAATCCGCCTGCCCGGCGTTCTTGACCTCCACCAATCCTTGCAGTTCGCTGAGCAGGGCGATCAATGGTTGTGAGGTTGGGGCCGGGGTGGCTGGCGTCGCTTGTCCACCACCGCCGCAACCGGCCATCAACAGGACCAAAATCGTAACCAAGGGAAAGGTGGACTTTTTGTGGAACATGGTATCTCCTCTTTATGGCAGATTGCGGATGTTCAGGGTGTAATGCACGAAGCGCAGGCCATCGCCCGCGGCCGGGCTGAGATGGAGCAGGTAGGCTTTTCCTGATGGCAATTGTAACACTGCATCTTCATCCCCACAGGCCAGGGAACCCCAGCCTGCAACCTCGGAGCCGGCCTGGGTGAGGGATAACTCAAGATCCCCATTGCCTGAACAGGTCAGGCTGGCTTGCAGGATGGCCAGGCTGCTGCCCTGGCTGCCGTAGGGCGTGAATTCCAGCCAGTCATCCGGGTCGCCCTGCGGGGCGGAGACATCGCTGGCGTAGGTGAAGGTGCGCGTCCCGAGCGGCGAGAACATCACCCGGCCACCCGGCGAACCGGCGGAATCGTTATCCCAGAAGGCGGGACCGGTGGTGGGGCTGGGCGTGACTGCGACCTCGGTGGGGCCTGCCGAGGCAACCGGAACGGGGGTTCCCAATTCATCCAGGATCGGCAGGTCGGCCTGCTCGGTCAACTGGATGTAAGCCACTGCCACCCAGCCATAACCGGTCGGGCTTTCATCGAATTCGACCTGGATCCAGGTGCCGAGTTCGTTCTTGCCAGTCAGGATGAGTGTGGCGGGTGGGTCGACCATGCCGTAGACGGTGTAGCTCAGGCCGGGGCCGGCGCGCACGTTCAGGCGCTGGATGACCTGGGCAGTCACCGCCGTGAACCCGCCGGCGGTTTGCAGGCTGATGACAGGCAGGCTTTCCGTATCCGCCGCCTGGACGTATTTCGATACGATCCAGCCATTCCCGGTTGGGCTGTCGGCATACAGGATCTGGAACCACTCGCCGGTGATATCCTGGCCTACCAGCGGTACGACCTTGCTGTGGCCGATCAGTCCGATGGCATCGAAGTTGGTGCCCGGCCCGGCGCGGACGTAAACCTGGGCAATCAGGAAGCCATCCACGGGGACGACGGTGGCGGTGGGCGTGGGGGTGGGAGGGGCAATGCTGGGCGAGGGGGTGAGCGTCGCGGTCGGCGGACGGGAGGTGGCCGTTGAGGTGGGCGGTT
>Ga0209285_10000287_pt1 | contig 18665 bp, 16 predicted proteins | sample PPLLak3March2015_2_FD_187249 | JGI IMG/M metagenome (GOLD analysis project Ga0209285, IMG submission 187249) | Freshwater sediment microbial communities from Prairie Pothole Lake near Jamestown, North Dakota, USA - PPLs Lake P8 Core (3) Depth... | ecosystem: Environmental > Aquatic > Freshwater... | reverse complement strand
TATGTCCAGCGGTATTGTTACTTGTGCCTTTGTCATTTGCACCCTTTTTTGCTCAATTCTACCTCGATACCCTGCCCCCACAGACGGGGGGTACCACGCTAATTCCTAAAGAGCCCCAATTTATTGAGAAGTCGCCATGAAAATAAGTTTTCACCACCAAGCATGAAAATGTGCTATAAGCGAGGCACTTGGCTGACATAGAGGTCGATATGTAAACTGGTGTCATGAGCCTGATGAGAAGTCTGACCCGGATGTCTGTAGGCACCGCCGATTGTTGCCACCGTCAGGTGAGCACGTAGATCAGATTCTGATCTGTGGGCATCCACGTTAGCCGAGAATACAGCCCAGGAGAGATTGGAATGGATATAGTTCACACCCATTGCGGCGGTTTGGACGTTCACAAGAAGACGGTTGTAGCGGCGATGATCGTGCCTGACCCGAACGGAGGTCTGCAAAAGGAAACGCGCAGCTTTGGAACGATGACGACTGATTTGTTGGCCTTGTCGGACTGGTTGCTGGAACACGGTGTCACGCATGTGGCGATGGAGAGTACCGGAGAGTATTGGAAACCGGTCTTCAACATTCTGGAGAACAACTTTGAAGTGTTCTTGGTGAATGCCCAACACATCAAGGCAGTCCCGGGGCATAAGACGGATGTGAAGGATTCGGAATGGATTGCCGAACTCTTGCGGCATGGTCTGCTCAAGGCCAGCTTTGTGCCCCCCCTGGGGCAGCGCGAGTTGCGCGAACTCACCCGCTACCGGAGTACTTTTGTAAAGGAACGAGCGACTTTGGTCAATCGGGTTCAAAAAGTGCTGGAAAGCGCCAATATCAAGCTGGCGAGTGTCGCGACGGATGTGACCGGAGTGTCTGGGCGAGCCATCTTGCAGGCTTTGTTGGAAGGCAAATCTACGCCCGAGGAGATGGCAGAATTGGCGAAAGGCCGCATGCGCGAGAAACGTGAACCGTTGGCCAAGGCACTGGAGGGGTGTGTCAAACCCCATCACCGCTTTGTTTTGACCGAATTGCTGTGCCAGATTGACGGTTTGGACGAGAGCATTTTGCGCTTTGACGAACAGATCCAGGAATACTGCCGCCCTTTTGAAGAAGCAGTGGAATTGCTGGATACCATTCCCGGGATAGCCCGCGAAACCGCCGAAATCATTATTGCTGAGATCGGCACAGATATGAGCCGCTTCCCTTCTGCTGATCACCTGGCTTCTTGGGCTGGAGTAGCCCCAGGGAATAACGAAAGCGCAGGCAAACGCCGTTCGGGCAAAACAACCAAAGGCAATCACGCTTTGGGGGTAGCTTTGAACCATGCAGCAAACGCAGCTTCTCATACCAAGAATACCTATTTATCGACCCAATATCATCGCCTGGCAGCCCGACGAGGTAAGAAAAAAGCGATTGTGGCCTTGGAACATTCGATCTTGATTATTGCTTACCATATCATCCAGCGCAGAGAACCGTATCATGATTTGGGCAGCGATTATTTTGACAAGCGCCGCCCTGAAGCGACGGCTCAACGGCTCGTAAAACGCTTGGAGCATCTCGGCTTTCAGGTTTCACTCCAACAAATGCAAGCCCCGGTCGCCGCCTAGTTTATTTTCAGATCAGTTACGAAAATCGATTATAATAAGTTACAGATTTGTAAGTTTTTAGTAAGTTCCGATTATTGGTATTTCGTTGGAGGCAAATTATGGCGGAAATCTGGATTGCATTGGCGACCGCGGCAGTCAGTTACCTGATCGGCTCGATTTCTATTGCACGGATCGTTTCACGCCTGGTGGCACCAGATGTGGATCTGGAAAATGTTCACATGCCAAAGGCGGATGGCACCCAGGGACAACACCTTCAAACGATTGGTGCAACCACGGCCTCGATCAAACTGGGCCCGCGGGTGGGTTGCGCCATCGGCATCCTGGATATCTTGAAAGGTGTCCTGCCTGTCCTTGTTGTGAAACTGCTCTTCCCAGAGCAGTTTTATCATTTGATTGCAGCCGTTTTTGTAGTGGTGGGCCATAACTGGCCGATCTATTACCGTTTCCGTGGCGGGGGCGGGATGTCACCCACCTACGGCGGCTTCTTCGTGGTGGATTTCATCGGCACCATGGTTTCATCGGTAGCGGGAATGATATTCGGCTTTTTCATCATCCGGGACATCCTGATCGCGTATACATCCGGCTTGTGGTTCTTCCTGGTATGGCTGATCATTTTCAAGGGTGACTGGCCTCATATCGTGTATGGCGTGGTGATGAATGTGATCTTCACCATCGCACTCATCCCGGATGTCAAGGATTACATCAATAAGAAACGTGCAGGTGAACTGGATATGGGTGCCAGCATGGAGACTTTTCCCATGGGGCGCGGCATGTTGAAGATCATGAAATTTTTCAAGGTAGAGCCAAGGAAGAAAGGGGGTTGAAATATGGCAGGCAAGAGTTTGGTTCATTCTCTGAAAGCATTGCGTTTACCAGCCTCGGTAGGCAACAAAGCGCTCAATCTGCGCCAACTGATGAGGTTGGGAATCTGCATCCCGGTTACCTATGTGTGTGATTGGGATGCCCACCGTCGCTACCTGGCTGACGACACCAGCCTGATCCCTGAATTACAAGCAGAACTTGCCCATATCGTTTCCCCAGATGGTAAGTATGCCATCCGTTCCTCGGCCAATATCGAGGATGGCCTGGAGCGTTCCTTTGCCGGGCAATTCAAATCGGTATTGAATGTTCAGGGTGTCGATAACATCCTGCAAGCCATCTGGTCCATATGGTCATTGGCACAGGCTCCGGGGGTGCATACCTACCTGGAACGGCACAGCATCCCGGATAGCCAGCTCCGCATGGCCGTCATCGTCCAGGAAATGGTAAAACCGGTGTTTTCCGGTGTGGCCTTGAGCAAGAATCCGGTTACCGGCGGTGATGAGGTGGTAGTGGAGGCTGTCAAGGGGGAAGGCTCGCGCCTGGTCCAGAGTGGAATCACACCGGATCGCTGGGTCAATAAATGGGGCTACTGGCTGGAGAAGGCCGAACACTCGGAAATCCCCATCCATTTGATCGAGCAGGTTGTCAAAGAAACGAAAGAGATTGCCAACCGTTTACACCATCCCGTGGATATGGAATGGGTCTATGATGGCCAGGAACTTCACTGGGTGCAAATGCGCCAGATTACTGCGCTGAACAGCCGGAACATCTATTCGAACCACATCCCGCGCGAGATGTTGGCAGGAATGATCAAGCCACTTATTTTTACTGTAAATATTCCGCTCATCAATAGCGTTTGGATCCGCCTGATCAGTGAAATAACGGGTGATCTGGGTATACAGCCGGAAGACCTGGCTAAATCGTTCTATTACCGGGTCTATTTCAATATGGGTGTGTTCGGGAATATTTTTCAGGGTTTGGGTCTTCCGGCTGAATCCGTGGAAATGCTAATGGGCATCCTGCCGCGGGGTACGGGGAAACCCAGCTTCAAGCCGAGTGGAAAGACATTCTCGCGTCTGCCTTGGGTATTTGCCTTTCTCGTGGATAAATGGCGGTTTGGAAAGAAGATGGAACGTGGTTTGAAAGGCCTTACGCCGCGGGTCCAGGCCACACCGTACCAGAACCTTGATGGCTGGAGTTTCAGCGAGCTTATTGCGGCGCTGGAACGCCATTATCAGTTGATGCAAGAGGTGGCCTACTATAATGTTGTAGGCCCGCTATTAATGATGTTGTATAACCGCTTTCTTGGGAACCAATTATCCAAGATCGAGGTGGATAGCAACAATTTCGATTTGACCGAAAACATGGCGGAACTTTCCAGTTATGACCCGGCTACGTACATGCGCGAACTCAACAAGGAGTTCCGCTCCTTTTCACCTGAAATTCAGAATCGCATCCGAACCATAGGATTCGATGAGTTCCGGAAAATGGATGGGGTGGGGGATTTTCCTGAGAAAGTAACAGAATTCATCGAACGTTTTGGCCACTTGAGTGATAACGGTAACGATTTCTCTGCCACGCCCTGGAGGGAGAATCCTGAGCTGGTTATGAAAATGCTGGTCGATTTCGAGCCGTCGAAAGATGCCAAGGGACAGAAAGTCCGTTTGATTGATTTGAAATCGCGCAGATCAGTGGGTGCGAGGTTTCGACTCTTCTATAACCGGGCGCGTGAGTTCCGGTTGCTGCGCGAGCAGGTCAGCAGGTTATATACGTATGGTTATGGGCTGTTCCGCTACTATTACCTGGCTTTAGGAGGGCACTTTGTACGCATGGGTTTGCTGGATTCCGCGGCAGATATCTTCTACTTGACCAACCAGCAGGTACATGGTATTGCTTCTGGTGCACAGGCTCAGGAAGATTACCGTGCAATCGTTACGCAGCATAAATCAGACATGGAGCGCTTCCAAAACATCCAACTACCTACCGTCATCTACGGGGATGAATTGCCGCCTGTACGGGATTCATCTGTGGATGTGTTGGTCGGGGTGCCGACTTCCATCGGTTGTTACACGGGAAAGGTAAGGGTCGTAAAAAGCATCCAGGATTTCTCCAAGGTCAAAAACGGCGATGTGCTGGTCATCCCGTTTTCGGAAGTGTCCTGGTCGCCGTTGTTCGCACGAGCGGGAGCGGTTGTGGCCGAATCCGGAGGATTGCTCTCGCACAGTTCCATCGTCGCCCGCGAATACGATATCCCGGCAGTGGTCTCCGTTGAGGGGGCGACCCGCCTGCCTGATGAAACGCTGGTCACTGTGGATGGCCACAAGGGTGAAGTTCTCATCCATAAATCATAGAGGAAAGTGGAAGATTCGGTTCCCGCGAGGTGAAATCCATGCCCATTCTTGAGGCTACCCAGGTTCAAAAGCATTATCAATTAGGCCAACATACCATTCTGGCATTGGCGGGGGTCGACTTTACGGTTGAAAAAGGGGAATTCGTTGCGATCATGGGTCCATCCGGGAGCGGAAAATCAACCCTCCTGCATTTGCTGGGTGGATTGGATACGCCGACAGAAGGGGAGATCACGCTTGCCGGGAAACAGCTTTCGAAACTCAATGAGTACCAGACGACGCTCGCCCGCCGGCATAACGTTGGTTTCGTATTCCAATTCTTTAACCTCATTCCAACCTTGACCGCTGAGGAGAACATTCAGCTACCGCTCATCATTGATGGGAAAGATCCCCGAAGATTTGGCGAGCGCCTGGAACAGATCCTGGAGCTGGTTGGGCTAACAGATCGCCGTCACCACAAACCCGACCAATTATCGGGTGGGCAGCAGCAACGCGTTGCATTGGCAAGAGCTCTGATCACAGAACCCGCAATTGTCTTGGCGGATGAACCAACCGGGAACCTGGATACCAAATCCGGGACGGCGATCATGGAACTGCTCGAGCGATCATGTCGTGAACTGAACCAAACGGTCATCGTGGTTTCGCATGATCCAAGGGCAGCCGCTTTTTCCAACCGGGTCATCTTCCTGCGGGATGGATTGATTGTGCGTGAGTATAAACCTGCTGCTCGATTGCCATTTGCCAAGCGATTGAGTGCCATTATGTCCACCATGCAGGAATTGGAACAATAACGCCATGTCCCTGTTGCGCCAGATCCGCCTGTTAACCTTACGCTCGATGCGAGCGCGCTCCACACGTTTTGTGTTGAGCACCTTCGGTATCGTTCTGGGAGTGGCGGTGATGTTGGCGATCACGGTCACGAACCAGGCTGCCCTTGACTCGATTGTTGAGCTCTTTGCGAGCACTGCCGGAAGAACAAACCTTGTCATTGCCAGCGCGAACCTGGATGGGACCGGCTTTCCCGAACGGGTTTTGCGTTCCGTTTCCAACCATCCTGAGATTGCTGTAGCTGCCCCGGTTCTTCAAGCCTATACGGTATCGGCGACTGACGTACCCCCCGACCAGCTTGGTCTGGGCTTGTTAGGAACCACTGCCGGCGGTTTGCTCCTGCATGGGATTGATCCCGAGATCGATATACGACTGCGTGACTATATACTGGTTGAGGGGGTTTTCCTTCGTCGCGACCTGGATGCCCGCGAGATCGTCCTGGTGGCCGACTTTGCCGAAGATCAGGAAGTGGTTGTTGGTGATTGGTTTGGCATCCTGACTCCCAATGGAGTGGAAAGCCTGAAGATTGTTGGCCTGATGGCACGCGAGGGGCCGGGGCAAACCAACAATGGGTACTTCGGCGTGATTCCATTGGGAACAGCGCAAGAATTATTCAATCGAAGTGGGAAATTGGATCAAATCGATCTCCTGGTAGTGGATCCCAATCCGACCACGGACGAACTGGAGAACCTGCGCAGCGGCCTTCAGTCCCGCCTGGGAAAAGAAATATCTATCACGTTCCCGGCTGGCCAGGGAGAACGCATGACCCAGATGCTGCAGAACTACCAGATCGGCCTGAACTTCATGAGCGGCATTGCCCTGTTCGTCGGGGCTTTCCTTATCTACAATGCCTTTGCCATGACGGTTGTGGAGCGCACACGGGAGTTTGGCATGCTGCGCACCATCGGGATGGGGCGCGGTCAGGTGACCGGGCTTGTTCTGCTGGAAGCAGGTTTCCTTGGAGTGATTGGATCCCTCCTGGGTGTTGGCCTGGGAATCTTCCTGGCACAGGGGTTGGCGGAATTGATGGGCATCATTTTAAATCAGGATTTGGGCAGAATCGATGTGCCGCCAACCGATATGGTGACCAGCGCCCTGGTGGGCTTGGTGGTGACTTTTCTGGCTGCGGGTATACCTGCCATCCAGGCGGGCCGGGTTTCCCCAATGGAAGCCCTTAGAATCCGGGCCAAGGCGAACGAAGGCTGGTTGAGTCGGCGAGGTTGGATTGGGGGATTGTTATTGCTCCTGGGTTCCACTGCATTGTTGATCGTCAACCCTTTCCCGTACGATGTGCAATTCCGCCTCGGATCCATGACGGTCTTCGGGTTGTTCAGCGGTGTGACATTGCTGATTCCAGTCACGGTCACAACCTGGGAACGGTTGACCCGTCCAGTGGTAAGGTGGCTGTATGGCAGCGTTGGCAGCCTGGGCAGCCGTAATGTTCAGCGTTCACGACAGCGCACAACATTGACGGTGGCCGCCTTGATGGTGGGGGTGGCGATGGTGATCATGACGAGCGGGATGACCGATTCCTTTGCTTCCGATCTTAAAATCTGGATACAATCCTACCTGGGCGGTGATCTGTACGTCAGTTCATCCATCCCCCTGCGGAATGACCTGGCTGACCGGATCGAATCCGTTAGTGGGGTTGCCGCTGTCGCCCCGATCCGGTATTTCGATGTCGAACTGGTGCTGCCGGGTGGCGAGAAGGAACAGATCGATTTCATGGCGTTCGAACCGGTTAGCTATATCCAGGTGACAAGTTTCGTTTTCAGCGATGAGGACACCAATCCGGAAGAGGTGGTGCAGCAACTGGAACAAGGAAATACGGTACTGATTTCGAGTGTGATTTCTGAGCGGTATGGCCTGCAACTTGGCGATAGCGTACACTTGCAGACCCGCAGTGGTGTACATGCCTTTCGTGTTGTGGCTGTGGTGGTCGATTTCTACAACCAGGGGTTGGTTGTCCAGGGAAGCTGGAATGATATGCGCCGGTATTTTCGAATCAACGATGCCACCACATTCCTCGTGAAGGTGAACGCGGGTGCCTCCATCAGTGATGTACAAGATCGTATCGATCAACAATATGGGAAGCGTTACCAGTTGATCCTGGAATCGAACCAATCCATTCGGGAGCGGGTATTTACATTGATGGAACAGGCCTTCAGTATGTTCGATGTGATGTCCCTGATCGCCATCGTGGTGGGTTCCCTGGGGATTGTCAATACACTCACGATGAGCGTCATGGAGCGGATGCAGGAAATTGGCATGCTGCGGGCGATCGGCATGACCCGTGCCCAACTGATCATCATGGTGTTGGCAGAAGCAGGACTGATTGGGATCATTGGCGGCATCCTGGGCTTGGGGACAGGTGTGATCCTGGCGCGCATCCTTTTCATCGGCATGACAACCATGTCTGGTTACCAACTGACTTTCATCATGCCCCTGAGCGGATTATTTTTCAGCCTGGTGGCAGCCCTGGTAATCTCTCAACTGGCGGCGGTATTACCAGCCAGACGGGCAGCCCGGGTGAAAATTTTGGAGGCTGTCCAGTATGAATGATTCCCTCCGGTAAATTTGCTATATTAGCTCAGAAGTTTAAATGATCAAATCTTGAAAATTCAGTGGCCGAACAGAAAGAGACTGCCCGGCTCGCTTGTCAAGATAATCCTGTGCGAGCACAAGTACAAAGAAAACGGCGAGTGGGTGTACGGGTGTGGATTCGTGCTGGAAAGAGAATGAAGAACAACAGTTGCGGATAATCTCCCCTTTTCATCCTTCATCTTCCTGAATTCGTGTTTTTGCAGACACTATGGAAACCTACACTCTTCCTCTGGCTTTATTGGACTACGTGCCCAACATTGCTTTCCTGGTCGGCGCGTTATTCCTCGTGCGGACTATGCGCCTGGCACTCGGCGCTCCCTGCTCGCGGGTTTGCATGACCGGGTCGCTGCTGATCTTCTCCGGTGGCATGCTAAAGGCAACCTGGAAGCTGATCTACACTCTCGGCATGGCCGACATCCAATGGATGAGTGAAATCCAGTTCATCCTGCTGGCCCCCGGCTTCCTGGCCTTGCTGGTGACCACCATCCTGCTGGCTCGCACCAAGCCATTCAAGGCCCCCGCCATCATCTTGGCGATCGCCCCGTGGAAAATTCCCTTGCTTGCCATCATGACCCTCTCCAGCCTCGGCGCGCAGGGTATCCTGACCTACATTTCCTTCAAACGCAAGGCACCGCTGGCAGCTTCCCTTTTCATCGTGGCTGTGCTGTGCATGCTGGGGATGAGCGGCATGGCCAGCGGCAGCGAACAAACCGTTGCTGCGCAATGGATCGAAGAAACCATGAACTCCATCGGGCAGATCGCCTTTGCGGCAGCCTGCTGGCTGCTCTACCGTAATTACACTTTTGAAATGACAAACTGAATGAGTGGCACCATGGACGACAAGAAACTCAAGGAAAAATATGGCAAGCAGTACGGCTACGAAGTCCTGTTCAAGAACCAGCCCGGGAAGGCTACCGGGAAAGTCGGCGTAATCATCGGCGAACTGGGCATGCCGGAGGATTACGAGCCGGAGTTCTACATTCACTTCATGAGGCACGTTTTCGAGTACATCCTGCCCCCCTTCCTGGTCAAAATGATCCTCGCCGACCGCGGGACGGGTCTCATTGACCCTGAGAACCCGCTGGCGCGCCAGGAGTTCAAGCCAAAACAGTTGATCGATGGCAATGGCTCCTTCACCAATAAAGCGGGTAAACCTTACGTGGAATGTGAGTACAAGTGGGTCAAAGCCAACAAGAAGAACCCGTGGGATCACGGTTACTTCCTCTACAAGGGAGATGGACCGAACGGCTTCCCCGATGTGTGCGACAAGGTTGGGGCAAAAGTGGTTGGCTGGTATTACGGACACCTGATGCCCGAGAAGAAGGTGTCATGGCGGAGCCAACTGCGCAAGGTATACGATGAAGCCGTTGCGGAACTGGGCAAACGTTTCCCGGGAACCGAGTTCCGCAATGTTTATTACACAGATCCATTTCCCATCAAGAACGCCGTCGATGGATTACTGGCATCGGGCTGTGAGACCATTGTTTACCAGAACATCGACAGCGCGGTGTACAGCGACTTTGAGGATTTCGGCCACTCGTTGGTGAAGACCTACGAGTATGTGGCAGGACGCGCCAAGGTCATCATGGCCGACCAGGTTGGGAACCAGAGTCCCATGCGGGAGGCATATGCCCAGATTTTGACGGACCAGCTCAAAGGTCTACGAAAAGATGCGAGCATCCTGGTTATCATCTCGCGACACGGGCATCCATTCAAGAAGGAGACGCAGGACACGCACGCCGCGCTTTACCGTGAGCCCCTCATGGCGCGCATCCGCGCAGTGATGTCCACGTGGCAGGGCAAATGGGAGATTGTCACCTCGTCCGATGAATATGCCGATGAATACTGGGACCCGAAGCACACCAAGTTAGAGACCCATACCGCTTATTGCAAAGCCATCGAGGATGGGTTTGACTACGCCATCGAACTGCCCACCGAGTTCACCGCGGAGAACACGGACTTGATGATCTTCCATGCGATGAAGAAGTTCAACGCCTTCCCGGATTATGACCGCAACGCCCCAATCCCCTACCCTGATTGGGAGAAACCGCTGGTGCGGACGTTCCATGATGGAAAGACCACCGGGATTTATGCGGGTTGTCCGGTTGGGCCGTATCGAAAGTACGTGGTGCAAGCGGTTATCGATTCGATCTCGGAAGTTTTGAACAAATAATCATAGGGCTGAACTCGTTTGCCCGAAATCTCAGAGAAAATATGTGTAACCGTTTCGGAGGCGAAGTTGCCGGTGATGGAAGTTTCATCTACAACACCGGCAAGAGCGCCGCAAAGATGATGACCCTGGGCATCGCTGTGGACTGCTCCGGCTACCACATAAACCTCAATGCTGTGGCTCCCAGCATGGTGCTGACCGGGCTGCACGTGGATGGCGGGATGATGCGTACGCGAATCTAGACATCATCCTTGCCTGAAAGAATCAAGGGGCTGTCAAGAAAGGGCAAGAAAAGACAGGCAAGATTGGCAAGAGGCAAAAAAACTGGCGACCATTGGATCCCCAGTTTTCGTAAATTGTGAGCCATACAAAGTAAACTGTACTAGTTCAGATTTAATCTGACACTCTTGAACCATTCGATATAATAGACAAGGAGTGTCAATATGCGAACGAAGAAAAGATCATCCGCGGATGTTAGCTGCTCGTGCCACCCCCTTTGTACTTTGCCAACAAGGGCGTAATATCCAGTTTGTTCACTACCCGATTGACTACGTGCACCAGATGCTGCTCTGGGATCAATTCTTCCGGGCTTGGGGGCATTAAGCTCAGCTGGTTCAGGTTGTATTGCTTCAAGGTTACTTTGCCATTATTCATGCCCCTATTGGTTTAAACTTTCCCCGTTTTGATGAGGGGGCTGCCTATTCCTTTTTAGACAGCCCCTGATATTTATGGAAACTTCAAAGGATTTCTGGATGCTTGCGATTACTTGGATACCTCGATTTCAACGAAGGCGCTCATTCCCCAGCGTAGACCGGCGGGAATCTCATCCAGTTGGATCGTGACCGTGTAGTAGACCCCTGCTCCTGCCTCGGGACGCAATGCAATTCGAGCCACACTACCCTTCACGGAAACATCCGGAAGGGCGTCGAAGACAACCTTTACCGGATCGCCAATTTGAAGGCGAGCAACATCCACTTCACTCATATCGGTTGTATTGACCAGGAGTGTGGCGAGATCGGCCAACAGGATGACCGGTTGGTTAGGAGCGGCGGCCTCGTAATCTTGAATAAAGATATCCACGATCACACCACTAAAGGGTGCGCGTAGCTCAGTGGATTGCAGGTTTTCCTGGGCGAGTGCCAGGTTGGCCTGGGCGGCAGCCACGGCTTTTTCTGCCACATCGATGTCCCTGTCATCGGCTTCGATATCTTCCAGCTTGGCCAGATTGGCCAACGCACTTGTTACAGCCGACCGGGCATTTGCCAGTGCCGCTTGCTGGGCTCGATCATTTACCTGTGCAAGAACTTGACCCGGTCTAACTTCTTCCCCAATTGCAAACTTCAAATCCAGGTCATAGCCACCGGTTGGAAAGGAAAGATTAGCCCATCGTTCTGGAACCACCTCTCCCAATGCGCTGACGATGTTATCCTCGAGTTCCAATGGGGATTCTGGTGCTGTAGGGTTATCCTCGGTAAGGGTTGTTGGTGCACAACCTGCAAAAGAAAAGACAACCAGGATGGCAACCATGATGGGGAGCAACATACGACCTCTGGACATGTAAACCTCCGCTTGGAATATGATGCTCTATTATTACATGTAATGCCTGATGTGACAACAGATAAATCTCACTTATTTTACCTATATTTGATAATATGTGCCTTGACGAAACCATCTCGAAAGGCTAGAATATGGGCCGCTGGTGAAAACGCCTCCGCCGGGAGGCGTCCTTTTTGCCGAATGAACAGGAAGTTCCTATGGCCAAAGCGAAGAATGTTCCCCCCGTTGAGGAGTTGACCACGCCGGAAGTCGTCAACCTGGTGAATACCCAGGCAGAGCACGTGGATGCCGAGTTGGTGCGCGTCAGCCACAGCCGGGTTGGCAGGATGCACGCGGAAGAGATCGATATCACCCGCAGTGGTGTAATCGGCTTATCCGGCGATCATGTTTCCGGGCGCGATTCGTGGATCGGAGCCGTTCAGGGAGGTCGTGTCACCTTGAACAATGGCGGCGTGGTTGCGATCCAGGCGGAACAAATGACGCTGAACGGGAATGCGGGTCTCGTCCAGGCAAACCAGCTCGATATGGCAGAGGGTTCCACGGTCGGCATCCTTTCTGCCGGGAAGGTGAGCGCCGAAAAGGTGCGGACCGTCCTCCTGCTGGCGGGTAAGGTGGAAGGTACGGTCGAGACTGTACTGGACAACCGCCGAATCCTCCTGGCCAGCCTGGTGGCAGGGATTGCCACCGGAGGCGTGCTCCTGCTGGGCAAGTTCCTGTTCCGGCGCAGGAATCGTTGATCAACCGGCTCCGGCCGGATCTATTCTCAAAAGAGCGATGGTAACCCTTGGATAATAGGGTGAGAGGCGCTCGAGGAAGGTTAATGTGGATACAGTAGTACTCAAAGCAAGTTCCCGTACGGTAATTGGCAAGCAGGTGAGAGCCCTGCGGCGCGCCGGTCAACTGCCGGCTGTCCTGTATGGGCATGATGTCAATCCGACCCCCATTTCGTTGGATGCGCATGATGCAGGAAAAATCCTCGGACGGTTGACAGCTTCCAGCCTGGTGACGATCGACCTGGATGGGAAGGAGTACCCGGCCCTGGTGCGAGAGAGGCAGCGCCACACGATCAAGGGTCATCTGACCCACGTGGATTTCCAGATCGTCTCCATGACCGAGAAGCTCCGCACAGATGTCGGTATTGAATTGACCGGCATTGCCCCGGCAGTCAAGGATTTCAACGCCATCCTGGTGACCAGCCTGGACGCGCTGGAGGTGGAATGCTTCCCGCAGGACCTGCCGGCCAGGATCGTAGTGGATGTTTCGGGGTTGAAGGGGATCGGAGATGGTATCCGTGTTCGTGATTTGGTGATCTCTGATAAAGTTGATATCCTGAGCGACGCGGATGAGATGATCGTAATCGCCACTGCTGCCAGGGTAGAGGTCATCCCCGAGGCAGAAGAAGCCGCAGTTGAAGAAGCGGAACCAGAAGTGATCGAGAAGGGCAAGAAGGAAGAAGAGGAAGGCGAAGAAGCCAAGTAATCCTTGCCTCAGATGCTCAATTTCAGCGGTGCAGAATGATCCCTGCACCGCCGTTTTTTTAAAACAGGAACATGATTATGAGATCGTTCACGTTGGTTCCGGTGGGGCCGGGTTTCAGCAGATCCCCAAGCAGTTCGAAGAAGTGATATGAGTCATTGCGTTCGAGATATTCCCACGGATCTTTTTCCAACTGACATGCGCGAGACAAGCTTTCCCCGGTCACTACTGCGCCAGCGGCATCCGTGGGGCCATCTTCCCCATCGCTGGCCAGTGAAATTAGCATGGCATCCGGAATTTCGCTTAATGGGGGAACGGCAGCCAGGGCCAGTTCCTGGTTTCGCCCACCCAGGCCTGGACCGCAGAGGGTGACAGTGGTCTCCCCACCGGCAATGATGCAGGCCGGACGGGGAATGGGGATGTTGTTTCGATGGGCCTGCTCCAAAATCTTGCACAGTTCTCCAGCCGCCTGACGGGCTTCGCCCTGGAGATCAGTTCGCAGCAGGAAGGTATGGAAACCTTCCTGCCTGGCCTGTTGCAGTGCAGCCTGTGCGGCCTGCATGTTGTTGCCGACGATCATGTTTTGCACTTTCTCGAATATCCTGTCTCCTGGCTTGGGGGTTTCAGGGTTGTCCGATAGCGCTTGCAGGATGGATGGGGGTGTCCTCCCTGCCAGGCGATACCTTTCCAGGATACGGATGGCATCCTCCCGCCGGGATGGATCCGGGGCGGTCGGACCGGATGCGATCGATTCCAGCCGATCCCCAACCACATCCGAAAGGATCAGGCTGATTACCTGTGCCGGGGCAGCCATGCGCGCTACGCCCCCGCCCTTGACGTGATCCAGGTGGCGGCGGAGGGTGTTGATCTCATCGATGTTGGCACTGCAGGCCAGCAGGCTGGATGTCAGGGATTGAACATCCGCCAGGGAAATGCAATCCACCGGCGCGGTGACCAGGGCCGAGCCGCCGCCGGAGGTCAGGCAGACCAGCAGGTCGCGGGCACTGATCTGCTCCAGCAATTGCAGGGTTTTATCCCCGGCCAGCAGGCTGCGTTCATCTGGCACGGGGTGACCCCCTTCGACCACTTCCAGTTTTGGTGGCAGGGGCGGGATAATATGTTTGGTGATGACCAAGCCGCCGTGCAGCCGGTCGCCGAGGATTTCAGCCGCAACCCCGGCCATTGCCAGTGAGGCCTTCCCCAATCCGAGAACATAAACATTTTCGTAATCTTGCAGGTTGTATCTCTGACCGGCTACTGTCACATGATCGCCGTTTCTTTTCAGGTGGCTGCGGATGACCATCCCTGGCTCGACAGCCTGGATCGCGGCGTGCAGGATACGGGTCACGGCTGCGCCACGCGGGTGGATGCGCAGGGAACGGGTCAGGAAGGATTCGGGCGTCAACATGTTTGAATCCTATCATATTCGGGTTAGAATAAACCATCTCGATGAGTCCGCGCTCTCCAGCGCGGGTAGTGAGTGCAAGAGAGCGCTCACTAATCAAAATTATTCTGGACAAGTGGAGCATGGCATGCCAAAACCCAAAGTATTCGTTACCCGCATCATCCTGGAGCAGGGATTGAAACTGGTGCAGGATTTCTGCGATGTGGATCTATGGACCGATGAGTTGCCCCCCTCCCGGCAGGCGCTGCTCGAACATGTGCGCGGCATGGATGGCCTGCTGTGCCTGCTGACCGACCCAATCGATGGGGAAGTGATGGATGCCGCCGGGCCGCAATTGAAGGTCATCAGCAACCACGCCGTCGGCTATGACAATATCGATGTGGCTGAAGCCACCCGGCGCGGCATCCCGGTTGGGAACACGCCCGGCATCCTGACGGACGCCACGGCGGATTTCGCCTTTGCGCTATTGATGGCGGCTGCGCGGCGGGTGGTGGAAGGGGAGCGTTTTGTTAGGGATGGGAAGTGGAAAACCTGGAGCCCGGCCTTGCTGCTGGGCGCGGATATCGCCGGGGAGACCCTGGGATTGATCGGCTTTGGGCGGATCGGGCGGGCAGTGGCGAAGCGGGCGACCGGGTTCGATATGCGCATCCTGTATCATGATCCGTATGCCAGTCCGGATGTGTCCATCCCCGCCAAGAGCGTGGATCTGGAGACGCTCCTGCACGAGTCGGATTTCGTTTCGGTGCATACCCCGCTGACGGAGGAGACTCGCCATCTCATCAACGAGCAAACACTGGTCTTGATGAAACCTTCCGCCATCCTGGTCAACACTTCGCGTGGCCCAGTGGTGGACCAGGATGCGTTATACCAGGCGCTCAAGGCAAGGAGGATTTTTGCGGCCGCATTGGATGTGACCGACCCCGAGCCGTTGCCGGCGAATAGTCCCTTGCTGGAACTGGACAACCTGCTGGTCCTTCCGCACATTGCCAGCGCCAGCCGCAGGACGCGCGAGAAGATGTCGCTGATGGCGGTGGAAAATTTGATTGCGGGATTGAAGGGGGAGCGACTGCCGAACTGCGTCAACCCGGAAGTGTATGGTGATTTGTAATCAATCCACGAAGGGACACGAAGGGTCACGAATTTTCGTATTTGTTGTGCATCGTTTGAAACTAATCGCGAGGGTCGAGTAGCCGGTGTTTCTGCCGGCGTATCGAGATCCGGCATTGCTGGGTTCGACACCTGCACTGCACCAAACGCAGTGCGGTGCAAGTGTACGGGCAGAAGAACACTGTCCTACTCAACCAGCAAATTATGATTTTGATTTTTCTATCATACCAATCACCCGCAGCAGTTCGAGGGTCATGCGGGCGGAGGCTCCCCACAGGATTTCCCCATCGTAAGGATGATAGGTGATGACCGGGAAGGCACGCGGCGCACCAGCGGGTGTGGCGTTGTGTTCGTCCCAGTTTTCTCTCCGGGCCAGCCAGGCCAGCGGGATGGTGAATACGCGGCTGACCTCGTGTGGCGAAGGCCTGAATTGATATGGCCAGGGGATCACACCCACCACCGGCGAGACCTGGTAACGGGTGATGGTGACCATGTCGTTCAAGCGCCCCAGGATGCGGACATCCTGCATCTTGATCCCGATCTCTTCCTCGGCTTCGCGTAGGGCGGTTTGCTCGGCAGTGGTTTCATCCATATCGCAGGCGCCGCCGGGGAAGGAAACCTGGCCCTTGTGGCTTTCGACGGTATCCGTGCGGCGGGTGAAAACCAGGTGCCAGGTTTCTTCGCGCCAGGCCAATGGCATGAGCACGGCAGCGCATTTCAGCGAACCATCCGGTTCGGATCCAAATAGCTCGGCATAGCCATCCGTCCAGGCCAGGGTGCTGGGGCGGTAGGTTTGCTCCAGGCAGCGGGCGATATAGGCTTCGGTCAAGTGTAGGGACATAAAATCAGTGTATGTGAAGCAAGTCTTACTTCAGTTTGTGCGATAATGCAAAAGCGAATGGTGCAAACACGCCAAACGATGCCACCGCGACACCATATAGCGCCCACCCGGAAAGGATCGCCGGTGCAACCATGAAAAGCAGGGCGGAGACAAAGCATATATACCGGCTGCTTCCTGCCAATAACCCTTGCCGGATCGATCCGATCACAGTCATTAATAGCCCGCTCCCAAAAACGATCGTTCCGGCAATAAAGATCCCCGTCACCCACATCCCGCTGCCATCGAAGAATATGACGGGTGAATAACCTGCTGCCTGGACCGCGACCGGCCCGATTCCGTCCGCGCCAAGCCCCGCGGCATAGAAACCTGCCCCGGCGGCTACAAGCGGTAATGCCATTCTTGGCAGCGCACCGGATACTGACCGAAGATGACTTTCGATTACCCCAACTGCAAGGATGGAAAAAGAAAAGCCGATTGCAGAGATAACGTGGCCGGAAAACCAACGTGCCACCTGGGCAACGGCTTCTTCGGCCAAGCGATGGTCGGTGTAATTGGTCACAACAGGGATCAGCACAATCCCGATCGTGAGTACGATGGGGAATGAAAGAATGGTTATGATTTGTGATTGTTTTCTTTTCATCATACCGGATAACAGCTACTTACCTTACTCCACCCTGACCGGGCTGCCAGGATGTGTTCTTTCATGTTCATACCAAGAAGACTATTCGGTGATTCCCTCGCTGTTTGGCGCTTACCGTTTTATATTTGCCCGAAAGAAAATCTCCACTTGATGCAAAGAATTTCCACTTGCGTTTATCTTTTAATTCTAGAGTCATAACCTCTCCATTACACAAATCCTTTTCCCCCTTAATCACAGAAACATACCCAGAAATTTCTATCATCCCTGGCAATTCTTGATTACCCGATAAGGCTCTTGATACTAAATACTCTTGAATTATGTCCAAATTATATAAAGCATCTGAAATGCATTTTTCTCCCTTATAAATTTTTCCTAGGCCGTTTAGAGTTTCTATAACTTTATGCTTTCTTGTATTCATCTTTAGCCTTCCTCTGTTCTTCGTACTCTTTTAGGTTCTTTCACACTCATCAAGTCATCTGTTGGTGGTAAATCAACATGAACTTCGCCGACTTTCCCTGAGTACATCACATATACTCTTCTTAATTCTCCTGGAGCGTATGGCTCTTCGATCATTTCGGCCGGTATATATTTCTTTTTCCCATTAGGAAGAATAATATTTCCTCCGAAAATAATTAAATCTAATTGCTTCTCATCGATTTTGGCTCCTTTCAAATTTACATCGATCATTACAACATTTTCCATTATTGCTTCAGTAAAATCAGTTTCCGAGAGATCAACCCGCTTAAAAATGACTCCCAGTAATCTTGAATTGCTAAAATCCGCACCTTTTAGTTTTACATCTGTATAACGAATTTGTCGATGCACTGTAGTGCGTAAATTTGCAAATTCAAGATTAGAAGAATCCACACTTTTTCCCAGAGTTGTAAATTTTAAATCAGCATTGCTTAAATCACACCCATCCAATCCATCTATCACTGTATTAGAAATGATTGCTCTAACTAATTTCGTTTGGCACAAATTTGTTTTATAGAATCTGGCCTCTATCATATCAGCGCTTGAAAGATTAGCTCGATATAAATCCGTTTCCATCAGTTGAGCACCACACATAATAGAATTCTCCAAATTGGCATTACGAAAATCTGCTCCACTAAGGTTTGCTTCATACAAGTCCGCTTCACGTAGATCGCTATTAAAAAAAATTACGTAACTGCTCAGACATAATATCTGCTGAACTTTAACATTGCCAAATACAAGAAAGCCAATGAAAATAGGGGTATGCCAACGTTGCGACTTCCGACCGAA
>Ga0209285_10000286_pt1 | contig 18668 bp, 15 predicted proteins | sample PPLLak3March2015_2_FD_187249 | JGI IMG/M metagenome (GOLD analysis project Ga0209285, IMG submission 187249) | Freshwater sediment microbial communities from Prairie Pothole Lake near Jamestown, North Dakota, USA - PPLs Lake P8 Core (3) Depth... | ecosystem: Environmental > Aquatic > Freshwater... | reverse complement strand
CAAGAACATATGCTAAAGAATCCACCAAATAAAACAATACTCTTCACCTTGTTCATCCTCGTTTTGCTGTTCTGCTCAGGTTGCTTGAATACACCAGATATCAACCGTGATGATAACTTAAAAAATGAGACTCTCATCTGTGGGGTCCTGACATCAGAGAGCATCTATCCAATGGATGTCGACCATAATAATTTTTGGACGCTTATTCCCAATATCTTCAATGGCCTCGTTGATTTTGACGAAAATTTTCGCATCATTCCCGCTTTGGCGGTATCATGGAATAACCCAGATAGTCTCACCTGGCGTTTCTACCTTCGTCAGGGGGTAAAATTCCATAACGGTGATGATTTCACCGCGGAGGATGTCAGATTCTCCATTAAAATATACAACAGGGGGATTAATGCCACCTTGAGCGACATCGTAATCTTGGATAATTATACGATTGAGCTCAGAACATATGACCCCCATCCGGGTCTTCTCTCGCGTCTAGCCCACACCGGCATTATCTTTTGCAGAAACGTAACTGAGGAAGCTGGCCAGCAAAGTCTGATAGGGACCGGACCATATCGTTTGACCGACTACGAGATAGGGAACTATACAACCTTGGAGCGGTTCGATGGATACTGGGGAGAAAAACCACAGATAAAGACAGTGACGTTCAGGGCAATCGAAGATGAAGAAGAGATGTTACTTGCACTTCGCTCTGGGGTCATTGACCTTGCAGAATATAACATCGATGACAGGATCGATCAGATCATAGCTGATGAGAACATCACGGTGGCGAAATACCCTCCGTTATCTACCTATGTCATTGGATTTGATATGAGGCAGAACGATAGTTATGGGTATCCTGATAGCAGGAATCCCACCGCTGATGTTCGTGTGAGAAAAGCAATCTATCAGGCAATTAATATCACGCCCTTGATAAACGGTCCGTTTAAAGGCTTCGCACAACCTGAATCCCAGTTTATTACTCCGTATATCTTTGGATATAGCCCGGAGATAGAACGATTACCGTATAATCTCTCATCGTCCAGACAGCTCTTAATCGAAGCAGGATACGAACAGGGCTTCGATATCACCATGGATTGCATCACAGAAGGTTTTCCGTATAATGCAGAGAATTGTTACCTTATCACCCAGCAGCTCGCCTCGGTAGGAATTCATGTCACGATGAACAATCTCTCAATAGATGAGTTCGACCGCAAGGTGGTTTATGAGAGGAATACCTCGATGTATCTGGTCGGATGGGGAACGATCTCTGTGGATGGCGGGTGGGTCTACGATTTATTTATTCGATCTGTGGAGGAGTATCTTGGGACGTATAACAGCGGTTATTATTCGAACTCAGAGGTTGATCGGCTAGGAGCTGCTGCTGCTCAGGAGATGAACTCTGAAACACGATTGCAGTTGTTGCAGGAGGGTTTCCGGATCGCGATGGTTGATGATGTCATGAGTGTCCCCTTGTTCTCCCAGGAACTGCTTGTTTTGACTGCGAAAAATATTGAGTTCTCCCCCCGCGCCGATCTCAGAAGCGTCGTAAAAGACATCCGGTTTACCTAAATTTTTTTTTAGAAAATAAAACATGTTATTCCTAGAATGATAAAGACGACTCCGCCAACCGTTTTCAGAAGCGTCCGGTTTAATTTTTTATTTAAAATTTTTCCAAAAAAGATTGCTATGAGCGACAATACACTTAATGCAAGCATCGTTCCGAGAAGCACAAACAAGGCATTGTATTGCGTGGCAAAGAGTGCTGCTGCAACCTGTGTTTTATCCCCCCACTCTGTTAAAAAGATCATAAGGAACGCTGAAACAAATATGTTTTTATCATAGTTCTTCTCTTCTTTTTCTTCCTTTTTGTTCAGAAGCATATACACTCCGAAGATGATGAAAACAAATCCTGAAATCGGTTTTAATATCGTGACATCAACCGTTGAGGTAATCAGGTTTCCCAATGCAATAGCAATGCCATCGACGATTAAAAATGCGAAAAAGACACCGAAAAAAATGTTTCTGTATTTTTGTGTTCTTGCAGAGAGTAATAGGATGGAGACCTGTGTTTTATCTCCTAATTCCGCGATAGCGATTGCAAGAAAAGGGATGATTATGTCCTCAAAGATTGTTCTCACCGTTGATCTGATCTACAGTGCCATCAGAATATTCTTGGTAGGTAAATACCTATTGGTTTCATAGGAATGAACGGAAGATTCGCAGGGAATGGTTTTGATCATTTATTTTTACTTATGTTTACGTCGCGACGTCTTCCTACCCTTGACCTTTGCATCCGCTCTTTCGAAAAGATCATCAAGCATGTGACATGATTTCTCATACTTTGACTTCAAATACCTTCTGTTGTACTTGTTGGGTCTTCCGAGTATCGGTTCTCGCCCAGTCACTTCGATGCCATGGCGCTTGAGGTCGTCTATCTTGGTCGGATTGTTTGTCAGGAGCTTCACCGAGTGAACATTCAGTGCCATCAGCATATGGGCGGCAATTTTGTAGTCTCGCTCGTCTTCTTCAAAGCCCAATGCTTTGTTTGCCTCGAAGGTGTCAAAACCGAAGTCTTGAAGCTGGTACGCCCGGATTTTGTTCGATAGACCTATCCCGCGCCCCTCCTGACGCATATAGAGCAGCACTCCATTGCGATGCGAGGCGAACTTTTTCATCGAAATGACGAGCTGGTCGTGACAATCGCACCGCAGAGAACCGAACGTGTCTCCAGTCAGACACTCGGAATGGAGTCGTACAGGGACATTCGATTTCCCAAAGACATCCCCCTTCACTAATGCGACATGGTCCTTGTCATCCTCGCTGTTCAAGAAAGCCACTATCTGAAACTTCCCGTAGCGAGTCGGAAGATCAGCCACCGCAACTATCTGTACGCAAATTTTGACGTCCTTTCCATCGCAGGTGAAGTGCCGTTCAGGCTTGACAAGTTCTTTTATCTGTGGTTTAGTCAGAGGCATGTTACATCAGTCCATCCCCTTAAAACCCGTCATTACTAATAATCTTTCGTCAAAGGAGAAAGAATTAATTAATCGTACCGACATGGTGACGTCATGAAAGAAACAGTTCACAAGCACAATTTTTTTGATGAGATACGGGTTTGCCCATTGTGCGGTTATATGGACGGCTTCCACAATATGTTCCGGAAGGATGGAAATAGGGTCAGATGGCTCTTTATCTGTTCTAGTTGCCATGAGATATTCGACTTCGGGTTCGATTACAAAGGATGAATCAGTACCCCTGGTAATCTCTAAAAATGTGATTCGATATCTTATCATTCCAGCTGGTTATGGCATCGGTCAATCAAGAGAAAAAAAACGAATGATTTTTAGTGAGGATATGGAAAAAAGCCCGGATTGCTATTGATAACGGAAAAGAGAAAATGAGTTCGTAGGGGGAGAAAGTCAAGGTTATTCATCTCTTCTTTAATCAGTTGTCAATTTAAATTTTTTTTCACTTTTTTCTCTTTAATTATTGAACAAAGTATAGTTTTTACGTAAAATATCGGTCAATTGAATGAATTTTTTGACAAAAAGTATATTAGTTGTTTTTTACAATATATTATAGTATGAACGAAATCTGTTTGAAATGCCCGATTCCAAATCCTATGAATAGAACTTGCTATGAATGCAACTTAATAAAAATAAGACGCGTTCTGGAGTAAAAAAATATGAAAATAAAAAAAAGAAAAGTGTTTGTCTGGAATTTCTATAAAAAAAGAATATTAAGAATCTACTGTTAAAAATAAAAAAGTGTAGCGGACGGAATCGCCTACGGAATTGTAGGGTAAAAGTTAAGAATATGATATATGTTCCGTACATAAAACAGAAAAGAACCTATGAGCGTAACATATCATGTTTTGGGTAATTGTTAGTATTTTGGTTATCATATGCCTTATCTTACTATCTGCATTTTTTTCTAGTGCTGAGATGGCTTTTATATCTATCAATCGCGCCGTGGTAAAAGAAAAAGCACGAGAAGGAGATAAACATGCAATTATACTGGATCGGCTTTTACAGAAACCCGAGAATGTAGTGAGCGCTATCGTTATTGGAAACAATCTCGTAAACATACTTGCTTCGGTTATTGCAGGTACTGTTGCAACAATTTCTTTCGGGAATATCGGTATTGGCATTGCAACAGTTATCATGATGCTTTTGGTAATTATTTTTGGTGAAAGCGCACCAAAATCATTTGGGATACGAAACATGCGTTTTGCTTTACGAGTCGCACGACCGCTTGCTTTCATTACCAAGATGTTTCATCCGGTGGTTCTTCTGCTGACAAGCATCTCTAATGTCTTGATACGACTGGTTGGTGGAAAAACTAGAAGTCGATCAATTATAACTGAGCGAGAAATAATGGCAATGATGCGGCTTGGTGAAGCTGAAGGGACTATCGAGCGTGATGAACGAGAGATGGTTAAAGGCGTCTTCAAATTTGATGAAACACACGCTTCTGAAGTCTATACCCCAAGTGAGAAAGTAGTTTTCCTTCAAGAAAATGATACCATTGCAGCTCTTATCCAGAAATCAATTCAAACAGGGTTTTCCCGATTCCCGGTTTATGGAAACAATCTGGATGATATCATCGGTATGGTCCATGTGAAAGATTCGTTTACTGTTACGGAAAAAACTATGCCTGTGAAAACAATCATGCGTCCGATTTTGAAAATAGATTCGAGTATGAAAGTAGATGATGTACTACGAATCATGAAAGCAAAGAAAACGCATCTTGCTTTGTTGCAAACAGCGGAAGGTAACACCAGAGGTCTTGTTTCTATGGAGGATTTGATAGAAGAAATATTTGGGGAAATAGCTGACGAACATGATACCGGGGCTGTCTCATTGGATAAAAAATAGAAATTGGCACTGACCTAGTTTTTATTAAAGCTTCAAAGCCCTTTTTTATCTTTCTGCGGAGAAAAAAAATTTATGTATATTTTTTTTTACATGGTGAAAAGAAGTGTCAAGCTGCCGAAGGGATACGGAAAAAAATCCCGATAACTACGAGGTAAAAAAATAAAAAATGGTTATTGATATCCACCGATTTTGAGACTGGGGTCGCCAATTAAAGTGAATTCTTGTATTGTAAGGTGGTCGTAGATAATCCTATTGACAATTTTCTCAATGTATTGTTGTTGTGCCTGAACGAACATGGAACCAAGATTTTCTCCTGGCGTATAGGCTTCGAAGAAATATTTATGCAAACAGCTTGCTCCAGCAAGCAGAGGGTCACCAGCAAATCCTCCAAAACCAACTCTTGTTGCTGCGATACAAGCAATGGCACCGCTATCATGTTTTTTAATCAGGGACCAGGCAAAACAGGGAATGTTCATGTTCCAGAGTTGATAATCAAAGGCTCCTGTGAGACAGGCATCAAAATACATAATCGGATATTTTCCCTTATTATGTATACCAAGTATGTAGGGAAGCAGATAATGGATTCGTGAGTCCGTGTCATATTCTGAGGTGGCGAGTCCATATTCGAACCCATGTCCCGAATAGCTGACAAATCCTGCTCCTTTGGATATTTCCCTATTGATTTTCATTGGACGAAAGGTACGCTGTGATGTCCAGAGTTTAATTGGGATAAAGTCGGATAGAATTGATGAGATATGCTCGGTAACCACCTCACCTTCACTGATATTTCCAAGATGGGGGAAGGTGTCTCCGCCCATGAGAATCAGACGATCAAACCAATCAGAACCATACGTCGTCGTCTCATAGGTAATGATTTTTTTCACAACGTTTTTCACATCGCCTATCTTCGTACAAGGGAGTCTTCCTATCATGACATCTGGGTTTCCTTCCACTTCATCGATGATTTCGAAAGACTCATTATAGGGTCGATGATCCATGATCATATGTATTTCACTGAACTGTCCATCGTTATTAGTATCCCATGTAGCAAATGAACCGTTTTCATTATAGATATCTGAATAGTAGAGGTCGGTAAGGACATCTGGGACAACTATATCTCCAAAATAATCCCAGTATAACGCTGTTTTTCTTATTGGCACCTGATGGATATCACCAATAAGTAACACGTAGCTAATATTGTTATTATCGCGTGCATCTTTGATAAAATATTTTATTTGTTCAGCAGAATCCCTCCCAGGATATTCTGAATAAATCTCTTCGACGGTTTTTATAAAAGTCCGAATGCTATAGTTATTTTTATGAGTGATTAGCGGTTGAATGCTTGCTGAAAACGTCTCTGGTGCGATAATGACCATATCAAAGGTATCCACAGGTGTTGAGCAGGTAGTTATTTTTGTATAAGAAACGGCATTGACTCCAACTCCACTAAGGAGTAAAATCCCTGTTACAAAAAATAGTATCATCTGTTTCATAGTTCTGACCTTGTTATGAGAGTACCGGAAGAATTATTTAAAGACCGTCTTTGAATTTTTTGTGCAAAAATAAGGTTTTTTCTCTGTAGAAAGGGTATTTGCTTAAATATGATTTTTTTCCGATTTCTTTTTTGTTATATTACATCATTTCAATAATGAGGAAAAGAAGATGTTACGCTGCTAAAGGGATTACCCCAAAAGATACAAAGCCCTTACGAAAAACAGCTGGAATTAGGTTATTGAATTTTCATAATTTATATTGTTTTTTTTCCGTAATTTCAATATAATTACCAGCATCAGGACAAGTTGCAATCCTACGAACACAGCAAATGAATTTGTCGTACTTGTGACAGGGAGAATGGCTACATTGATTATGTTAAAGATGAGGTGAAGGACTACCGGCAGCAATAGACTTCCTTTACTGTTGATGAAAATCCAGGTGATGTAAAAGGTTGTTGGGACAATAAAAATATAATTTAACACAAAATAACCGGCTCCGTACTGACTTAGAGTGTCGATAAGTAACCAGAAAGGGAGATGCCAGGTTGCCCACACTATTCCAAGGATAGAACTTGCAGTAAGAGGATTATAACGCTGGAGTAAGGCGGGGAGGGCTACACCTCGCCAGCCGATTTCTTCCCCCAGACTTGCAATTGTAAGAAAGAGCATGTTAGCAAGCAGTACGGCTGAAGTAATCGGTAGAAGAGATATGGGGGGTTGGTCGCTAAAAAGATTATACAATATACCGGCGAAGATAAGCAGGGCCGGAAAGACCAAGACAACAGCGATCCACCATTTCCAACCGACGCGCCAGATTTTCAGTCGTGACAATAGGCTTCGTATCGCAGGTCGTCCGCCATACATAGCTGTCAGTAGCAGTGCGGAAACCATAGGCATGATCACCCCGAGGAGACGGATAATGCTACTGAGGTCCTCTGATATCTTAAATGGTCCAATGTTAAAATGTGAAAGGGTGAGGGGAATCCATATCAACCATGATAATATGAACGTAAGAAGAAAGAAATGCAAGGGAGTTACGGATGGAGACGATTGATGGGAAGGTTTGCTCATAACGGGAAAGGTAGCTGGCCTTCATTTTATATGATTTTTGATTAATTATTGTTCATATCGAGAAATGGTGAAGGGATTTGATCCTCTGGACGTTAAAATAAAATTATATTAAGATTTAAATAATGATTTTTTGAAAATGAAATCCATCGAAATTTTCCCCTGTCTTATTTACAATGCTAAGGATTAGCAAGCCGCCGAAGGGATTTGGACCCCTGACCTGCTGATTACGAATCAGCCGCTCCACCAGCTAAGCTACGGCGGCATGTTACGGCCTGAATAAGGTCCAGTATTAAAAAATTGCCTATAGCTTTTTCCGTAACATCTTTTTACTTCCATCTGATACAAGAACTCAATGATTTGTGGTGCAGATGAAGCTGGACGCGGACCAGTTTTTGGAGCCCTTGTCGTTGCCGGCGTGCTTGTCGAAAACGATGCTGAATTAATCAGAATCGGTGCACGCGACTCTAAGCAACTCACACCAATGAGACGAGAAACACTCGCAAAACAAATAAAAGACGTCGTAGTAAAATATGAAATAATGATTATCCCCGCTTCTGATATTGATGACCTGCGAAAAGTCATGACGTTAAACGAACTTGAAGTCTCAGTTTTTGGTAAAGTAATCGAAAAACTCAAACCAGATATTTGTTATGTAGATGCTGCTGATGTAAACGAAGTACGATTCGGAAAAGACATCCTCTCAAGGCTTACTTGGAAACCAACGATGATCTCAAAACACAAGGCTGATCAAACATATCCTGTTGTTGGGGCAGCATCAATTCTAGCGAAGACTACCCGGGATGAGCATGTTCGACAGATAGCTCGGGATCTTGAAAAAAAGATCAATCTTCCTTTGGGGAGTGGGTATCCTGCGGACCCTCTAACAAAAATTTTTCTAAAAACATGGGTAGATACGTACGGAGAGTTGCCGCCGCATACGAGACATTCATGGGATACTGCTCAGAAGCTTATGAAAAATTACAAGACAAAAACCTTGGATAAATTCTAAGAAAAGTGGCAGAAATGCCAGCAGCCTTGGCTGGCATGTCCCCCGCAACACAAGTCAATTAATACAGATAAGGTCGTCTTTCTTTATATACCTACAAACAGGGTCACCGAAACTATTCACAGACTTTTTATTGAAGGATGAATTCGTTTACTTCAACAAAATCAATTAAAACTTAAAGACACCGAAAGATACCGTCTTGTGAACCTGATACGTTTTCTCCATTTTACAACACCAATAAAAGTCCTGCTTCTTGCAAACCTTCTGACGTTGCTTCTCGCTGTCCTGCTCTATTGGCCGGTTCTCACTATCCTCTGGGGTTATTGGCTGCAAAGCATCATCATTGGTATGTATACCTTCATCAAAATTTTTTTTATCAGGATTGAGGAATACCCTCCAATCCATAAACAGTTCCGGTTACACAAATACGCTCTGTATTTTGCTGTTCACTACACCATCTTTCATATAATCTATGCTGCTTTCCTCATCGGTTTTTCAAGACAGACCGGAGGTACATTCGGGCACCTACAGCCACCGAACTTCACGGGTGTGGTAACCGTTGGTACACTTTTTTTTGTCAACCACACGTATACTTTTTTCAAATACTACATCTTCGACAGGAAACAGATACGATTCTATGCCAAGACAATCTTTATTGAGCCGTACATACGGATTATACCAATTCATCTGTCGCTGTTTGCTGCTGCCTATTTTGTCACGATGTACAGGAATGCGGAGACATACATAATCATCTTTTTCCTCGCTCTAAAAACTCTTGCAGATATCCTCTTGCACCAGTACCAACATGAAAAAGATGTAAAAAAAATAAAATAAAAAAAAGATAATAATGAGGCTTACTGGTTTTGCTCCTGGAATTCTGTTAAGAATTTACAGAGAACTTCGGTGCCTTCCAACGACATCGCATTATACACTGATGCTCGCATACCACCGACATCACGATGACCTTTCAGACCAATGAGGCCTTTCTTCTTTGCCTCATCAACGCATTTTGCCTCAAGCTCTGGTGTCGCAAGGTTAAAGGTGATGTTCATCAGGGAGCGTGACTCTGGTTTTGCCACTCCTTTATAGAACCCGTTTGATTTGTCGATGATATCGTAGATTAGTTTCGCTTTTTTCCGGTTCTGTTTTTCCATTGCTGGGACTCCACCAAGGGCTTTCAGATGTTCCAGCACCAGCTCACAGAGATAGATTGAGAAACATGGGCAGGTGTTGTATAAGGAGTCTTTTTCCACATGGGTCTTGTATTTCAGCATGGTTGGAGCGTTCTCAGGGACACGGTTGATCAGGTCCTCTCGGATGATGACGACAGTGACTCCTGCAGGACCAAGGTTTTTCTGAGCACCTGCGTAGATGAGACCGAACTTCTTGACATCGATGACCTTGTCCATGAAATTCGAAGACATATCACAGACAAGCGGTACTTCACTAGGGACTGTTGGCCAGTCATGCCATTCGATTCCCCCGATGGTCTCATTCCCGGTGATATGACCAAACGCTGCGTTCGAATTAAAGGTAACATTCTTTGGGATATAGGTGAACTTCTGGTCCTCTGAGGAGGCGACAATCTTGACCTCACCATACAGCTTTGCTTCCTTGATTGCTTTTTTTGCCCAGGCACCAGTATGGACGTATTCCATTGGTTTGCCTGCTTGCTGTAAATTCAACGGTGTCATGAAGAACTGGGTTGACGCGCCACCCTGCAGCCACAAAACCTTGTAGCCGCTTGGGACACCCATAAGCTCTTTCACTAGCTCAGAGGCTTTCTTGTGTACCTCATCATACTCCTTGGACCGATGAGAAATCTCAAGAATCGACATCCCTGTCCCATGGAAGTCAAGGAGCTCTTCCTGTGCTTTTTTCAGAACGGGGAGTGGTAACGTCGCTGGCCCTGCATAAAAATTATACACGCGTTTCGTCATAACAAAATCCTCCAATGTTGTTGAGGCAGTGTATACGGAAAAGAGATTTAAAGCATTCGGAGTGCGATTTTCCTCCTAATACTTATCTTAAAATATTTATATGGGTAAGTACTATAAAATGTTAGTTGTTATGAAAAACAAGTATGCGATTTTCACTGTTACTTTTACGGCTTTATTCCTAATTGCATCAACACCTTCTTCTTACTGCCAACATTTTTCAAACATAATAGGGAAAAACATCATCTATGTTGATGATAGCAATATTCTTGGACCTTGGGATGGAACCAATGAACACCCATTTCGATATATCCAAGATGGTATTGATGTCTCGTCAGATGATGATATTATCTATATCTATAATGGAACGTACAATGAATCTCTCCATATTAAAACTGCTATTACCCTTTACGGAGAAAAAACACCACTCATCAACGGCAGCTACAGACCTGTCCTTATCATGCTCACTTCAGAGAATGTTACACTTCAGAATCTTTTGATTCAAAACGCAGGTGGCTATCCAAATGATGCTGGAGTAGTGCTAAATTCTTCTCATGCAATCATTGTAAATTGTATATTCTACCGAACGAAGACAGGTATTTCAGCACGAAACACCTCGTTTCATACGATTAAAAACTGCACATTTTTCAATAATGGCATCGGAGTTAGCCTTTTATCCACAAAGCATGTCACTATCAAAGACTGCACCTTTGGAAAGAATTCAATAGGAGTCCATTGCGAGAATGCTTCTCATGTTACCCTTGCATCCTCCTATTTTCATACGAACGGACGAGCGTGTTTTTTCCATCATAGCCATAGCATATCTCTCATTGAATGTGACATCAGTGATAATAGCGTCAACCACGGTGGAGTATTTCTCGATTCGTGCTTTACGATGACTTTTACCAATAATATCTTACGGCACAATGGGATTGCTCTGCGAATCACCCAATCAGAGAACATTAAGATTCATTGTTGCACTCTGTCTTTTAACACCCATTTTGCAATCGTTGTTGATACAGGTAGTTCCCAGATAAACATCACGCATTGCGACATCATCTATGGTTTTCGAAGCGGTGTTTACCTCGCAGAAAACTGTTCTGTTGCACTCTCCCATAACAACATTTATTCCAACACACTTTATGGGTTGTACGCAGCACACTCGGATTACAGCATACAGAGTAACTATTGGGGATCACGACTTGGTCCGTCTCTAACAGGGTTCGGGGTCGGTGAGCAGGTTCACATGCCATTCGGGAGGTTAAAAAGCTACCCCTGGAAAACCCAGATTTTGTTTGATGTTGGTGCAAACTGGACCTACCATAAACCCTATCTGAATCGAACCATTCAAAATCCGAAAATTAAAACAATTCATTTTTCAACAAATGACACTGACGACGATGGTGCCCCTGATTGGTGGGAAAAAAAATGGGGATATGATTCATTTGTTTGGGAAAACCACTCGCATCTTGACCCTGATAATGATGCCTTGAACAATATCGAGGAATGCTTTACTGATGCGTACGGATCAAACCCGTTCCATAAGGATATCTTTTTAGAAATTGATTGGATGAACTCAAATGACCCACATAAAATAAACAAACCAGGTGCACAGCTCATCAAAGAAGCAGAAGATACTTTTGAACAACACAACATCACGCTTCATGTTGATGTGGGATATTGCGATGGTGGAGAAGAGATACCGTCAATCTCAAATGTTACTTTTTTAGATGTTCTAAATATTTACTGGCAGTATTTCCTGCATGCTGATCTGGACAACCCGCGGAAAGGCATCTTTCGGTATGGGATAATCTGTGACGATGGCCCTGATGTGAATTTCCCGTTCATGGGATGGGATGAACTTGACTCTTTTCTTATTTCCTCACAGGAGTTATCTGAACAGTTCCCTTGGATTAACAGGAGTCAACTTATTATGAAAGCAGCGATCCATCATCTTGGTCATACACTCGGGCTTCTTGCTGATTTGCATGGTGGAATCGATAATGTAGATACGTTACGTCCATTAAGCCTGCAATGGTTCATGTATCGTAATTATAAAAGCTGCATGAATTACTGGTATAAATATAGGACCTTCTCCTACTCTGATGGAACTCATGGACCTGGTGATTTTAACGATTACCGTTATCTTAATTTCAGTTTTTTTAAAAACACTTTGTTTCCGCTGATTTAATGGATGGCTATCTAGAGTGCCGAAACCTTTCGGGCGAACGTTAAATACCCGGTGTGACCAAGCATTTCGAAACTCGGGCGGGTCCCATGCTTTGAGACGATCATCTCCCGCTGGATGTTCTCATAGGTTTTACATTCAATGAAGGAATGCTGTTCGATTGTTTTCACGGTTTGTTCCACCTGTGAAATCAATGGAGAATACGTACAGAGGTATCCTCCGGTCTTTAACGCGTTCCAGGCATGAGCGACTGCAGCCCAGGGGTTTGGGATGTCCAGGATGATCGCATCAAGATCTGTTTCATCAATCCCGGTTGTGACATCCTTGATTTTTGTTGTCACATATTTAGTGAGATTGGCTTGTTTGATATTCTTCATCGCATGGTCTATGAACTCTTGCCGGATATCATAGGAGATGACAAGGCCTGTAGGGGCGACTGTTGAGGCAAGCGCGATGGTCAGTGACCCTGACCCGATCCCTGCTTCGAGTACCTTCTGCCCAGGTTCGATAGCACAATTCATCAGGATGTGTGCTGCATCTCGTGGTAAGATGATCTGCGCCTGACGATACAATCCCTGCAGTTTATCCTGTACTGAAGGAACAAGAAGCCAAAACTGTTTATTGCCGATCTGTAGCTTATTTCCGTATTCTTTTCCAACGAGGGTCTTGGGGTCGATTACCCCGATTCCTCTGATTTTATCGGTTTTTCCGTTTGTATCGACAATGATTTTCCTCAGGTTTTCATCGATGAGCACGACGATGTCGTTTTCTTCGACCATTGCTTTCATGGGGTCCACCGTCCAAAATCAACAAGGGAACCAAAACTAAGGCTCTCCATATCTAGTTGGTCTTGCCATTGCTCCTGACATCTGCAGGATAAGTCACTGAAGACCTCGTTGTCTTGTGTCAGGGAGAATTCTTCGATCGCATGCACTACCCTTTTGTCACAGATACCACAGTTATGGGCTCCTCGGATGCTTCCTCCGCCGACCACATCACATTTCACAAACGCATCGGTAATGGTTTTACTCTGTTGTAAAAACGTAACGATGCTCCAGAGCCATGGTGGTCTGTACTGATTTCTGTTCCAGAGGTATTCGACTACGGTGTGCCGCTGTATGTTTGTCGGGTTCAATGAGAGCAGATCCGTATATGGGGCGGAGTCTTTTGCTGTATTGATGCAGTCGTTGAGTGATTCTTTCTCTGTCAAAAACGGTGGTTTTAAGAGCACATAGGTTTTGACATGAGCCTTGTGTTTTTTCAGCAGGACTGCCGCTTTTTTGAAATCTTGGAACATGAAACCTTTGTTGATGGCTTTTTCCCTCACCAGATCATTTGAGGTTTCCAATCCAATCCCGACTTCGAATTCTTTTAACGGTATATTTTTCTGAATCGCTCCTAAACTTTTTTCAGTGATATATTCTGGCCGTGATTCCACTGAGATTTTTTCTGCGGTATTATTCAAGGTGGTAAGGATTTGTTGTTGCACAGGTACTGGTATTTCAGAAGGATCAAGGAAGCTTCCAGAGGTGAAGATTTTTACGATCTTTTCATTCTTGTAACCCTGCAGAGCGTTCTCAAACTGCGATAAGAGGTCTTTTTCAGAAACAGCAGACAGCATACTGTCGTTGAAATACCCACACATCGTGCAACCGGAGGAGAGTGTCCAGGTGCATCCCCGTGTCCGAAGAATAATGACGTACGCGTCAACGACTCGTCCATCCAATACGTCTTTTTCTGACCAACATCGAACCGGCTGTCTGGGATTCTGTGAGCGCGGTATAAAATCTTTTTTGAATGAGCGACAGAAGGTGGTTATTTCGTTCATGTCCTCTTATCGTTCTTTTTCCGTTTGAATAGGAAAATAACAGCAACGATGGCCCCGATAAAGACAATGACTTCAAAACCAGGGGTTGAGCCGATGCTTGTCGGGTAGGGTACAGCGTAGCTGAGTGTGTTTGGTAATTGTGGTTGTCGTAGTAACGCAAGGGTCGCATTCCATTCTCCGAGTGTATCTTCTGTTCCGATGTTCGGGTCATTTGCAGTTGTAAAAGCATAAGAGCGTGTGTCTTTGACGCTGTTGGAGAACTTTTCAGGGATGTTGATGAAGTAATGCCGTGCTTCTGCAAAGACTGAGACGCTGACTGTGGAATTCGAAATCCATCCTTTATATTCCGCGGTGGTCTCGTATTTCTCTTTATCGTTTATCTCCTTTCGATCGACGTTAATGTCCGATCCGTTTTCTATCTTATAGTACACCCTGAAGTTTTCTTTGCTGATGTCTTGGTCAACCTTTATGGTAATCGCATCACCACTCATAATATCAGTGAACCGGGATGAGATAATCTCGATGACATCGGTTGCGTAGGTAAATGTTCCCGTAATTGTGGTTTTCCGATTGCTCGTATCGGAGACGATCGCCGTGTAGTTGAAGGCACCAATGATGTTGCTTGGGTTTTGGTAGGTGTAACGGAAGATGTTGTTTTCGTAGGTGAACTCCGGGGTGATGATAGTCCCGTTTGGATCGGTGATTGTAAAGGTGATTCCTGCGGTGTTGATACCTACGTTGTCGGTGATTTTTGCAGCAAACAGGATAGTTCCACCGGGTTCCTGCATCCCTGGGAGTACCACCATGTCCACATGTGGTGCTTCCCCGTCGTAGAACGGAGGGTTTACCAGGATTATAAGGACGAGCACCCAGGTGAAGAAATAGGTGACAAATGCGGTCAGCCAGCCTTTTCGCCCAAAATCAGTCAGATCGATTTTCAGTTTCAAGAACAGATATTTTATCCAGATTGAATTGACGACCGCGACAAGGAGGACTAACTCCCAGCGTAGGAAGCTACCTTCGAGAAGCGCCCAGAAGCCAAAACAGATGACTGCAAGGAGCAATCCGAAGAGAAATGAGATGAACAGAGTCTTGACGTTCCGCCGCTCTTTTTTCATGAATGCTTCTTCATCGAACTTCGGCACCTGGAAATCAAGTGGCTCATCTGCCTCAGCGCCTTCCTTTCGTCTCTTCGCCATAGAAGGCCAGGAAGGGATGCTTCTTTAAAAGGTTTTTTCCTAAGGGATTTTTTTCTGTTTGAACTAAAAGAAACCTTTGCTTAGATTATTCCAGATTTTTTCGTTTATAAAAATAAGATACCATCCGGAAGTCTGTCGAGATATTTCCTAAAGCCCTCAGGCCAGCTCTTTGGATTCATTCCTTTCTGTGCAAGGAACGCAGTCGTCCATCGCTGCAGACCAATACCAGAACAACCGCTCCACAGCTCGCTTTTTTGCGCCTTGATGTTGAATGCGCTAATGTACTTATCCCCTAGGATGCTGAGGTTCTGGAACTCCAGCCACTCCGAGTCCTGCCGCGTACCGCGGTACGGCATGTACGCCTCAAAATCAATCGTCCCGGTATCCTGTGTGCTCTCGTCACCGATTTTTCCTGCCTGCTGCATGTACCAGGGGGTGACCCATGCCATCCGCCATTCCAACTCAAAGATATCGTTGAACACGTGTTTGTACCGCTCTAGGAGTTTCTCTCGCAAGGACAACAGCTGCTCCCGTGTCCCGATGTAGACTGGTTCGATCCGATGGAACTCATCAACCCGTTCGATCCCATGTCTACCACCAGATTCGTACCGTGCTGAGATTGCGGTCTTATCATAAACCAGAACGGGAAGTGATGTCTCTGCGATGGTCTTGCCTTTGAACGACCAGTAGATCATAGGACATTGAGCATAGCAGATCCCTGCGGTCGGCGCAGACAGGTTCTTCTGCAGTTCATCAAGGGGGACTTCTTTTGTAATCTTTGTCAGATCAATGAACCGTTCCCAGTCTTTTGCATCCCGGGTTTTCGGTTCGGCCACATAGTAAAACTCGTAGGGCATTCCCTCCATATGACCGGTTTTTAACCAGATGTCGAATGGTTTGATATGGGACTCGATGACCTCTTGGAAACCTAATGGTTTAAGGACTTCCTGGATTGCGATCCGTTCCATGGTCTTCAGGATCGCAGCTGCCTGGGGGCGGTAGAACCATTTCCCCTTGGTCGGACCTTGTTTGAGCCAGCCGAGGCTCTCCATCTCCTCGGTAGGGTCCTTTGTCCATATCGGTTTTTTTTCCTCTGATTTCCAGATCAATTTCCAGAACTCTGCTTTTCCCTCGTAATACTGGTTCTCCACTTTCTCTTTGACCCGGTTCATCATCCGGTCAATGTAGTTCCCGCGAAGAAACTCCTCGGACACATCAGACAACACCATCGTCGCCTGTTTCCCTTTTATGTGCACATCAGCGAACGGGATGCTGACGTCCTTGAGAGCATCCCGGGCAAGATCAAAAGAAATCGTATACTTCTCAATGGTGATGCCACGCACACCAACATGATGAGTCTTTCCCAGCTCTTTACTTAGCGCGTTTTTGATCTGTAATAACGCGTTATGCGGGCGCAGAGTCCCTTCTGAGGTAATGAACAGAGACAATGTTGTTTTTTCAATAGTGCACTTCTCTATGACTGCAAGTTTCTCTGGGCCTTTCTTCAGAATCGATTCGTTTGTATCTGCGATGAATTTCTCAAATTCCGTTGATAATCCTGAAACGTCACTGCTCAAGGTGAATCGTGCGTGTAACTCAAATCGCATCATCGGCAGGTTATCCTTCCATGCATACTTAATTCTTACTTACAAAAACAGAGAGATTCTGGAAAATATCTCCTTAGAATCATCGACAATTTCAGACAGTAGGTACAGCAGCTAGAGCAGAACCCAAGAAAGATATTTTATCAACTTATCTATTTTCAACCCATGTTTGATAAGTATAACCCCTGACTGACGAAATATTACAAAAAGAAAAATGGAATACCCATTTTTGTCGATAATCAAGAATGACAACTTTTTTTTGTGTATAGGTATTTCCATCTTGTTTCAATTCTGCCTAGACATCAGCAATTCCATCATCACCAAAATTTGTTACTGTAACATCTATAAATACACATAAGTCCTTCCCCGAAAAGAATGAGGTATTGAATCGTGTGCTTACAACATTTATGTTCGGTTTAGGGCGTAATGTATTTTCTAAAGAACAACCAATAAATGCTACACAAACGAACAAGAGAATGATTCCAATCGCCAAACATTTCTTTATCATGAATACACTCTATAACTGAAGAACATCGAAGAATCCAAATAAGAAATGATTGGTGATTATCCTTGCTTTATAGGGAGTTGATACCCTGATGATATCCCCAAGTTGATACCGGAGGAGTTGATGATATGGACCGATCCGGATCATCCAGAGATTCACCGCTATCACCGTCATATACGCCCCTTTTAATGGAGAGCCTATATAGCGACCAAAAAGGAATACCTTCGACCAGTAATTTGGAATAGAATCGATAAAGAATGTGATTTTTCGCGGTTTTGAGGGATTAAATTTTAAAAAGGTCGCAAGCACGCTGAGATTCTCATAGCTCTCATTTTGGTCTACCAACGGGAATGTTATTGAAAGTGTGTTATTGACAACGATACAATCAGATGAGGTAAGATTGATTTGACTCCCGTTGAAAAGAACGACTCCCGTTTGATTGATATAACTCACCAGATAGTCCTGCCCTGAGGTGGTGAATGAAAAAGTATATTCAATCACATCTATCGTCTCGTTGGTGATATTCCACCAATAGGGTTGCCCCCGATTCTCAATACAGCCTGCCACTTGTACACTGAGTGTCACCAGACTTCCCTGTTGCAGATAGGTTGTCTGTATCAGGTCAAGATTATCAACTTCAATGTCGGTAGAGTTCATGATGACCGTGCATTTGTTATTCAAGTAATTCAACGAACACACATCGTTTGTCCAATCGGTCATCGTACCATTTGAGAAAAACCTTTGATTCTGAGGAAGACCATCTTTCATCCGATCATTGATTCTTCCAGGTATATTTGGTAGAAGAGCTGCCTGAACAAACAAAAGAATCATTCCAATCGCAATCCATTTCCTTTTCATTGCTTTCCCCCTTTATCAGTATTTTATAACAATGTTCTCATATAAGAAAGTTATTGATTCTGATATACTTAAACTCATTATACTTATTGATTCAAACAAAAGAAAAAA
>Ga0209285_10000282_pt1 | contig 18757 bp, 13 predicted proteins | sample PPLLak3March2015_2_FD_187249 | JGI IMG/M metagenome (GOLD analysis project Ga0209285, IMG submission 187249) | Freshwater sediment microbial communities from Prairie Pothole Lake near Jamestown, North Dakota, USA - PPLs Lake P8 Core (3) Depth... | ecosystem: Environmental > Aquatic > Freshwater... | reverse complement strand
TTCCGTGCGCGCAGCCGGAAGTGCTGGATAGTCTGTGCATTGGCGAGCGGGTATTCATCGACGATGGCCAGATCGGCGCCGAAGTGGAACGTCTGGCTGCCGAGGGCGCCTGGTTGCGCATCACCCGCGCCCGTCCGGAGGGCGACAAGATTCGCCCGGCCAAGGGGCTGAATTTCCCGGATAGCGATATCCAGCTCCCCGCGCTCGGCGAAAAGGATTTGCTCGATCTCGATTTTGTCGCGCGCGAAGCGGACATCGTGGGCTATTCTTTTGTCCAGTCGGCGGCGGACATGGACCGTCTGGCGGACGAACTGGAAGTGCGCGGCGCAGGTAATATGGGCCGCATCGCCAAGATCGAAACCCGGCGCGCGGTGGCCAATCTGCCCGAGATCGTGGTGCACGGCGCCAGTCGGGGGCCATTCGGGCTGATGATTGCGCGCGGCGATCTGGCGGTGGAAATCGGCTGGAGCCGGCTCGCCGAGATTCAGGAAGAAATATTGTGGTTGGCGGAAGCGGCACATGTTCCGGTCGTGTGGGCGACCCAGGTGTTCGAGCAGTTGATCAAGGAAAACCTGCCCTCGCGCGCCGAAATGACCGATGCCGCCATGTCGGAGCGCGCTGAATGCGTGATGTTGAACAAAGGTCCATTCGTACTGGATGCGATCGCCATGCTGGATGATATCGCCCGCCGCATGGGCGCCCACCAGCACAAAAAATCCGCCCGCTTGCGGGCATTACATTGGTAAGGAAGCACTCATCATGTCTAACGCCGTCAAAAATATTGCCAAATTCATCCGCAGGAATCCTGACGACAAGGCCTCTTCGGACCTGAGGGATCTGTGCATGGCGCTGGAGTCGGCTGCTTCGTTCGACCTGGGCTGCCTTTACAACCTGGACAAAAAACCGTTCGAGTTGGCGATGGATCTGCTGGCGGAATGGCGCTTTGACCGCCATGTGTTCGAACGCCGCTTGCAGAAATACCTCGATGAGCCGGAAGGCGCGTCGGCAGAAGATTGATTAATCCGCGCGTTCCTAACGGGTTTCCTGCTGCAGCACCGCGCGCAGTCCCCCTTCAAAGCGCTCCACGATCGCGTCCCAGCCATGGGTTTGCATGGAGTGGCTGGCTTGCGCGCCGAGACGTCGCCGTAAAGCGCTATCGCCCGCCAGGGTCTCGGCTGCGGCGATAAAAGCAGCGGCGTCGCCGGCGTTGATCGCGACGCCGTTTTCTCCCTCTCGAATCAATATCTCGGCTGCCGCGCGCCGGTAGGTGAGGACGCTCAAGCCGCTGGCCAGGGCTTCGGTCAGCACATTGCCCCAGGTTTCCGACAGGCTGCCGAACAGGAACAGATCGGCGCTGGCATAGTGCGTGGCGAGGTCTTCGTCGATGCGCGGGCCGGCGAAGATATGGTCCGGGTGCGCCGCGCGCAGGCGCGGCAGGGCTGGCCCGTCGCCAACCCAGACCATGCGCGCGCGCGGGTCGCGCGCGACGATCGCGGCGAAGGCCTGTTCCACCACTTCCAGATTCTTTTCCGGGGCGAGGCGGCCGACGTAAAGGCAGGCCACACTGTCTTCCGCCAGACCCCAACCCTTGCGCATGGCGGCATCGCGTCGGCCGGGATGAAACAGTCGGGTATCGACGCCGCGCCCCACCGCACGCACATTGGGAATGCCGCGCGCGCTCAGCGTGGCGGCCAGTTCCGGCGTCGGCACGAAGGTGGCCTGGCAGCGCCGGTGCAGGGCGTCGAGCCAACCGGTGACCGAGGGCATCAGCCATGCCAGGCCGTAGTGGCTGCTGTATTGATCGAAGTGCGTGTGATAGCCGGATGTGAGCGGCAGCTTGCGGGCGCGCGCGGCGCTGACGGCAGCCCAGCCGAGCGGGCCTTCGGTGACCACATGCACCAGGTCGGGGCGCTGGCGATCCATCAGCTGGCCCAGGCGCCACCAGGCCGGCAGGCCCAGGCGCATGCCGGGGTAATTGGGAATGGGCAGGCCGGGCACGGTCCAGGTGTCGGCAGCGATGCGGTCGTTTCGTTGCCGCGGCCGCACCAGGCCCACCCAGTGGCCGCGCGCGCGCAAACCGTGCACCAGGCGCTGCGTGGTCATCGCAACGCCGTTGATTTCAGGCGGGTAGGTTTCGGTGACGAGAAGGATGCGCAGGGGCTTCATCACGGGTATTCATCGCGCCAGACTGCGGTAGAGCGCGGCCAGACGCCCCGCCAGCGCGTGATCGGACCATTCCTGCGCATAGCCGAGCGCTGCATCGCCGAGACGCAAGCGCGCGGCGGGGTCGTTCAGCAGTTCCAGCAGGACCTGGGCGAAGCCGGCGGGGTCATCCGGGGCGATGCGGCAGCCGCGTTTCGCTTCCAGGATGTCCGCCGTCCCCATGATCGACAGACCGACCACCGGGCAGCGTTGCGCCATTGCTTCCAGCAGCACCAGGCCCTGCGTTTCTGTGCGCGAGGCGAACACGAAGGCATTGGCGGCGGCATAGGCGGCAGGGAGCTCGCGCTTGCGGTCCATGTAGCCGAGAAAGCGGGTGTGTTCACTCAAGCCGAGACGCAGCGCTTCCTGCTCCAGATCCATGCGCGCCGGGCCTTCACCGGTGACCAGGAAGAGCAGATCAGGCAAGGTGCGGCGGGCGAGCGCCACGGCTTCCAGCAGAAAGACGATGTTTTTTTCATGCGCCACCCGCCCGACGAACAGCACGACCGGCCGTTCCGCCGCAATGCCGTGTCCGGCGCGGAAGGCGGCACCATCGCCCGGCGTGAAGGCGCTGGCCGGCAGGCCGGTGGGCAGTACATGCAGCGGGCGGCTGACGCCATAGTCGCGCAGCCGGGTGCGCATCGCCGAAGACGGCACGATGACCGCATCCAGGTCGTTGCACTGGCCGCGCGAGAAGCGTCGCGCCAGTCCGCGCAGCATTCTGGCTGGCAACCAGGGGATGTAGTGCTGCAGATATTCCTCGAACAGGGTGTGATAGGTGGCGATCACCGGCTTGTTCAGCACGCGGGCGGCGTGCAATCCGGCGTAATGCGCGGCGAAAGGCGTCTGGATGTGGATCACGTCGCAATCCGCCGCCGCTTTCAGCGTGGCGCGGCGCAATTTTGCGTAATGCGCCAAACGATCTTCCGGGTCGCCCAGCACGCGCCGGGCGGGCACCCGGGTGACGCCGGGCGCGGGCGTGTCGTCACCATAACTCGGCGCGACCAGACGGGCCGCCACGCCGTGCGCCGAGAGCGCGCCACGGAAGGTTTCGATGGAGGTGGAAACGCCATTGATGCGCGGGAAATACACGTCGGAAACCATCAGGACACGCATCAATCCGCCTCCACCAGAACCGCGCTGAACTCGCTACGCGGCATCTTGCAAACCGCACTCCATTCCACCATTTCCAGGCGGCCGTCATGGTGTTCGACGATGGCGGTGCAGGAATCGACCCAGTCGCCGCAATTGGCATAGATCAGTCCCTCGACTTCCTTCAGCGCGGCCCAGTGAATGTGGCCGCAGATCACGCCGTCGAGACCGCGTTCGCGGACGTGGTGGATGACCGAATCCTCGAAATCGAAAATGAACTGCAGCGCGGTTTTCACCCGTCGCTTGGCATAGCCTGCCAGCGACCAGTAGCCGGCAATGCCGAGCAGACGGCGCAGGCGCGACAGCCAGCCGTTGATCAGGACCAGCGTGTTGTAGGCGACGTCGCCCAGCACCGCCACCCAACGGTGATGCCGCGTCACCTGGTCGAAATCGTCGCCATGGATGAGCAGAAAGCGGCGACCGTCGGCGGTTTCGTGCACGTATTCGCGTTCGACGCGGATATCGCCGAAGGCGGTCTCGCAGTAATCGCGCAGCGCCTCGTCATGGTTGCCCGGCACGAACACCACCTGTTCGCCGTGGCGTGCACGCTTCAGCACTTTCTGGATCACGGTGTTTTGCGCCGGGCTCCAGTGGATGCCGCGGCTCATGCTCCAGAAGTCGATGATGTCGCCGACCAGATACAGGTGGTTGGAGGGGTATTCGCGCAGGAACGCGAGCAGGCTGTCAGCCTGACAGGCGCGGGTGCCCAGATGGACATCCGAGATGAAGACGGAGCGGACGGCTGGCATTTCGGGGAAATGTGACAGGCTTGTATGACGCCCTGGTTACAGGGGCCACATCGAGCTCTCATTTTTGAGTTGAGTCTGAGGAAAGCGCTGCCGGGCAGGGAGTCCGAGGTTCCAGTTTTGTCCTGGCAAGATTGGATCGCTTCATGAGAAGCGATGCATGACGGAAATATTTCCGTCATGCGCGTGCGGCATACGCTGGACTTGCCGCTTTAGGCGCACCAGAAAACCCTCCGTCTCCGGTTGAATTTCGTGCTCAGCCTGTCCCGGTTGCCCGGTTTTCTGTCACCCTGCCCGCAAACTGACCTCACCCGCCACCATGCCTACCCAGCCATTCGTCCACAGCTATGGTTTCGACCCCGCCTACGGCATGGATCTGGCGCAACTGCTGGCCATCGTGCCGCCTGAACCGCCGGACGACTTCGCCACCTTCTGGCGGGATCGCTACGCCGCCGCGCTTGCGCTGGATCCCCGGCCGCGCATTTGTCCTACCGGCCAGATATTGGGGAATCACACGGTGCACGACCTGCGTTATCACTCCACGGACGGGGTGGAAATCGGCGGTTGGCTGCTCCTGCCGTTATCCGGGCCGCCGCAGCGGGGGGCGCTGATCGGCCACGGCTACGGCGGGCGGACGGAGCCTGATGAGCCCGTCGGGCTGGATGACGCCGTTCTGCTGTTTCCCTGTTTTCGCGGCATGGGGCGCAGCCGGGTGACGGGGATTTCCCCCCACCCGTTCTCTCACGTCCTGCATCGGATTCAGGAGCGTGATCGTTACATCCTGGGCGGTTGTGTGGACGATCTCTGGCTGGGCGTGTCCGCCCTTCTTTCCCTGTTCCCGGAGGTGGCGGGCAGGGTGGCCTGCCTGGGTATCAGTTTCGGCGGCGGCATCGGCGCGCTGGCGGCCCCGTGGGACTCTCGTATCGACCGCCTGTATGTGCAGGTGCCCACCTTCGGCCATCAGGCACTGCGCCTGACCCTCACATGTGTCGGCTGCGGCGAGGCAGTGCACGGCTATCAGCTGCATCACCCCTTTAACGTAATGGAAACCTTGGCCTACTACGATGCTGCTTGCGCCGCCCGCTATCTGCGCATCCCGACTCTGGTGGCGGCCGCCTTGTTCGACCCGGCGGTGCCGCCACCTGGTCAGTTCGCCATTTACAACGCGATACCCGAATCGCTGCGGCGCTTGTTCCTGCTGGAAGCAGGCCATTTCGACTATGCAGGCCAGGAAGCCGGTGAGCGCGAATTGCAGAAGGAGGTGGCCCGCTTTCTGGCATCGCCCTGAACCTGATAACCACTGCCAACGGCAGATGAGGACTGTAAATGAACCGGGAATACCACCGCTGGTTCAGCCCGCGCCTGCAACGCGACATGGAGTTGCTGGTGTACGGGCATGCCGGCGCCAAGGTGTTGGTGTTCCCGACCCGCGACGGTCGCTTCCACGAATACGAAGACCTCGGTCTGGTGCACAGCCTGACCGCCAAGATCGAGGCCGGGCAATTGCAGCTCTGGTGCGTGGACAGCATCGACTGGGAGACCTTTTACTGCTTCTGGCGCCAGCCGGCGGACCGCATCCGTCGTCACATCCTGTTCGAGGAATATCTCCTCAACGAGGTCATGCCGCTGATGCGACAGAAGAACCCGCACTCCTGCACCATTGCGCACGGCAACAGCCTGGGCGCATTTCATGCCGCCAATATCGCTTTCCGGTACCCCCACCTGTTCCAGAAACTGGTCGCCTGCTCTGGCCGCTACGATCTCACCTTGAACGTGGCAACCTTCAACGACCTGTTCAGCGGTTATTACGACGAGAACATCTATTTCCACACCCCGACCCATTTTTTGCCAAACCTGGCGTGCGACTGGCGTCTGCAACATTTGCGCCGCATGGATAAGGTGATCGTCATCGGTGCTCAAGACCCCTTTCTGGACAACAACCGTCGCTTGAGCGAAATCCTCAGCGCAAAAGGTATCGGGCATCACTTGCACGTCTGGGCAGGACGCGCCCATCGCGGCCATTACTGGCGGAAGATGGCAGCGCTTTATCTTTGATTTCAGTGATTTACTCGCCGCAGGTTTGCCACCTGAAACATTCCCCCCCGCTTGTCCTGCTATAAAAAACTTGAAGCCTGGTTTCCAGGCTTACAGCCGGCCTTGCGAGCTTCCCGATGACTCAAAAAACCTTGATTGTCAGCGCCCTCGGCGAAGAGAAGCTGCTGCTTCCCTCCCTGGTCAACGCGGCGTTGACCGCCAATGATCGGGTCAAATATCTGTTCACTCTGCTGCAGACCGCGCGCTCGCATGCCGATCATCCCAATGTGCCGGTCTCCACCTTGAGCGCCGAGCGCCTGGCCGCCGGGGTGACCGATCCCGGCTTTGATGCCGTCGTGGCCGGGGCGCAGAAGCTGTCCGACGAGCGTTATCTGATCCCGCGTGCCGATGTGGCCTTGCGGCTCATCGCCGAGGATCTCGGTCAGATGCTGGCGCCGCTGGTCCTCGCCGCCGGGGATGCGCGGGCGAGCGAGTTTTCCGCGCGCCATCAGCGCCTTGCCGACGATCCCCGCCTGGCCGAACTGCAGAACCCCGGTTCGGAAACCTTGCGCGGCAGCAGTATCGAGGCGATGACCTCGGGCGATCGCGGCCGCGGCGACTCCCCGCACCTGCTGGTGATGGACATGCACAAGGCGCTGAACCGGCTCCAGGCTGAAGTGGCGGGCGAGACCATCGACGGCGCCAGCGTGTATGACATCCGCAACAGCGACCGCGCGCTGATCACCGCCTTCATGGCCGGCGTGGCGGCCACCCGCCCGCTGAAATTCGAACATCCCGGCCTCGCCACCACGGCCACCCGGGTCGGCCGCAAACTGGTGTTGCAGAACGATATCGGCACCACCGACGCGCATGTGCTGGTGGTTCACGTCAGCGGCCGCGAGGTCAGCATCACCTATACCGATGTGCATCTGCCGCGCCTGCTGTTCTTCCAGAGCCTGTTCAAAGGCCATGGCGTGAACTGGGAAGGCACCCGCTCGCGCCAGGACAGCGGCATGGAAAGCGGCTTTTATCACCTCGGTCTCGGCCGCATCACCTTGGCCAGCAGCCAGGCGTTGCGCGATTTTCTGCAGTTCCTCGGCTCGCGCCTGGTGTTTCTGATCGACTGGAACCGGGCGCGCAAACGCCTGCGCCACTTCCTGCCCAAACCAGAAAGCCTGGCCTTGCTGAAATGGGGGGCCGACGAAAACATCGGCCATATGGCCTTCCTCAAGGCCGGCGGCGAGCGGCTGGTGTACGACGCGATGGAATTCGCTCTGGCCGGCCGCGTTCACCTGGGCGAGACACTGTCGGATGCGCTCGGCCGCGAGCGTGCGCTGGAATTCATGCGCACCCTGTTCCGCATCGCCGCCCGCTATCTGCTCGACGGGCGGCCGGTCTCCCTGGTCGAGGACGAGGTGAAGGCGGAACTGGCCGGTTATGTCAGCAGCGCACAGGAGGACATGCTGGATATCGCCGTGGAGCACGCCAGCTATCTGGTTGAACTCGCCAGCGGCATCCGCGATAGCCTGGTCAGGGCGCGCGGGGCCGACCCGCTGCAGGTTCTTGCGGCCAATGCGGAACGCGCCAAGGAATGGGAATCGCGCGCTGACGAACTGCTCAATGCGGCCCGCGCCGCCGCGCGGCGGGCCGATGGCATGAACTTTTTCGCCGCGCTGATCGAAAGCGCCGATGACGTCGCCGACGACCTGGAAGATGCCGCCTTCAACCTGACGCTGGCAACCGGCAAGGGTCAGGGCCAGATGCCGCCAGCGCTGGTCGAGCTGGCCGGCTACCTGGTTCAGGGCGCGCAGGAATACGTCATGCTGCTGGAAACGGCGCGCCACATCCGCCGCGGCGGTTCGCGCGAGGACACCCAGGATTTCGTCGAAGCCTTCCATCGCATCGCCAGCCTGGAACACCTGTGCGACGATGCCCAGCGGGTGCTGAAGCGGGCGCTGCTCGGAAACGCCGACCGTTTCGCCGACATCTACGGCGTGCTGGAGGCGGGGCGCAAGCTGGAGCATGCCTCCGACCACCTGCTGTGGGTCGCCATCACGCTGCGCGATCACATATTCGGACAAGTCGTGGGTGGGGGCTGATCATGGCGAAACGTCATCACAATTCAATTCAAGCGATCTACCCCATCGGTCGCACCCTGCATGGCGCCGATGTAGCCGACCCGGCCAGCGTTGGCTTCAAAGCCTACAACCTGATGCGCATGAGCGCGATCGGCCTACCGGTACCGCCCGGCTTTGTGTTCGGCACCGCCTACTGTCGCGCCTTCCTGGATCACCAACTGCCCGATCTGCGCGACCTGCTCGCCAGCCAGGTCCGGCGCCTGGAAGCCGGCACCGGGCTGGAGTTCGGCGGCGAACGCAAACCGCTGTTGCTCTCGGTTCGATCCGGCGCGCCAGTGTCGATGCCGGGCATGCTGGAGACGGTGCTCGATGTCGGTCTCAACAGCACCACCCTGCGCGGCTTCCTGCGCATGACCGGCAATCCGCGCCTGGTCTGGGATTCGTGGCGGCGCCTGATCCAGTCCTTCGCCGAAGTGGTGCATGGCGTGCCGGGCGGCGATTTCGACCGTCTACTCGCCGCAGCCTTGGCGGAACATCGACTCGCGACCTGTCGCGATCTGGATTTCCACCAGATGAAGATGCTGGCCGCGGCCTATCTCGACCTCTATGCCCGTCTGGTCGGCGCCCCCTTCCCGCAGGACCCGCTCGAGCAACTGGAAGCCGCCGCCGGCGCGGTGTTCCGCTCCTGGAATTCGGACAAGGCCCTGTCCTACCGAAAACTCAACGGCCTGGCCGACGACCTGGGTACCGCGGTGACCGTGCAGCGCATGGTGTTCGGCAATGCCGGTGGCACCTCTGGCTCCGGTGTTGCTTTTACCCGCGACCCCGCCAGCGGCGAAAAACACCTGTACCTGGACTACCTCGGCAACGCCCAGGGCGAGGACATCGTCTCCGGACGCCGCGCACTGTCGGCCAGCGACGACCTCGCCAGCCTGTTGCCGCCGGTCTATCAGGAGATCACCCAGGTCGCGCAACAACTGGAGCAATCCTTCCGCGACACCCAGGAAATCGAATTCACCGTCCAGGACGGCAAACTGTTCCTGCTGCAAACCCGCTGCGGCAAACGCACGCCGCTGGCGGCGCTGCGCATGGCTGTGGAACAGGTCGGCGAAGGGCTGATCGAACCGGCCACCGCCTTGGCGCGGCTGGCGCACCTCGACCTGGACAGTATCGAAACGCATCGTCTCCATGTCAGTGAAGAAACCCCGCTGCTATGCACTGCCATCTCCGCCAGCCTTGGCGTTGCCAGCGGCCGCATTGCGCTGGACGTGGAAACGGCGCGGCGCATGGCACAGGCCGGCAAGCCGGTGATCCTGGTGCGCATGGAAATCGCCACCGACGACATCGCCGGCATCGATGTGGCTGCCGGACTGCTTACCGCCTACGGTGGGCGCACCTCACATGCGGCCGTGGTCGCGCGCGAGCGCAACAAGGTCTGCCTGGTCGGCTGCGCCGCGCTCAGCATCGATCTGGCCAACCGCCGCCTCACCCTGGGCGAACGTACGCTGGCGGAAGGCGACCTGGTCTGCCTGGATGGCGAAAGCGGCAACGTCTACGCCGGCAGCCCGAGCATCGAACATGAGCGCCCGCAAGCGCTGCTGGTAGAAGTCGCGCGCTGGAAAGCGGCGTTGGCGGGCGGGGAATGAGAGCTGGATAGGCCGCGCGCCTGACACCCCACCCTCGATCGATCATGTGGAAATATCTGATAGCCTGGTTCGTGATGTTGCTGGTTGCCATGGCCAATGGCGCCATGCGCGATTTCACCTACGGCCAGCAGATGGACGAACTCACGGCACACCAGCTCTCTACCGTGAGTGGTGTGGTCTTGCTGGGCATCGTCATTCGAGCGTTTGTGCGGCGCTACCCGCCCGCCTCCGGTCGCGCGGCCATCGTGCTTGGCCTGTTCTGGATGGCGCTCACCATGGCCTTCGAGTTTCTCTTTTTTCACTATGTCGGCGGGCGTTCGTGGGCGGAATTACTCGCCAACTACAACGTATTCGAGGGCAGGGTCTGGGTCGTCGTATTGGCCTGGGTCGCCATCGCCCCGTACCTCTTTTTTCGCCTTTTCGCCCGACCTGCATCGAATACGCTCAAACCGAGGTCTACATCATGACGACAAGAAGGCAGTTCATTCTTTCGGTAGCCACGATTCCCGCCGGGCTGCTCGTCTTGCAAGCCTGCTCGTCGAGCAACCCCAGCGACCTGAGTTACGAGGAGACTGCCCGGAAGACCTGGCGCCACAGCGAGGGCGGCCTGAGTGATAGTTCGTCGCTGCTGCATGAGCTGGTGCGCTACGCGACACTGGCTCCGTCCAGCCACAACACGCAGTGCTGGAAGTTTCGCGTCGAGGAACGCTCGATTGCATTGCTGCCCGATCTGTCGCGGCGCTGCCCGGCGGTCGATCCTGACGACCATCACCTGTTCGTCTCGCTTGGTTGTGCCTCAGAGAATCTGATTCAGGCGGCGCTGGCCAAGGGTTTGCATGGCGAAGCACGTTTTGACGCTAGTGCGGACGGCATCGTGAATGTCGCCCTGGAGTCGACCAAGTCGGTCGTCTCACCGCTTTTCGAGGCAATCCCCAAGCGCCAATGCACGCGGACGGAGTTCGATGGGAAGCCTTTGTCCAACGCGGAACTGAAGCTTCTGGAACAAGCCGGCAGCGGCAATGGGGTTCGCGTCCTGCTCCTCAACGACAGCAGGGCGATGGAGCAAGTCCTTGAGTATGTCGTGCAAGGCAACACGACCCAGATGCAGGATCCGGCGTTCGTCGAGGAGCTGGAGGCGTGGATACGGTTCAGTGGCGACGAGGCGGTGCGTACCGGGGATGGTCTGTTCACTCGATCTACCGGCAATCCAGTCATTACGCGCTGGCTGGGAAGCCTGTTGTTCAAGCTGTTTTTCACGCCAAAGAGCGAGAACGACAAATATGCGCGGCATATTCGCAGCTCCGCCGGAATCGCGGTCTTTGCCTCGGAAGCGAATGACAAGAGGCATTGGGTTGAAGCGGGACGTTGTTATGAGCGATTCGCGCTCCAGGCAGCGGCTTTAGGCATCCGCAACGCGATGCTGAATCAGCCGATCGAGGTTTTGGCCTTACGTCCCCAATTCGCCAACCACCTCGGGATCGGCGGCCAGAGACCCGACCTTGTAGTGCGCTTTGGTCGCGGACCGGAGATGCCAAGGTCGCTGCGACGTCCGCTGCAAGCGGTGCTGGTATGAAAGATGGAACCTAAGGCAGGACTTCCCCGATCAGTGCGCCGATCAGCCGGGCGGTCAGCCCTTGGCGATCCCGGTCCGGGTTGTATTCGACGATTTCCAAACAACGCAGCCTGTGTTCGCGCGCCAGCCGATGCAGACAGTACAGTGCCTCACTCGCAGCAAGGCCATGCGGTTCCGGGCTGCCGACGCCTGGCGCTGTCGCTGGATCCAGCGCGTCCAGATCGAGCGAGACGCCGAAGCCCATCGGTGCGCTGACCACAATTGCCAACGCTTCTTCAAAAGCGGCCTGAAAGCCCCGCCGTTCGATTTCTGCCTGTCCGATCACGCGAATCTGCATGCTCGCCAGGAACGCCGCCTCCTCCGGCTCGAAGCTGCGTGCGCCAAATACCACGGTATGCGCCGGTATCAGTTGCCCGCCTGGCAGGCCGAGTTCGAGCAGGCGCTTGTCGCCGCGCCCGAGTAAAAAGCTCAGCGGCATGCCATGGATCGCGCCGGAATAGGTCGTCTCCTGCGTGTGGCTGTCCAGATGGGCGTCGATCCAGAGCAGCCCGATCGGCGCGCCGAAGTGGCGCGCCACGCCGCTCCAGGTACCTACTGCGACGGAATGATCACCGCCGAGCACAATCGGAAATTCGCCCTCCAGCAGGGTCTGACCGACCTCGTCGGCGAGATGGCGGCACAGACCGGCAATACGCATCGCCGGCGTATGACTCTGATCGTCGGACGCGAACAGCGTGCGGCCCCAGTCGACGTCCGGATGGTGAGCCAGTTCGTGCCATGCTTGCGAATGGTGAAATGCGACCGGGCCATTCCCACAGCCGGCGTCCTGGGCACCCAGGCCGCTGGCCGCACCGATAATTCGTATCGATCGCTTCATGATTTCCCTCATCCAAGGGCCGTATTGCAGATTCAGGCAGGGATAAAGTTTGGGTAGGTGAGCTTACAGCTACCGATAATATCGGCTGGCGTCAGTGTTGAGATGACGCTCTCGACTGCCGCAACAGGACCAATGATCGCCCCTGAAGTGGGTAGGCGCTGCCGCGCGCATAACGCTTCATGCCTGAATGTTCTGGGTGAACGCTTGTGTCCACGACAGGTAGCCAGCGCATGTGTGAACGGAATCCAGGCAACGTGAAGGGGATCAAGTCGGATGATGCGTTCAGCATGAGCAAGAAATCGTCGTCCTTAACCGTGTTTCCCCGCCTGTCCAATTCGCCGATGGCGTCTCCGGCAAGATACATACCGAGGCAGCGGGCGAAACCCAGATTCCATTCGTCGTCGCCCATCTCCAGCCCGTCGGGATTCAGCCACAGAATGTTGTTGGCTCTGCCACGTAGCCGCTGTTCCTGGAAAAAACTGCGTCTGCGGAAAATGGGGTGTGCCTTGCGCAAACCAATCATGTGCTGGACAAACGTCAGCAGTTCCTCTTCTTCCGGCTTCAGTTCCCAGTTGAGCCAACTGATCTCGTTGTCCTGACAATAGGCATTGTTGTTGCCTTGTTGGCTGCGTCCCATCTCATCACCTGAGAGCAGCATGGGCACTCCCTGGGAAAGAAACAAGGTGGCTAGAAAGTTGCGCTTTTGCCGGGCGCGCAAGGCGAGTATGTCCGGATTGTCGGTCGGACCCTCGGCACCACAATTCCAGGACAGGTTGTTGTTCTCCCCATCGTGGTTGTTATCACCATTCGCCTGATTGTGTTTCTGCTCGAAGCAGACCAGGTCGTGCAGTGTGAAGCCATCATGGGCGTTGATGAAATTGATGCTGGCGTAAGGCCGACGGCCATTGTGAGCGTAAAGATCGCTCGATCCGGTGAGACGGTAGGCGAGGTCGCCGATCAGACCGCCTTCGCCCTTCCAGTAAGCGCGCACCGCATCGCGGTACTTGGCGTTCCACTCGGTCCAGCCGACCGGGAAGTTGCCCACCTGATAACCCCCCTCGCCCAGATCCCAAGGTTCGGCGATCAGCTTCACCCGGGATAGCACCGGATCCTGGTGAATGATGTCAAAAAAAGCCCCTAGCCGGTCCACATCGTGCAGTTCCCGCGCCAACGCCGCAGCCAGGTCGAAACGGAAGCCATCCACATGCATTTCCTGCACCCAATAGCGCAGGCTGTCCATGATCAATTGCAGTGCGCGCGGTTGCATCATGTTGAGGGTGTTGCCGCAGCCAGTGTAATCCATGCAGAAACGAAGATTGCCCCGGGTCAAGCGGTAATAGGCGGCGTTGTCGATGCCGCGCAGGCTCAGTGTCGGTCCGAGGTGGTTGCCTTCCGCAGTATGGTTGTACACCACGTCGAGAATGACCTCGAGGCCCGCCCGGTGCAGCGTCTTGACCATGTTTTTAAATTCACGCACAGGGTCATTGGTCGCCGCGTAACGCCGATCCGGCACGAAAAAGCCGAGGGAGTTGTAGCCCCAGTAATTGTGCAGGCCGCGCTCGACCAGATGGCGGTCGTCGGCGAAGCAATGCACCGGCATCAACTCCACCGCGGTCACCCCCAGACGCTGCAGATGCGCGATGGCCGGGGTGCTGGCAAGGCCGGAGTAGGTTCCGCGCAATGACCCGGGAATGTCGGGATGTAGCGCGGTGAATCCCTTGACATGCAATTCATAAATGATGGTGTTGTTCCAGGCCGTATCAGGAGGCTGGTCGCCTTCCCAGTCGAAGGACGGATCGATCACCTGGCATTTGGGCATGACCAGGGCACTGTCGCGCCAGTCGAAAGATAGGTCTTCTTGCTTGGCCCCAATCTTGTAGCCGAAGTGGGCATCGCTCCAGCGCAGCTTCCCCACCGCCGCCTTGGCGTAAGGGTCCAGCAGCAGCTTGTTGGGGTTAAAGCGGTGGCCTCGCTGGGGCTGGTAAGGCCCATAAACTCGGTAGCCATACAACAGGCCTGGCTCCGCTCCCGGCAGATAGCAGTGCCATACCAGGTCGGTCTGTTCCCGCATCTCGATACGATCTGTTTCGCGCCGGCCGCGGGCATCGAACAGGCATAACTCCACTTTTTCCGCATGCTCTGAAAAAAGGGCGAAATTCACCCCCTCGCCGTCCCATGTCGCCCCTAGGGGATACGGCTTTCCAGGCTGTACGACGGTCGACTTTTTGGTCATTTCATTCCCACTTCCCGCGTCGTCGCATGGGTTGATTTAGCCTTGGCCCACATAGGCAAGAACGATTCCCGCCAGAGGGGGAAGCGTCAGCGACAAAGAATAAGAGCGGTTCATCCATGCCAGCTCTTCGGCCTGAAGCGGGCTGGAACCATTTCCCAGGTTGCTGCCGCCGTAGATTTCCGCGTCGGTGTTGAGTACCTCGCGATAGTGGCCAGGTAAAGGAACGCCGATCCGATAACCGTAACGCGGCACTGGGGTGAGGTTGAGCACCACCACCACCCATTCGCCATCGCGCCCCTTGCGCAGATAGCTGATCACCGACTGCTGGGCGTCGTGGCAGTCGATCCACTCGAAGCCCTGCCAGTCGAATTCGTGGCGATGCAGCGCCGGGTTGGCCTGGTACAGCTGATTCAGATCGCGCACCAGACGTTGCATGCCCTGGTGCAGGGGATAGTCGAGCACGTACCAGTCCAGCACGCCGGCGCTGTCCCACTCCTTGCCCTGGCCAAACTCGGTACCCATGAACAGCAGTTTCTTGCCGGGATGGGTGAACTGGTAGGCATACAAGGTGCGCAGGTTGGCATGGCGCTGCCACTCGTCGCCGGGCATCTTGTGCAGCATAGATTGCTTGCCGTGCACCACTTCGTCGTGGGAGAACGGCAGCATGAAGTTCTCGGTGAAGCAGTAGAGCATGCTGAAGGTGAGCATGCCCTGGTGGTATTGGCGATAGATCGGCTCCTCGGCCATGTAGCGCAGGGTGTCGTTCATCCAGCCCATGTTCCACTTGATGTCGAAACCCAGGCCACCGACGTAGGTCGGTCGGCTGACCTGCGGCCAGGAGGTGGACTCTTCCGCGATCATCAGGACGCCGGGACACTGCTCGTGCACTGCCACGTTGAGTTCACGCAGGAAATCGATGGCGGTGAGGTTTTCGCGGCCGCCGTACTGGTTCGGCACCCATTCGCCCGCCTTGCGCGAGTAGTCGAGGTAGAGCATCGAGGCGACGGCGTCGACGCGCAGGCCGTCGATGTGCATGTCCTCGAGCCAGAAGATCGCGCTGGAGAGCAGGAAACTTTTCACCTCGTTGCGGCCGAAGTTGAAGATCAGCGTGGACCAGTCCATGTGTTCGCGCAGGCGCGGGTCGGCGTGCTCGAACAGCGGCGTGCCGTCGAACCGGGCGAGGCCGTGTGCGTCCTTGGGGAAGTGCGCCGGCACCCAGTCGAGCAGCACGCCGATGCCGTTGCGGTGACAGTGGTCGATGAAGTAACGGCAGTCGTCCGGGCTGCCGAAACGGCTAGTTGGCGCAAAGTAGCCGGTGGTCTGATAGCCCCAGGAGAGATCGTAGGGATGCTCGGTGATCGGCATCAGTTCGATGTGGGTGAAGCCCATGTCCTTGACGTAATCGACGAGACGGTGCGCCGCCTCGCGATAATTGAGGAATTCGCCTTCCTGGCCGCGCTGCCAGGAGCCCAGATGCAGTTCGTAGACCGACATCGGCGCGTGTTGCCAGTCGTGCGCGCGACGTTGCTCCATCCAGGCGCCGTCGCCCCAGACATAGCTGTCGCGCGCCGGAATGATCGATCCGGTGCGCGGCCGCAGTTCGCTGCGCTGGCCATAAGGATCGGCCTTGAGCAGCACCTCGCCGCTGTGGCGATTGCGGATTTCATACTTGTAGACGTGGCCGGGTTCGAGGTCGGGGATGAACAGCTCCCAGATGCCGCTGCCGCCGCGCACGCGCATCGGGTGGTAGCGGCCATCCCAGTTGTTGAAGTCGCCGACCACGCTGACCCGCTCGGCATTGGGCGCCCAGACCGCGAACAGCACGCCACCGACGCCATCCGCTTGATGTTCATTGGCGCCGAGGAAACGAAAGCCATGGCGATGGCATCCCTCGCCGAAAAGATGCAAGTCGAGTTCACCGATTTGCGGTTCGAAGGTGTAGGGGTCGCGCGCGATGTGCTCGCGCTGATGGTGGTCGCGCCAGATCAGGCTGTAGTGGGTCGGCAGGGCGGCACCATCGCCGCGCCACTCGAAGTGATCGCTGTCAGGCAGGCGGGTCAACGCCATGCCGCCCTCGGCGATACGCACCTCTGCAGCAAGGGGAATAAACGCGCGGACTACGCAATCGCCGCCCTCCTGATGACGGCCGAGGACTGCAAAGGGGTCGTGGTGGCGGGCTTCGCTGATGCGTTGGCGCTCTGTATCGAGGCAGCTAACTTCCATTGGTGTTCTCTCAGAAATCGTGGGTGAGGAGGGCATCGACGCGGCAGCACGATTCGGTCGGTGAAAAGGCTTCCCCGGCGTGAGGGCAGTAACCGGTCGTGGGGTCAATAGAGCAATGCGTTGCGAAGCCGGAGCTGGGATGTGGAGAATTATCGCTCGTTCAGCGTGCCGAAAAGCCGCGCAGCTGCGAGAGGCTGTTGCTATCACTGCCCCCATCCATATGTTCCTACAGCAAGTGAGATTGAACTGTAAGCGTCGTTCTTTACTTGATTGTGACGTGACGTTTACAAGGGCGGGCGAGGCGTATCGATACAGCCTGTTGGAAGCCAGCTCAATACGGCATATCAGCGTAGTCTCATGGACGACATATTCGAGTGCTGCAATAAGCCTTTCAACCCAAGGATTATTGCCTGCAAATACATTGCCGGTCTTATGTGCATCCATACCCCACATCTCCGGCTACATGTGGCGCTTAAACAATTCTGTAACACAGTCTTCATAAAATAATTAACCGAGACAAACGAAATTGAGCCGGAGCATCGTACGCAACAGGAAGACCATCGCGCAGAACAGCTATCGCTCGATGCTTGGCACGGCGTGGGCAGTTGCACAGATCCGGAGCCTGGCGTGATTGTCCAACCAGGCCTTCGTCACATTTCAGACCTGAAGTGAACGCCATGAGTATCAAGGAGTTTCCCGTAAACGGTCTGGATGGCCTCCTCCCCCTATCCGGGGAGTCAGGTGGGGGCGTCCTGCCTGCCTGTCCGACCATCTCCGGTTTGCTGCGCCAAGCAACTGCGCTGCCGCGCCATGCAACGTGCCAGCTTGCCCATGAAGCTTTCCTCGCGGATGCTGCGCTGATTGCCTTGCCGGTACTGAACGAGGACACAACGCCCTACGCGATCATCGACCGCTACCCTTTCCTGGAGTTTTTTAGCCGGCGTTACCGACGCGAACTGTTCGGCCATCGCAGCCTGGGGCATTTTCTGGAAGAACATCCCGAGATCTATCCGGCACGGACGCCGCTCGTGGTGGAAGCCAATGCCAACCTGGATGATGCAGCGAATATCCTGATGGGCGCGCACCCGCACCACATGACCAGCGCCCTGATCGTGACGCAGGAACAGCGCTATCTCGGCATCATCAGCAGCCATGACCTACTCAGCGAGCTAACCAGGCGCAAGCAGGAGGAGCTGTTTTTCCTGGCGCATTACGACGCGCTCACCCAGATTCCCAACCGCATGCTGTTCACCGACCGGCTCGGCCAGGCCTGTCGCGAGGCGCAGCGCAGCGGCAGGGAGTTGGCGCTGCTGTTTGTGGACGTGGACCGCTTCAAACAGGTGAACGATTCCCTGGGCCATGCTTTCGGCGACGAGTTGCTTTGCGCTATCGCGCGGCGGATGCAGGCATGTGCACGCGAGAGCGACACCGTGGCGCGCCTCGGGGGGGACGAATTCGCCATCCTCATCGAAGGCGTGCACGGCCTTGAAGATCCCGAGGCCCTGGCGCTACGCCTGGTCGAGACGATGCGCGAGCCAGTGCGCATTCTGGACCGCGAAGTCCGCGTCAGCCTCAGCATCGGTATCGCCCTCTACCCGAGCGACGACCGCGACGCGGAAACGCTGCTCTCGAAAGCGGACGCGGCGATGTACGAGGTGAAGACCAGTGGCCGTAACGGCTATCGCCACTACGAGGCCGGCATTTCGTCCTTCAGCAGCGAGCGTTCCTCCCTGGAGGCAGAGTTGAAGCATGCCTTGGCCAACAATGAATTCATGTTGTGTTACCAACCCCAGATCAACCTCGCCAGCGGCGCGGTGGTGGGCACGGAGGCGCTGATCCGCTGGAACCACCCGCGTCGAGGACTGCTCTCCCCCGGCAGCTTTATTGAACTTGCGGAAGAAAGCGGACTGATCGTGCCGATCAGCGACTGGGTGCTGGCCGAGGCCAGTCGCCAGCATCGCGACTGGATGCGCCAGGGGCTACCCTCGTTGCG
>Ga0209285_10000281_pt1 | contig 18792 bp, 21 predicted proteins | sample PPLLak3March2015_2_FD_187249 | JGI IMG/M metagenome (GOLD analysis project Ga0209285, IMG submission 187249) | Freshwater sediment microbial communities from Prairie Pothole Lake near Jamestown, North Dakota, USA - PPLs Lake P8 Core (3) Depth... | ecosystem: Environmental > Aquatic > Freshwater... | reverse complement strand
AACGTCGAGATCAATTTCCCGGCGCTGGCAAAGATGGCCAAGGGCGAGCCGAAACTGGTGCGCCCGTTCGTCGACCAGTACGAAACGCAAGATGGCCGCAAGATCAATATCCTGGGCGAGGGCCGGCTGATCAACCTGGCCGCCGCCGAGGGGCACCCCGCCTCGGTGATGGACATGTCCTTTGCCAACCAGGCCCTGGCGGCCGAGTTCATGGTGCGCAATGCTGATAAACTGGAGAAGCGCGTTTATTCCGTCCCGGCTGAGATCGATGCCGAGATCGCCCGCATCAAGCTGGAAGCGATGGGAATCAAGATCGATGTGCTGACCGAGGAGCAGGTGAAGTATTTGAATTCGTGGGAAGAGGGAACGTAGGATTTTCGATTGGTGATTGACGATTGAAGATTGGCCTCGCGGATGGATTTCCGCGGGGCTTTTTGTTTGGCAGTGTTGTATAATTGAATTGGAGGCTGATATGGAGACGTTTACCGTTCAAGCCGTATATAAGAAAGGTGTACTCAAGCCAAAGACACGGTTAAACCTGCCCGAGGATACAGAGGTAGAGGTGCAGATCAAAGCAGTAAAAAGCAGGAAAGGGGAGAAGCCTACGCTTTTTGGCGCATTCCCCGAACTATCTTCCATTACCAACGAGGATATGCAGAGTGTGAAGAAGCATTGGGAGAAAGGTTTGGCGAAACAAGAGCGCATGTTGAAGCGGGGAAAATAGTGCATGAAAAAGTATGTCACAGATACGCATGCGTTGCTCTGGTACCTGGCAGGTTCAGCGCGGCTTGGTGAGGAGGCGCGAGTCGTATTTGATGCTGCTGCGGCTGGGGATGCCGAGATTATTGTACCGGCGATTGTGGTTGCTGAAATCGTAATGCTTGCCGAAAAACGTAGCGCCATTGATTTTCAGCGCATCATGTCTGAAGTTCGTTCCATGGGAGGATTCCTGTTTGTTCCGTTATTGGCGGAAACTGCAAGTGCAATTCAACACATCAGTGCTCTACCGGATATTCATGACCGTTTGATCGTGGCGGAAGCCATGCATCAGAGAGCTGCATTGATCACTTTCGATAAAGCCATCACCGGTGCGGGATTGGTGGAGGTGGTTTGGTAAGAACAGGATGATGCGGGTATAGATATGCCCGAAACCCAAAACCGTTCACTGAAAGTCTTCCTCTGCCACGCCTCGCAAGATAAATCCTTGGTTCGCGAGCTCTATCAGAAGTTAAGCGCCGAGGGCTGGATCGATCCCTGGCTGGATGAAGAGAAGCTGCTGCCAGGCCAGGATTGGGACCTGGAGATCGAAAAGGCGGTCGAAGCATCCGATGCGGTGCTGATCTTTATTTCCAACAATTCTGTCACAAAAGAAGGTTATATCCAGCGCGAGCTGCGCTTCGTGCTGCGGATCGCCGATTACAAGCCGGAGGGGATGGTCTTTGTCATCCCCCTGCGGCTGGATGATTGCCCGATGCCGCGCCGCCTGGAGATGTGGCAGTACGTGGATTATTTCCCGAAGGGACACCGGGATTGGGCCTTTAGGCGATTGTTGGAGAGCCTGAAACTGCGCGCCGGGAGGCTGGGGATTTCAACGGTGAATCCTGCCGAGGTGAAGGCCAGGCAGGAAGCGGAGGAACGCGCCCGCAAGGAGGCCGAGGAAAAAGCCAGGAAAGATCGAGAAGTACGGGAGCGAAAAGAAGCCGAAGAGTTGCAGCGCAAACAAGCCGAAGACAGGGCCCGGAAGGAAAGGGAAGCCAAAGGGACAAAGGTGGCTGATGATTTGGTGGGAAAAGAAGAAAGCCCACAGCCTAAGAGAGCTACTTCATTTGCAAGTATGCCAATTCAGGAACCTTCAGAATCCCAACCTGGCAAGAAACCTGCCCGAAAGCTGAATTTTATCCCTTTTATTGTTGGCGCTGCCGCAATCGTGGTTGTAATGGGCGGGGTATATGGAGTGAACTATATCATTAAGAATTGGCCTCCCGCGAACAGCCCTACGCCAATGGAACAAACCCAGGATGTTGAGCCCACTGATACACCCACGCAACTTGCCATTGGCTCCACTTGGACGCGTCCGGTGGATGGCATGGTGATGATGTATGTGCCAGAGGGTGAGTTCACCATGGGCAGTAACACATACAGCGATGAAGAGCCCATCCATACCGTATACCTGGGTGCTTTCTGGATTGACCAGACCGAAGTGACCAACCAGATGTATGAACTGTGTGTTGCTGCTGAGGAATGTGATCCACCTGATTCAAGCAGTTCGCATACCCGTTCCAGTTATTATGGTTACTCGGATTTTGACGATTATCCGGTGATTAATGTTTCCTGGTACGATGCCAACGCTTATTGCGAATGGGCAGGAAGCAATACCTACGATGTACGCCTGCCGACCGAAGCCGAGTGGGAGAAGGCTGCCCGGGGCGAGAACGCGTTCGTATTTCCTTGGGGAAATGAATTTGATGGTTCTATTGTTAATTTTTGTGACAAGAATTGTACAATTTTCGTGGCGGATAATAATTTTGATGATGGTTACCAGGATACTGCACCAGTTGGTTCTTATCCCAATGGAGCCAGCCCTTATGATGTTTTGGATATGGCTGGAAATGTCTGGGAGTGGGTAGAGGATTGGTATGATGTGTATCCAGGTGGTGATCCAGAAACATCTGATTATTACGGGCAAACTTATCGTGTAATGAGAGGCGGTTCGTGGTACTCTGACGCATATGACGCTCGCACAGCTGACCGTCAATGGACGCCTCCGGCAAATTCTTACTACTACATCGGTTTTCGTTGCGCCCGCTCACCCTAATGATGAGCTTCTTGTTGCTGGATTTCTGATCTTCTGAAGCGCGAGTGATGGGGAAGCTTTATCATGATTGATCATTCGGGTCGAGTGGGGCAACTCTAAACCGGAGTGCGTCGCACCAAACCCGTAGGAGAAATCCCGATGAACGGTGTATATTCTCGCTTGAGAATATCCCGTTAAACATGGTGCGACGCACTTCTATATGGCCGTTGCAAAGTCGCTTGACAAGGTTTGATTTTCATGGCGTGACCAGAGTAGATTTAGCAGAAATGGAACTTGTTTGCAATCTGCGCGAAGCAAAAGCCTGAAATTCCTGACTTTGCAACAGCCATGCGCACTTCTACTACTATACTTGCCATCCTGCCCACTCTCGAATATACTCTTGCCCAGGAGTATTTTGATGCCAAAACAACGCATTTTACTGGTAGATGACCATGAAGTCGTCCGGCTGGGGTTGAAGGCCTTGCTGGAACGCCACCCGCAGTTCGATATCGTCGGGGAGGCGGCCAACGCCCGCGACGCGATCGAAATCGTCTCGAACATGCAGCCGGACGTGGTGGTGATGGATATCCGCCTGCCGGGCACCTCGGGCATCGACGCCTGCGAGGAGATCACCCGCCGCTTCCCGAACACCAAGGTCATCATGCTGACCTCGTATGCCGAGGATGAGATGCTGTTCTCGTCCATCCGGGCTGGGGCTTCGGGCTACGTGCTCAAGCAGATCGGTGGCGAGGACCTGATGCGGGCGCTGGAGGCGGTCGGGCGCGGCGAGGCAATGCTCGACCCCGGTGTGACCCAGCGCGTCTTCCAGGAGGTGCGGCGGGCGGTCAAGGAGGAGGAGGCCTCGGCCTTTGCCCACCTGAGCCAGCAGGAGAAACATGTTTTGTTGCTGGTCTCGGAAGGGAAAACCAACCGGGAGATCGCCAAGGCGCTCTTCCTGGGCGAAGGGACGGTGCGCAACTACGTATCCAGCATCCTTTCGAAACTGGGGGTCAACAACCGGGCGGAAGCCGCCGCCTACGCCGTGGAGCACAACCTGCGGGAATATATAACGATGTGAAAGTAAACATCCGAAGTCGAATGAGGCTTCGGATGTGTTTTTAGTTTTGTGGTGTGTATAAGAAGAGATCTGGTTGTTTATCTTGATTTATGAATCCCTTCTTGATTGAATTGGATGGGATAAGAAAAGATGGATATCACCTGGTTTCAAATCATTTTTGGATCAGCGACGATTTACTTTGGCTCGCTGACCATACGGATCTTGCCCACACTCTTGCGACTTCTTGGTGCATTGATAACCGGTACGGTCAAATGGCCCGGGCCCCGAATCCATGATCTTGATCGAAATGCGAGCATCTTAAGATCGCGCCTTGGGGTGGGCTATCAGAATCTTTTTCCGGCTTTTTTGGAGAATAGTGGAAGTGTAATTGCAGGATTTTTCTTTTCCCTATTTTCCTTTCTCAGTAGTACTTCCTTGCTAAGCGGGTATATAGCGATTAATTCACCTTGGTGTATGCTGATCCTATCCGCGGTTGCCCTTGCCGGGGCAAGAATGGCTTATGGGAAGGCGAAAAACAATGCCATCCTGGTGAACACGCTTCTTTCTGGTCTAAAGATGAAGGAGGAGCCTCGAGCGGTTGATGGGCGATCGGCTGAATCTCAATATGCGATCGAGCATCCATTGATCGGACGTGGAACTCTGAAAGCTGAAAGTAGGAGAGCCCTGGATCAATACTATGAGTCAGTACGCTGTCACCAGGATGGGGATGAGCAGAGAGCCCTGATCCTATATCAGGAAGCGATGAATTTGGATCCATCCCTTCACAAACACGCTTATGATTCTCTCTCTGCATTGGAGCAAAGATGCAGCAAAAACGAAGCAGGATCGATATATTACTGGTTAGGAATTCACGCCGAACACCTGGATGATCGGGGAAAGGCCGCGGAATGGTACGAGAAAGCCATCTTGGAATTCAAACAACTTGGATACCGGAATCGAGAATCGAGGGTTCACTGTAATCTTGGAAAGCTCAAGATGATGATGCATGACCCATCAGCCATGGAAGAATATGAAAAGGCCACAGCGCTTAACCCAAAGGATGGGATCGCTCACCTGAATATTGCCAGGATATATTACTCAATCAGCTCTGAAGGAAGTGAACAATTCGATCGCGCGCTGGAGGCATTTGCCGATGCAATGATGGCTGATCCAATCACCTACGGCCCGATGGTAGTCTCGAGTCTGCGAGCAATTGGCTATACCTGGAAAGAAGATTTGGAAAAGATAACAAAGAAGGTGGAGCGAAAACAACGCGAGAATGCTTTGAAGCAAAAGGGAATACTGAGGAATGAAAACCTATCAGGATGAACTATTCGGTTTTGAGATCCACATACCGGATAACTGGTCGTTTCACACGGTAATTGATGAACCCATTCATCCATCCGGCAAAGAATCCGTTCTGATCTTTAAATGCGGGGCAAATGAAGGCTTTAAAATCCAGGTCATCCCAACACGCGTTGAGCGTTCTGTCGATGAAAGGAAAGATGAATTCAGAGTAGAAGCCATGAATATGGGTTATACCAATTTGGGTTTTGGCAGGTTCACCATCGAAGGGAAAGAGTGTTTCTGGGTACGCTATTATGAGGGATATGGACATTGGACCAAGAAATACGTGATCGTTTCTGGAGGAGTCGAATATGCATTCATTGCAACCTGCCTCGATCAAAAATTCCTTTTGCAAATGGAGAAGGATTGGGATGAGGTTTTTATCTCTTTTCGCATCCCAAAGCCTGCTATTAATATAGTTCAACCCGGATATGAATCGGCTGATCAAAAAGAAGAGATAGCTCCTGAATGCGCGAAAAAATCACCATATGTTTCAGTCAAGCCAAGGCTCGCTGGGATGAGAACATGTCGGAATGAAAAACACGGTTTCGAAATCGATCTGCCGGAAGCGTGGTTGCCTACTCCCGACCTTCCAACTGGTTTGATGGATGCTTTGGCCGGGCCAATCCCGCCCGGAGTAAATAAGGATTGCTTTCAATATGGCTGTTATGATGAGGCGATTAACTTCGAGATCGGGCCTCTTTACCCCGAACCCTTGCTGGAAGATACCGAAATCGAATTCAGGTTATATGCCCAAGTTCATGGATTCGCCGACCTCCATTTTGGCAGGATCAATGTTGCAGGCAAAGAACACGTTTGTGCACATTACTTTATCAATGATAATCTGGGAGCGAGATGGAATAAAAAATACATGCTTGTTTTAGGGGGTATCGAATATGCTCTCACATGTACATGCAACGATCCGCAGTGGTTCGCGAAGAGAGAGAAGGATTGGGATGCCATTATTCAGACTTTTCATGTGCTTGGGCCAATCGATAACCCTGCCAATGCTACAGCCCAAGCTGATAGAGACAGGCAGATAAGGCGCACCATAGTCCAGGAACGCATCGAAATGCAGCAAGATCCGGGGAAGATGTATGCCAAGGCATATCAATTCATAGCGTTGGGAGAATACTCGGGCGCCCGTATGTTGTTGGAAGATTATTTACGAGTAAATCCAGATCATATCCAGGCGCATAAGGATCTGGCTGCTGTATTGCGAAAATTGGGCGACACAGCCAACGCGATTAAGCACCTGAAGGAAGTCGAACGCCTGGATCCCTCCGACTCGGAGAATCGATTTGTTCTCGACAAGCTGATTGCAGAAGCCAGTTGAAAATTAGCCAAGGTGAGCCATGAGACCGATCGATCTGTTTGCGTATTGCATCTTCGCTCTACTGATCGCCTTGTTCGTCTATTATCGCGTCTATCATCGCAGGCATGGGGTCCGCCAGCGGGAAACCTCCGAATTTATCCCGCTGGCGGCCTGGCTGCGGGCCGGCATGTTGTTCTGTTTCTTCTACCTGGTTTCGTGGGCAACGGGCACCCTGGAAGTGATCCTGGAATCGCCCATTGCGAGCAGCGCACAATTGGCTGATCAGCGCTGGTGGTTCTGGGTGATCGGGTTAACGGCATTCATCCTCTTCGCCTATTGGGGGATTTGGGCGCGCTACACCATCCGCTTCGAGCGCCGGATCGATCTGTTCCCGCAAATCCTTTATGGGCTCATTTGGGGTACGGCCTTGGGGCAGATGCTGTTATCCATCTGGCGGATGGCAACGATGATCGGCCACGATTGGCAGGGTTGGCAGCAGTGGCTGCTGGCTTATGGGATCATCGGCGTCTGGCAGTGGCTGCTCATGGATATGTACTGGGATGTCTACATCTCGCCGGAGCATGACAGCCCCAGGTCGATCAAGCTCAAGACCATGGTTACGCACATCCCGAACGTGACCCTGTGCCTGGTCTTCCTTGCCCTATATGGAAATTACACGATTTTCATTGCGCTGCAGACCCTCGCCCTGGTTGGTTGCAGCATCCACATGCGCATGCCGGCACCTTGGAGTAAAGAAAAGACGCTTCCCGCCCGCCGGGTGCGATCCATATTCTGGGGGTTGCCGCGCTGCGGCGGATACATTTCCGATGATCCGGAAAACGATCCTTATTTGAAGGCTGCGCATTTATCGTGAAAGGTGATTGGGATGAAACAACTATTGATTTGTGATGACAGCAAAGCCAGGGATGTCGCTCCCCTGTGCAGAAAACTTGGGGTTGGGATCGAAGTCCAGGCATTTTACGATCCACGGGTATTGGAGCAAAACCCGGCCTCGCTCGAAGAGCACAGGCAGGCAATTCACGGCATTGCCCCCGTCTCGGTGCACGGTTGTTTTGGCGATCTTTGCCCCGGCAGTTTCGACGCACTGGTGAGGAATATCGCCAGGCAACGCTTCGAGCAAAGCTATCATGTTGCGGTTGCACTCGGCGCAAAACACCTGGTTTTGCACCATGGCTATGTCCCCCATACAAGTCCATTCCCTGGCTGGATCAGGCGCAGCACGGAATTCTGGCAGGAGTTCCTCTCTGGCAGGGATCCAAATATTCGCATCCACCTGGAGAACATGCTCGAGTTGGATCCGGAGTTGATCTCCGATGTGGTTCACTCCATTGACCGGCCCAACCTGGATATCAACCTCGACATCGGCCATGCCCATTGCAATACGAATACACCGGTGATCAAATGGATCGAGCGCCTCGGCTCCCAGATCGGCTATGTCCACCTGCATGACAACCACGGGCAAAGCGATGAGCACCTGGGCTTGGGGCAGGGAACTATCCCCCTTGTAGATGTTTGCCAAGCCCTGAATGAATACGCCCCGGATGCACTCTGGGCCGTGGAAGCGGAAGGGGAAGGGATTCGACAATCCCTGGAGTGGCTGGGGGAGAATGGTTTCCTGGCGGGGGAGTGAGCATGCAAGGCGAATCCGATCTCCGAACCCTGTTGGCGACTATGACGCCTGTGCTTCATGAGCGGCCTTTTATCTTCTGCTCTATCAGCCAGGATGATTACGATAAATTGCCTTTTGAGCCATTGGGTACTTTTCGCGAACAGGAGGGTATCACGGTAATCGTAACGGAACAGCAAACCAGCGAGAACGGTCTGCCGTATGATGCAGCCTGGGCCTGCATCACACTGACTGTCCACTCATCCTTATCGGCGGTGGGATTTCTGGCGGCAATTACGGCTGCGCTCGCCCGGGCAGGCATCCCTGTCAACGCTGTTTCGGCGTATTATCATGACCACCTGTTCGTTCCCTGGGAGAGCTGGGAGCGGGCGATGGAAGTGCTCGGATCAATATCCAGGAATGAGGTTCAAGATGCGTAAGCTTCTGGAAGAGATCAAACTGGATGTCAATTTCGTCAAATCCCATACCCTGCAGCCAAAATGGTATAAGGTGCTGAAAGTTTTTATCGTTGCAGGTTTCCTGATGGGCTACGGGTTCCTCTTTGGGTTGAGGAAAACCTTCCTATTCTTCGCCATATTTATCTTCCTCAGTTTCCTCGTGCATGTGCTCTATCGCATCAAAACGGACAAGTGGAAACGCTCCTGGCTCGATTTCGTGGTTGTCGAAGAAGACAATGATATCAAAGCCAGGAGCATCGGGAAGTTCTATTATTCGGCAGTCGTTTTCAATGCTATCCTTGCCGTGGCAATCAGCCAGTTGATCCCCTAGTTTGGCTTATTCACTCACCCGCCTAAAGCGCCAGGTGGCCAGCAGGAAGAACAGCAAGGCATACCCTGCCAGCGCCGCGGACGGTAGCAGGGCCGACCTGTTCACTAATCCGCGCGGCCGTGGGGAAGCTCTTTGTTGCAAAGCAAAAAATGTTGAACGAGTGGTATGAGCTGATGGAGAGACTGCGTCAGCTTTTCTACGGAGAATTGGCAAAGAAGAGATATCATCTGCTCGGCCTCACGAAAGACCAGGTGCAGTTGCACAAGTAATTCTCCAAGAAGCAGGCAATATTGGAGGATTACTTTATCGTAAAGGATTGGTTGTTCGCGGAAAAGCATTGACAATAAGCCTTTAATGACTATAATCATGGTCATGATGGCGCCTGTAGAACGATTTGAAATCATCTATCCCCCGATCATCAAGCAGCATCTCAAGTCAATTGAGACAAAGTACTATTCCCTCATTCGAGAGTCGCTCGAAACACAGCTACAGTTCCAACCAGACGTTGAAACAAGAAATCGCAAACCGCTCAAGCGGCCTGTAGTTATCGGAGCCAGATGGGAAATTCGTTTTGGACCAGGCAATCGTTTTCGGGTGTTTTACCGAATAGATTATGATAACCAGCAAGTCATCTTATTGGCAATTGGTGAGAAGATCGGCAGCCGTCTCTGGATTGAAGGCAAGGAGTTAGACATATGAGAATCGCTTCTGTAGCAGATGTGAAAGCAAAATTCAGTGGCTTTTTGAAGGCCAGCGAGCAAGGCCCTGTTGTCGTTACGAAGAATGGTAAGCCTGTGGCAATCCTCTTATCCATCAAGGATGAAGATGAGATCGAGCGCATGGTGTTAGCACATTCCCCCAAATTCCAGGGCATTCTTGACATTGCCGAACAGCAAATTCGTGACGGCAAGGGAATGAAGCATGATGATTTTTGGCGGGAGATCGATACCGAAACACCGAAAGCAGGCTAACAGCGGTTCATAAATCCCCGGTATTTTCGAAATACCGGGGATTTTTCATCGGTTATTCTACTCACTCACCCGCCGGAAGCGCCAGGCGGACAGCAGGAAGAACAACAAGGCATACCCTGCCAGCGCCGCGGATGGCAACAGGGCGGATTCGAAGCCGAGCAGGCGCACGGTGATGTTCTTGAACCCATCCATCGCCCAGGCAATCGGCGTGACGTGCCCTATGGCCTGGAACGCGGCGCTGGTGTACTCCAGCGGCGTCCATGCCCCGCCCAGCCCGGCGAAGATGAACATCGGGATGAGCGCAAAGGCGATGGCCTGTTCTTCGCTCCTGGCCAGCACGCCGATCAGCAATCCCAGCGCGGCAATGCATAAGCTGGATGTGACCGCGATCAGCAGGCTCCCGGCGGGGATGCGGAAGTAATCTACTTTCAGGACAAGTTGACCGAACAGCATCAATACCAGGAACTGGGCGAAGAGCAGCACGAAGATGGCCAGGTAATGCCCAAGCAGGATGTGCCAGCGCCGGGTGGCGGTGGTCAGCAGGCGCTGGAGGGAGCGTGTCTTGCGCTCGCTGACGATGACGGTCGCGCAGGTCAACAGGCCAGCAATGGCGAACTGCAGGATCATTCCCGGCGAGGTATGCGCCAGCGACATGATCTGTGAACTGGGCTTTTCTTCGATCTGCACAAGCGCCGAGTTTATCTCAATACGCACCGGGGGATTGTTCCAGGCGGCCAGGGCCTGCTCGAAGGCCGGGGTGAATGCGGAGGTTGTCTGCCCCACGATCTGGGCTGTCTGGACGGCACTCGCCAGCCGGGAAGCTGCGGCCAGCACCTCGGCCTGGACGGTCGTCCCGGCAGACTGGGCCAGGTCGACGGTCAGGGCCAGGCGAGGCAGGTTTCCTTCCAGGAGGGAATTGGAGTACCTGGCAGGGATGACCAAAATCCCGGCCAGGTCGCCTTTCGAGAGCAATTTCTCGTAGTCGGCCAGGGTCTTCGCGGTATCCTGCGTCACAGCGATGATTTCGGACTCTTCCAGCAATCCCACCAGCCTCTGCGACAACCCATCGCCATCTTCATCGATGACTGCCACCGGCAGGCGGGGGTCGGTTTCGCCCTTGCTGAATCCGCCGAAGGCAAAGCCGAACAGGAAGGTGAAGGCGATGGGCATGATCAGCAGGAACAGGAAGGTCTTGCGGTCCCGCAGGATCTGTAGCAAATCTTTTGCAGCGATATCAAGGATACGGATCATAATTTCTCCTTTTGGGGTCAGGAAGCTTACTTCCGGTAATCTCTGCGGCAAGCCGCAGGACTCCAAAATTATGCATACCTTTTCTGGAATCTCCACACACCGATCCCAAAGAACACAACCGCCCAGGCAAGCATGACCAGCGCTGAGAGCGCCAGGTCGCCAGCGGCCGCGCCCTGCATGGATTGGAACAGGCCATGCACCGCCCAGCCTTGCGGCACGATCAGCGAAATGGTTTCGAGCGTGGCGGAGGGATTGCTGAAGGCGAAGATGGGCAGCATCCCGATCATGCCGCTGAAGGTCAGCACACCGCCAAAAACAATCCCGCCCTGCTTCGTGTTCTTCATGAACGAGTTGACGAATACCCCGAAAGCCGAAGCCACCAGGATGGTGCCGGCGGCGAAGAGCAGCACCGATGGCAGGCTGCCCCAGCGGATGCCGAAGATCAGCGCCCCAAGGGCGAGCAGCACAACCACCTGGATGGTGACGGTCAGCAGGACGGCCAGCAGCTTGCCGCCCAGGATGGTGGCTTGCGGGGTGGGGGTGGTGAACAGGCGCGGCAGGGTGCCCATTTCATCCTCCGCCAGGAGTGTTTCGGCGGTGGCCGTGGCGGTGTAGAAGGCGTAGAAGATCATCATCCCGCCCATGATGGGGCCGAGGATGCGCAAGGCCAGGGGAATCTCTTCCGCTTGGGCCGAAACGGGTGTGCGTACCTCGAGCAGCGCTGCCGGATCGCGCAGCGAGGAGGTGGCTGCCAGGTAAGCCTCCACGATCTGGCCGATGAAGGCTGGGTCTCCGGAACCAGTCTGCTCGATGGCGATGTTGACGGCGATCTTCGCGCCGGACAGGCCATCCATGAACCCGTTCAGCACCGAGCGCACGATGGCCGGGCCGAGAGTCAGGGTCGGATCCTGGTAAACCTCGATCACGGCCTGCCCCTCGAGGCTGGAGAACTGCGCTGAAAAGTCGGCGGGAATGATGACCGCCACACCCGCTTCCTGGGCATCCACGGCGACGCGTGCGGCCTCGGGGCTATCCACAACTGTAACGTGCATCAGGTTCGAGAGACTTTCATCCTGCAGAACGGATACGATCATGTCACCCATCGAGTCGATATTCTCATCGGCAGGGAATTGGCTCATGGCGGTCTCGAAACCGGTTCCGCCTTCATCCAGGTTGGCGATGACGACTTTGGTTTGCGGCAGGTTGAAGCCGGTGTCATCGCCTTTCATCCCGCCGAACATGAGGTAGAACATGCCCGTCACCAGCAGCGGGATGCCGAACATGAACGCCACGGCAAACACGCTACGGAAGGAACGGGTCAGATCTTTGAGGGCAAGGTCGAGAATTTTCATAGTTTCTCCGTGAGGAAAGTGATCGGGCAAGAGGTAATCAGGGATTGGGTAATCAGGAACCTTATTCCCTTCTACCTTGTTACCTAATCCCTGAGCGCCTTCCCCGTCAGATGCAGGAAAACCGCCTCCAGGTTAGGCTCCTGGATATCCACCGAGGTGATGCGTGCTCCCTGTGCGCTGGCGGTCTCGAACAGGCTCGGCAGCACCTGGTTGCTGTCATCGGCCAGGACGATGATCGTCCCATCTTCAGCCTTCACCTGTTTCACGCCCCCTACCGCTTTCCAGGCCTCGGCTACATATCCGCCGTCCGTGCTGACCGTCAGCGTGATGCGGTCCATCTGGCCGACGATCTTGACCAGTTCGTCATGCGTTCCATAGGCGATGATCTTGCCGGTATCCATGATGGCGATATGGTCGGAGAGTTCCTGGGCTTCTTCCATGTAGTGAGTGGTGTAGAGCACGGTCATACCCTGGTTCTTGAGTGCCACCACACTATCGAGGATGTTGCGGCGTGACTGCGGATCGATGCCCACCGTAGGCTCATCCATGTAGATGACCTTGGGCTTGTGCAGCAGCGCCACGCCGATGTTGACCCGGCGTTTCATCCCGCCCGAATACTTGCCGACGCGGTCCCTTGCCCGGTCGGTCAGCCCGATGATCTCCAGCACCTCTTCGACGCGTTTCTTGAGCGCCGCCCCGCGCAGGCCGTACATCTTGCCCCAGAAGGTCAGGTTCTCGCGCGCCGACAGGTCGTTGTAGAGTGCGATCTCCTGCGGAACGACACCCAGCGCAGCCTTGACGCCCATCTGGTCATCCTTGATGGAATGGCCCATTACCAGCGCCTCGCCCTCGTCTGGCCGAAGCAGGCAGGAGAGCATGGAAATGGTGGTTGTTTTCCCGGCGCCGTTGGGCCCGAGCAGGCTGAAGATCTCGCCCTGCGCGACCTCGAACGAAACGCCGTGCACGGCTTTCAGGTCGCCGAAGGCTTTGTGCAGGTTCTTGACTTCGATTGCGTGCATAGTTTTTTCCTTTGAGAAGTATCCTATTTCAACGCGAAAGGCGCGAATTGAGCGAAGTCCGCGAACGTTTTTTGTTCTTCGCGTTTTTCGCCCCGTTCGCGCAGTTCGCGTTTAAAACCATCGCTCCAGTTTGATCAGCACTGGTTACTCTTTATCCAATGCCGTGATTGCCAGGCATGCAAGCCCGATCCCGAGCAGCAGGACATGTCCCTTGGTATCCATCACGCCCAGGATATTGGTCACAACGACTGCAACCGCCATTGCCAGGGCAACGCCTTTGAATACCAGGTCTACGATCTTTCCAATCTTCTTATTCATACGAAATGCCTCCTGGGTAGTTTCAGCCCCCAGTATACGTAAGATGCACCTGTCTGTCATCGTCCGGTGGGATCGTTTCCACCTGTCCGTTCGAACAGTGTCCGCCCGGACAATGGCAAAAGGGCCGAAGTGTACTACAATCGGAATATGATGAAATCCCCTGAGATCTCACCCGTCAAACCGGACCGCGATTACCGGATCTTCTACCTGCTGATGACGATCGTCATCGTGGGTGTTTACATCACCACACTGATTGCTAATCCATCCCTGCGCGAGCCGTGGAAACTGACCATTTATTCGGGTCTGCTTGTCTTTCATGTTGCCATCCACTGGTTCCTGGAAAAGGTTGCTACCCGCAAGTGGACTATCTTTTACATCCTCATCCAGGGTTTGCTGGCATTTGTGGTGACCCTCCTGTCGAATTCCATCCAGATGATCTTTGGCCTGTTCATGCCACTGGTGGGTGAGATTGCCGGCCTGCTGGGATTGAACCGCAAATCCCTGCTGGCGATCAGTTATTACGGTGCCCTGGCGGTGATCAATTTCTTCCTGGTTACCGATACCATGATAACGGGCTGGTGGATGCTGATGGTCATCCCGGCGGCCTTCTTCACCATTCTTTATACAACGATGTATGTTCGCCAGGCGGAGGCGCGCGAGCGTGCCCAGGCCCTGGCGCATGAGCTTGAAATCGCCAACCGGCAATTATCCGAATATGCCGCCAGGGTGGAGGATTTGACCATTGCTGCCGAACGCCAGCGCATGGCGCGTGAACTGCACGATACGCTTTCGCAGGGATTGGCTGGGTTGATCCTGCAAATGGAAGCCGTGGATGCTCACCTGGTTGAGAACCGCTCCGACCGGGCCAGGGCCATTCTCCGGCAGACGATGGATAAGGCACGGGGTACGCTGGCAGATGCCCGCCGGGTGATAGATAACCTGCGCCAGCCAGGGGATCTCAGTTTGGGGGATGCCATTCAACAGGAAGTCGAGCATTTCACAATTTCTACGGGTATACCTTGCGAGGTAGAGATTTCATTGCCCGGATCGCTTTCAGAACCGGTGCGCGAGGCAATCAATCGAGTGGTAGCTGAGGGCCTGACGAATGTTGCCCGGCATGCGCAGGCGAAAACCACTAAATTACGCCTGGCCAAAGTGGATGCTGAAAATGAAATAGTAATGGAAATTGTTGATGACGGTATTGGTTTCGTTCCGCAGGTTGTGGAAGCAGGGCACTATGGCCTGCTGGGGATGCGCGAGCGGGTTCGTTTAGTGGGGGGAAGTTTTGATGTTCGCAGTGAGCCGGGGAACGGAACCCAACTTATGATACGATTGCCGCTGGAGATTCTCACCCATGAGTGATCCCATCCGCATCCTGGTCGCCGACGACCACCTGATCATCCGCCAGGGGTTGCGCCTGATCCTCGAGACGCAGGATGGTTTTGAGTTGGTTGGCGAGGCAGCCAACGGGGCTGAAGCCATCCGGCTTTGCAGCGAACTGAATCCCGATGTGGTTCTAATGGATCTGCGTATGCCCGGCATGGATGGCCTGGCTGCCATCGAGAAACTGCGGCAGAGCAAGCCGGAAATTTCCGTGGTGATCCTGACCACTTTCAATGAAGATGAATTGATGGTACGCGGGCTTCATCTGGGGGCAAAAGGATACCTGCTCAAGGATACCGACCGCGAATCCCTGTTCGATACGATCCGGGCGGCGGCGCGCGGTGAAACCCTGCTCAAGCCTGATGTGATGATCAAGCTGATGACAAAAGTGGATGGGGCGGCCACGTTTACCAAAGTGGGAGAGTCCCTGCTGACAGAGCGCGAGATGGAAGTGCTGGAAGGGGTGGCGCGTGGCGAACGCAGCAAGGAGATCGCCCTGCGTCTGGGCATCACCGAGCGGACCGTCAAGGCTCACCTGGCAAGCATCTACAACAAACTGGGGGTGGATTCACGCGCCGCAGCAATCGCAGTGGCAGCCCAAAAGGGGATGCTTGCATCCGATGCGGATTGATAACAGGCGCGCTATTTCAATGAATAAATCCCGTGGATGCTTTAGGCCACGGGGTTTTCTTCGACTACGGTGTCGGTGTCGGGGCTGGGGCCGCTCCACTCCAACTAAAGACCCTTTGCAGGCTGGCCGTTCCAGCCGAAGTATAGATGGGGTTGCCATTGTTATCTGTCCCCGTCTGGCGTACGGTCACCACCCACCAGCGCATGATATGCGGCAGGTTTTCCTGGGGGCGGAAACTGGCTGGTACGACCAACTTCGTGTCCAGAACGTAATCCACGAGTTTCTTGCCCGTCCCGGAGGTCACATCTTCGATGGTTACCATATAGGCTTCATTTTCGCGCAGGAGACCCACCGAAGCCCATTGCAGGCTGACCGTATCGTTTGCGAGCGTGAATGCTGCACCGTCCACCGGCAGTAGCAGGTTGGGGGCAGGGTATGGAGGCGCCGGGGTTGGCGTGGGGGTTGGGCCGGGGGTGGCTTCGCGGGCGCACAGTGGGATCAGCAGGGTTGTTCCCAGGAAGACCGAGTCGGATGTCATGCCGTTCCAGTCCTTGATCGCCTGCTGGGGAACACGGTAAGCAGCTGCGACACTGCTGAGCGTATCGTTGGCCTGGACGGTGTAGCGGTCCGTCTGGCAGGCTGCCCGGGTCGCTTCCGGGCCGGCCAGGGTGGCAGTCGGCAGGGGCAGCGGAGTTGGGGTTGGCTGGGGGATCTTCAAAACCATGCCGGGCGAAATGGCGCACGTGGATGACAGGTTGTTTTGCAGCACGATCGCCTGTACCGATGTATTGAAGAAAACCGCGATCCCGGAGCAGGTATCGCCGAATTTAACAGTATAGTCGATGGGTGGTAATGGCGTGTAGGTGGGGGATGGCGTCGGTGTGGTCGTTTCGGTGACCGTGGGGGTGATCGTAGGTGTTTCGGTGATGGTTGGAACGATGGTCGGTTCCACGATCCCGCCCGTAGCCTGCAGGCCGAAATAAACGCCACCTGCCCCCACAACGAGAACGATCAGCAGGATGCCCAGTGCAAATGGCAGGCTGAGCCGCACTTGCGGCATGCGGCTTCCTTGCACTGATTTCCTGGATTTTTCACCGATTGCGCGCGTGAACTCACTCCCGCATACCAGGCAGCGGGTGGCATTTTCGGCCAAACGCGTGCCGCAGGTTGGGCAGATTTTGGTTTTGGAGGTTGTTTCAGGACTCATACGGGTGGGGATTATACCATTTTTCACCCTTCCGCCCCTTTTGGGCGCTGCCAGGGCGGTGGGGTATAATCTATCCGCATGATGGATAACCCAACCCTTTACCGGATCATGCTCCTCATCCGGCGTTTCGAAGAGCGCATCCTGGCTGAGTTCTCCACCGGGAAACTGGTCGGCACCACCCATACCTACATTGGCCAGGAAGCTGATGCGGCTGGGATCTTTGCTGTCACGGACCCGGAAGATGTCATCTTCAGCAACCATCGCTGCCATGGCCACTTCCTGGCCTATGGCGGTGATCCATACCTCCTGTTCGCTGAATTGATGGGCAAGGCGACTGGACTGGTGGGCGGACGCGGCGGCAGCCAGCACATCCAGTGGCGCAATTTCTATTCCAACGGTGTCCAGGGCGGGATCGTGCCCATCGCGGCGGGGATGGCACTGGCCGAGAAGATGCAAAAGACCGGCCGGATTGCGCTGGCCTTCCTGGGTGACGGCACACTGGGTGAAGGTACGGTTTATGAAACGCTCAATATTGCCTCGCTCTGGCAGCTACCTATTTTGTTCGTGGTAGAGAACAACCGTTATGCCCAGACGACGCCTGTCGAATTGGGGATTGCCGGTTCGATCTCAGACCGTTTCAAGGCCTTTGCAATCCAAACCTGGGAACGGGAAACCAGCGATGTGCTGGAAATCCGTGATCTGGCCGCACAGGCGATCGCCCATGCCCGTAGCCTCCAACCCGCCGGCCTGATCCTTCACACCCATCGCTTCAAGGCTCATAGCAAGGGCGACGACACCCGCAGCCCGGATGAACTATCCCATTTCCAGCAGCACGATCCACTCTCCATTTATGGAACCCGCTTGACCGCTGAAGAAAAGGCGGAAATCGAGAATGAAGTATCGGCTATTATCGAGAATGCTTTCCAGCGCGCCGATGCCGATTCTTATCCAGACCCTTCCTGCCTCTCTCCTATCCTGATCCCTACTCCCTGATTACCCAATCCCTGCCTCCCCCATGCCCACCGTCCTGGACCGCCTCAACTCCACCCTGCACGACGCCCTCGAAACCGACCTGCGCGCCTGCATCCTCGGGGAGGATATCCTCGACCCGTACGGCGGTGCCTTCAAGGTCACGCGCGGCTTGAGCACGAAATTCCCGGATCGGGTTTTCACCACGCCCATCTCCGAGGCAGCCATCGTGGGGGTTGCAACAGGTATGGCATTACGCGGGATGCGCCCGGTTGTCGAAATCATGTTCGGCGATTTCCTGACCCTGGCCGCTGACCAGTTGGTCAACCATGCTGCCAAGTTCCGCTGGATGTACAATGGGAACGTGCGCGTCCCGCTGGTGGTGCGTACCCCGATGGGGGGGCGGCGCGGCTATGGCCCCACCCACAGCCAATCGTTGGAGAAGATGTTCCTGGGTGTGCCCGGCCTGCGCGTGCTTGCGCCCAATACGATTGGCGATCCCGGCAACCTCCTGGAAACTGCCATTGCGGATGATGACCCCATATTGTTCATCGAGCATAAACTGCTCTATACGCGCCCGCTGCTTGAAGCTGGCGCTGGCGACCTGGCGGATTTCTCAATTGAGTCGAGCGGAAACCCATATACGACTTATGTTTTACACTTTACTTTTCCCCACACCTCTCACCTGACCATCGCCACCTACGGCTACAACTTCGAACTGGCGCGCCAGGCAGCACTGGAACTGTTGATGGAACGGGAGAT
>Ga0209285_10000280_pt1 | contig 18807 bp, 13 predicted proteins | sample PPLLak3March2015_2_FD_187249 | JGI IMG/M metagenome (GOLD analysis project Ga0209285, IMG submission 187249) | Freshwater sediment microbial communities from Prairie Pothole Lake near Jamestown, North Dakota, USA - PPLs Lake P8 Core (3) Depth... | ecosystem: Environmental > Aquatic > Freshwater... | reverse complement strand
GGCCGAATACCAATCCAACCCGGAAGTGATGACAAATTCACCCAGCCGGGCGCCATTGAAATAAACCCGCCAGTTGGGGAGTGCAGGCAGCCGTTCCCAGCCATAAGCCTGCGCCAGGGCGGTCAGGTCCACCCAATAACCGGCTGGGATCTCACTCATTCGAGCGCCTCCCTGGTCATATGCTGCCGGGTTGCCACTGTAGCGGGCCATGAAATCCCACGGAATCTGGTGCAAGGGTTCACCCATCGAGCCATCCTGGGCACGGCAGCGCAGGTAAACGCGCCAGTATGTTTGCTGCCCATACTCATCCGGGACTGCAGCCACCCAACCAGCCTGTACGAGAAGGGAATTGATGACGAATGCCCGCCCGGTGTACAACCAATCCTCCCCCAGGCCAGGATCCAGCGGTGTGGTGAGTGGCACGAATGCATTCTCCAGGCTGGCTAGTGCATCCCACCCGGCTTCAAGCGCTACACGTTCCCGCAAGGCACCGAAAGCCTCATCGACATCATCATGCAGGTGAGAATGGAGCGCCTGCGTATCGGGGATTTCAACCAGCACTGAACGACCCACAGGTAACTCCGGATCGGGGGTGGCTGTAACTGGCACCACCAGCGGCGGAACGGGCGAAACTTCGAGCCCCTGCAGCGAATCAAACCCGAGGGAGGCGCCAGCGGCTGCCAGGCCACGCAAGGTTCCGGGCAACGGCACCAGTGTCTGGATTACCTCTCCGGATGGCACGGCATAAAGGTTGAAAAAGGATTGGTTCGGGATCGAAAAACGGGTCAGGAGGCGGGATGAATCAAGCCACACAGGCCAGTTCCCATCTCCCAGGTAACGTGGCGGAAACTGGGGTTGGCGGTTATCCAGGAGGACGATTGAGCTTAGGCCGGTTTCATAGGAAGCGACCGACCAGGCCAGCCACATCCCATCCGGTGACCAGGCTGGGAGATTCTCAGCCCCGCGCGTATTGTTGCTGACATTCAGGTAACGGTCTTCATCGGTCTTATCCAGGTCGGCTATCCAGATTTCACTCTCACCTCCCCGGTTGGATACGAATGCAATCTGCCGGCCTTGCGGCGACCAATCCGGCGAATGGTCTGCAGCAGGCGATTCGGTCAGGCGGATGGCAGCCTGCTCGAGGTCCGTTACCGAGCGGACGACGAGTTCCAGGTTGCCATCAATGTACATCTCATGCACCAGCCAGCGGCCATCCGGTGACCAGGAAGGGGCAGCCTCATACTCAGGCGTATCGGTGAGGCGCGTGGTCTCCCCAGTTTCCAGGTTCAGCAGGTAGAGATCCCAGTAACCATTGCGGCGGGAGGCAAACGCCAGTTTTTTCCCATCCGGGCTGATGGCCGGTGTAATATCATCCCATGGATCAGCGGTTAACTGAGTGAAAGCAGCAATGCTGGTCGAATAGGTAAAGAGATGTGCATTCCAGCCATCGAACAACGAGAGAACAACCAGGGGATCAACTCGATTTGTAACGGTAGATACTGGTGAAGGGTTAACTGTCGCTGTGGCAGGCAGCAGAGTTCTTGTTGGGCCAGGAGTCACGGAGACTGAGGGGCTGGCGTTTGGTGAACAGGCTGCCAACAGGAGGAACAAGATACAAAATCCGAAAATATACCTGGAATTGGGTGACATGGTGATGAATTCAATTCCCAGTCATTTGAAACGATAAAGTACGCTGATCGACTTCCATCTCCATCTCCGGGTACATCACACAAGCCTTCAGGGTCATTTCCCCAGAGACTGGATTATCCGCCTGGTGGATGTGGAGTGTCATTTCCAGCTTCCAGGCGACCGGTTCGATGATGCTGGCCGACCCGACCTCTGCACCTGCTTCATTTGCCAGGGTCAGTTCTATGGTAGGCCGCTGCTGGAAAGGTGTCAGAGTCAGGGCAACGCGTACGCGGCGTCCATCCGGATAGGGCTCAACACGCAAATCTTCGATGCGCACATCTTCGGGAGCCTGGCGGGAAAGGTTGTGATCCTGGATGAAGAATTCCATGAAGGCGATTATATCTGAAAGCGCTGAATCTACTTGCGCGGTTCGGCCATCTCCTGGCGCACAGTGTGGTACAGGTTTTCGGCCTTCAATTCACCCAGTGTGTAACAGGGGGCTTCGAGGTTGTTCGCCAAGGCCTGCGCCAACCCCTGGTCAAAAGAGGCGTGTTCCATGTTAATAACCACGCTGCGGAACTCGCGCTGGGCGATCAACTCGGCAAATTTATAGGCTTCATCCTGGGGGGGCATCGTGCCGATGGAGACATTCCCGGCCCCATCGGTCAGCACGATCAACAGCGGGCGGACATCCGGGTGCAGGATATCCTCCTGGCGGAGGATATCGTATGCCATCAATAAACCTGCTGAGAGAGGTGTCTTCCCGCCAACGGGGATATCTACAAGCGCCCGTTGTGCCAACTGGATGGAGTTGGTGGGCGGCAGGATCAGGGTGGCGCGGTCCTTCTGGAAGACGATCAACCCGACCCGGTCGCGGCGCTGGTAGGCATCGTTCAACAGGGAAAGGATGGCGCCCTTCGTGGCCGCCATGCGTTCCGCCACGGCCATGGACCAGGAGGCATCCACCAGGAACAGGATCAGGTTGGCCGCCTTCTTGACCCGAACCTTGCGCTGGAAATCCATGGGCTGGATGGCAAAGGCCACCCGTTTACGCTGTTCGGCCCGGCGCTTTTGGTACGGAGCGGCGGCGCGCAGGGTGGCATCGAACGCCAAGTCATCCGTCTTGCCATTGGCCGGCCGGGCCTGGATATAGCGGCCTCGTTTCCGCTGGGTATAGATGCGGGAGCGGCGGCCGGCATCGTGGCGGGTCAATTTATCCAGGGGGGTATCCAGCTTGCGCGGTTCGAAAGTTTCCCCCACCTTAACCTTCTGTCCGCCATCCCACCAGCGGGCGGCGCTGGAATCGAAAACCGTCTGCTGAGGAATGGGTTCAGAAGATGGCTGTTCCTCAGAAGACTGCTCGGTGGTCTCAGTGATTACTTTTTTTTTTGATCTTCGGGGTTTGGTTCCTGCTGTTCTTGTTCGGCAGGTTCGCTATCCATCGATGCACCCTGCAATTGCTCGATCCGCTCCTGCAATTGTTCTGGCGAGATTCCACTTTGCTGGAAAGGTCCACGTTTGATGCGGTGCGGCAGGGCCAGCTCAGCCGCCAGGGCAATATCCCTATCATTGATGGCATACCTGCCCTCAAAGGCAGCATGGGCACGGGCGGCTTTCAGGATGACCAGGTCGGCACGATGCCCATCGACATTCAAAGACGCAGTCAATGCAGCAATCGAAAGCAGATCCCGGCGGGAGTGCGTAACCTTATCCACCAGCATGCGTGCATTCCCAATCTGGTTGGAGAGCTCCTTTTCCTTCGATAACCACTCCTGGCGAAAATCGATGGCATTGGATTCAAAAGCCAAGTTGCGTTCCATGATGAGCACCCGTTCCCGGGCTTCACGAATACCGGTGATCTCCACAGACAGGGCAAAGCGGTCCAATAGCTGAGGGCGCAAGTCACCCTCTTCCGGGTTCATGGTACCAACCAGAATAAAGCGGGACGGATGGCTGAATGATATACCTTCCCGCTCGACGATGTTTTGTCCCATAGCGGCTGAGTCAAGTAGCACATCCACAACATGATCATCCAACAGGTTGACTTCATCGATATAGAGCAAGCCGCGGTTTGCAGAAGCCAAGATGCCAGGCTCGAAATGGCGTTCCCCTTTCTGGATGGCCTGTTCGATATCCAAGGTTCCCACGACCCGGTCTTCGGTGGCTGAGACCGGCAGGTTGACGAACGGTGTCAGGCGTAAATCAACCGGCAGAGATTCGTTTGTGGCAGAACGCTCACGGCACTCGGTACACCATGTCACGGGTTGATCCGGATCACATCCGAAGCGGCAATCTTTTACCACACGAACTTCAGGCAATAAGGCAGCCAGGGCGCGCGCAGCTGTGGACTTGGCCGTGCCGCGCTCGCCACGGATCAACACGCCCCCGATGCGGGGGTTTACGGCATTCAGGATCAGGGCACGCCGCATGCGCTCCTGACCGACGATGGCAGTGAAGGGATAAATGGTCGGCATGAGGATACTCCGGCATGTGATTATACTGCGCTTTTTCAGCGAAACGTCACGAATATCGCGGACTCATTGGGAACTGCCATCACCGAGAAAAAGATATGGAGGTATGGGGTGAGCAAAGCCCACCCCATACCTCCAATCTACTCCATCATCCGGCGATTCCCAGAGAACCCTATGCGGTTTTATTATTAGGGTTGCCAAGAAGTATATAAAACTGTATAATCTCGCCTATCTTTCATATCCGGAGTCTATTCAATGATGGAACAAAACAACGCCCTGAGTGGGCAGGGGGCTTTGCCCGAAAGCGACACGCCAGCCGAAGGCATCAACAGCACAAACATGGAATCCCTGTTGGAGAACGAAGGGTTAACCCTGGAACTTCCCCAGCCCGGTGAAATCCGTGAGGGCGTGATTGCTAGCATCAGTCCTACCCAGGTGCTGGTAAGCGTAGGGGCAAAATCTGAAGGTGTAATCACTGGGCGTGAATTGGAACAAATTTCAACCAGTGATCGAGAAGCTTTTGAAGTTGGCCAAACGATCCAGGTTTATGTGTTAGCCACCGAGGATGAGAATGGCAACATCGTGCTTTCCTATAACCGCGCCCTCGAACAAAGGGGATGGCAACTGGTAGAAGAAATGCTTGAATCGGATGAATCCTACGAAGGCGAGGTAGAAGGCTATAACAAAGGCGGCCTGATCGTGCCCGTGCATGGACTGCGCGGCTTTGTACCCGCTTCGCAGGTGAGTTTCTCCCGCCGGGCCGAATCATCCGGTGACACCCCCGACCAGCGTTGGGCGAAAATGGTTGGCTCACCAATCATCATCCGCGTCATCGAAGTGGATCGTTCCCGTCGCCGCCTGATCCTTTCGGAACGGGCAGCCAGTACCGAGACACGCCAATCGCTGAAGGAGCGCGTCATCGAGGAATTGCACGAAGGAGAAATCCGTACAGGCCGTGTCACCAGCCTGGCCGATTTTGGCGCCTTTGTAAACATCAGCGGTGCAGATGGCCTCGTTCACCTTTCCGAAATTTCCTGGGACCGCATCCAGCATCCCAGCGAAGTATTGGAAGTCGGACAGGAAGTGACCATCAAGATCATCAATATTGATAAAGAGAAGAAACGCATCGGCCTTTCCCTGCGCGCGCTGATCGATGATCCCTGGCGTAAAAAAGTGGAAAAGTTCCGGGTTGGGCAATTGGTGGAAGGAATCATCACCCGCCTGACCAAGTTCGGCGCGTTTGCCCGCCTGGAAGGTGATGTAGAAGGCCTGATCCACATATCCGAGATCAGCGATTCGCGCATCGAGCACCCGAAGGAGCGCCTCAAAGAAGGTGAAGTGGTTACCTTGCGCATCGTCCGCATCGATACGGATCAGCGGCGGATCGGCCTGAGCCTCCGCAAGGTTGACTCGGGTGCCTATAAGGATATCGATCTGGCGAACATCGACCTGGAAGAACTTGGCCCGGCGGCTGCCGCTGAAGAAGTTAAACCGCAAGAGCCCGTTCGGGAAATCCCGGAAGAGACCCCTGAAGAAACTCCCCAGGAGACTTCCCCGGAAGAGATCCCCAGTGATGCTCCTGAAGATGAGTCACCCTCACAGGAAGCCTGAAATCACAAGAGCGCACCCAGCCGGTGCGCTCTTATAACCCAATGCTCCCACCCATCATTGTCGATGCACACCAGGACCTGGCTTGGAATATCCTGACTTTCGGTCGGGATTACACCCGTTCTGCAGAGCAAACCTGGCAAGCAGAAACAGGTCAACCCGCTTCGTTACACAACGGTGATACCCTCCTGGGCTGGCCTGATTATCAGCGCGGCCGGGTGGCACTTGTCTTTGGCACACTTTTCGCCAGCCCCGAACGCAGCAGGAAGGGTGACTGGGAAACGCAATGCTACCGTGGCATCGAACAGGCACATCGTCTCTATCGGGGACAGCTGGATGCTTACAGAGACCTCATGGATGAACATGCAGACAAGTTCCGTTTGGTGGAAACCGGCCATCACCTGCAGGAGATCATCACGGAATGGCATTCCACGTGCGAAACCCACCCTGTTGGGCTTGTGATGTTGATGGAAGGTGCGGAGGGGGTACGGAAACCCTCCGAGTTGGCAGAATGGTGGGAATGGGGAGTACGCATTGTTGGTCCCGCCTGGGCCGGCACCCGCTTCTGCGGCGGGACCCGCGAACCGGGTCCATTAACCGAAGATGGGCGTGAACTCCTGAAGGAGATGGCAGCGCTCAATATGACACTCGATCTAAGCCATATGGATGAACTGGCTGCCCGCCAGTGCCTGGATTCGTATCCTGGCCCCCTGATTGCCAGCCATGCAAATGCCGCTGCACTCATCGAGGATTATTCAGGCAACCGGCATTTGGAAGATGAGCTCATCCGCGGGATCGTCGAGAGAAATGGGGTGATTGGCATCATTCCATATTGCCGGTTCCTGAACTACAGTTGGAAAAGCAGTGATGGACGGGATGGCCTGACATTATCAACACTATCCAACCACATTGACCATATCTGCCAGATTGCAGGTGATGCTGCGCACGTAGGAATCGGCAGCGATTTCGACGGCGGATTCGGCAGGGATTCTGCACCTGCTGATGTGGATAGCATCGCTGATCTGCAAAAATTAGTTCCCATTCTGGCAGCCAGGGGGTATACTGAAGATGATATCATCGCAATTCTCGGCGGTAACTGGCTACATCACTTGCAGGAGAACTTACCTTAGCACATGAACACTTCCAAGAGAAGTTTCGTAATCTCACCTGAGACCCGATCTGAAATCATTACATCCAAGGCGCGTATGCGTTCCGGATTGATCCTGACATTCCTGGGATTGCTGGTTTTCCTGATCGGTGCACGACCAGCCCTCTTCGGTCTGGATCGCAGCCCGGTTGTCGGCTTCGTGCAGATCGCGGTTTTCCTGGTTGGCCTGGCAATGATCTGCCTGGGAGGGTACATCAGCCTGAACATCTACTGGCGCAACGGGGATAAAACCATTGTGGCTGATTTTGGCCTGCGCCTCGTCAGCACCGGATACGTGATTGCCGCCTTTGCAGGTATGGCCGATGTATTCGGCTTTGGCGGTCAGCCCTGGCCCAATGTACCGTTCTTCGGCATCTGGCAGGCAACCGGGGTGGAGATCGGCCAGATCATTATTGCCATCGGATTTCTCATGTTGCTGCCTTTCCGGAGGAACCGCCAGAAGCAGACGCAGGCATAACCTCATTGTGCTGATCCGTTTCCAACCCGGCGGCTGAACCGTTCAGCCGCTTTTTGCATTCCTCATGGAGTACAACTGGAAATACTCCTCAAGGAGCATGACAGGCGGTGAGTTCTTGGCTAGAATAAGTTCACCATAAAAGTCACCTTCAGGAGGATGGGTATGTCCGGGAACATCACAATCGAGCACAAGCAAATTGACACTGCATTGGTTGCCATGCGGCGGCTGGTGATCAAACAACGCGATGACCTTCATCTGGCTCTGCAGGAATTGGCAAGGCAAATCCCGGAAGGCAACATATGCGGCCCGGCCTTTGCCCTGTTTTGGTATGTTACCAGCGTAAAAGACGGCTTCGAAGTGGAAGTGGGTTTTCCGATCTTCCAACCCTTCGTTAACGGCGATCTCCACTCGCGGATGCTCCCGCCGCTGGAAACCCTATCGCTGGTGCATACTGGACCTTTCGATGAATTGCGCAATACTGTCCTCAAGCTATATGAATTCGCCAGCGAACATGCGATCATCTCGGATGAGTTCAGGCGGGAGGTTTACTGGGATGCCGACAACCCCAAAGGCAAACAGATAGAAGTGCAATTCATCATCCACAACTGGAATGAACACCTTGCCCGGAACCTGGAGCGCGTCCTGGGGAACGCCAGAGCCTGTACGATCATGCAAGGATGTGAAGACTTGAAACTCGAATCATCGCCGGAAGAACGCTTCCAATGGACGAAAGGTGCAATGGAGCGCCTGGATAACATCGCCAGCGCGGATCAAAAATACGATATTGTTTCCAGTTGCGCCCACGTTTTTCCAAAGGCCCAGATCCAAAAACTGACTGCCATCTTCAACCAGGCCATCGCTGCCGGAAAGGATGGCCTGCAAGCCGTGGACGCTGTGATCGATTTCATGGAACAAGATCCCGGCTGGGGAGAACGACCACATCGCGATGGACGAATTATCTATTCAGCTAAAAATCCACGCGACCCGGAAGGATTTGCCAACGCCACCAACCCATTGGAGAAACGAAGAGCCTACTGCTTCTGTCCCCTATTGCGGAATCACATGGACCAGGGGATGCCGCTTGCCTTCTGCAATTGTGGGGCAGGCTGGTATCGCCAACAATGGGAGGGTGCAACCGGCAAACCATTCCAGATTGAGATCGTCAAATCAGTGTCCAAGGGGGATGATGTTTGTGAATTTGCCATTCATCTCGCACATGATTTGTGATCCTGTTCGGGAAAGCCACTGCAAGAATACTTATGAGTTGAAATACCGTATATAGAAATACAGGTATCATCTCAATAACTTGGAGGGCGGGGGTGTGTGGGCGGCTTCGCCGCCCACACACCCCCCATCTTCCCCTATTTACTGAGAAGTTACAAATAAAGGAGATACGAAAATGGATCAACACAAAGTGTATACCGAAGAATTCCAGGTAACCGGCGAGATGCTGCTGGCAAAGATCAAAGAACTGATCCACGAGGGCAACATCCGCAGGATCATCATCAAGGATGAGAATGATAAGATAATTGTGGATATCCCGCTGACCTTTGGTGTTGTTGGCGCTGTCCTGGCTCCCCAACTGGCCGCCCTGGGCGCGATCGCCGCGCTGGTGACCAAAGCAACCATCCTCATCGAGAGGGAAGACAAATCGTAACTCGAAATTCCGCTATACAAATGGTTTTGTCTTCCCGTTAGCATCCCCCTTCGGCTGATACGGGATGGACAGGAAGAAAGTACTCCCCTCCCCCAATTGACTCTCCAGCCAGACCTTGCCACCGTGCCGTTCAGCGATTGAACGCACGATCGCCAATCCCAATCCTGAACCCCGCTGCTTGCGCGCTTCGCGCTGTGAGCCACGGTAGAATTTCTCGAACAACCTCGGCTGGTCTGCGGGAGCAATGCCAATGCCATTATCCTGCACTTCCACCAGGAAATCCTCCGGGCGCGGCTTGAGACGCAAGGTCACCTTACCTTTTTGAGGTGTGTACTTTACCGCGTTCTCGACGAGGTTGTAGATCGCCTGCTGCAATAGGGCCCGGTCTGCCCGGATGACACGCGGCAATCCCTGTGCCAGCTCCACCCCCAACCGGATATTCTTCTCCCCGGCCTGTAACTGGAGTGAACCGGTAACAGCTTCGACCACATCCATCAGAACTACATCCTCCACCTGTAGACCCACACCTGCTTCGATGCGGCCCAGGTCCAGCAGGTTGTTGACCAGCCGGGACATCACTTCCACACCGGTAATGATCTTGCTGACATAACCGTGTTGCTGTTCATTCAACTGGCCCACCATATCCAGCATGGTTGCATAACCGCGTATCAACGTCAAAGGCGAGCGCAGGTCATGGCTGACGGTGGAGACGAACTCCGATTTGAGCGCATCCAATTCCTTGAAATGGGTGACATCCCGCAGCACGCACACCCTCCCCATCCGACGCTTATCGGCGATCACGGATTTGGCGGTGGCAAAATAGACCTGCCCGTTCGGAAGCACCACTTCGCTGGATTGTTCATCCGTCTCTGATACCAACAGCAGATCCAGGATATTCTGCTGCGTAATGGATTGCGAGGCAGGCTGTCCTTCGATTGCCTTGATCTCCGCCCCAAGCACCTGCTGGGCAGCCGGGTTGGCAAGCAACAACCGGTTTTGATGATCAGTAACCAGTACCGGATCCGGTGTGGAAGCGAGGATGGCTGCCAGGCGCTGGCGTCCAACCTCCGCGGAGTAGAACAAACGGGCATTGACAGCCGCCAGGGCAGCCTGTCCGGCCAGCGTGCTCAAGAAAAGTACATCCTCCTCCGAGAAAACCTGCGGGCGTTCATACGCCGCCCAGAGCACACCGTAGAAACGGGCTTCATGCCGCAAGGCGATCGCTGCCAGGGAAACCGGTTGTGGTTTATCCGGTGAAAACCCCAGGCTGCGGGCCCGGGCCAGGGATGGCAGGACCAGGCGCTCCTGCTTCCTCACCAGTTCCAGGATGAGTTCATCCATGTGCGCATACTTGTCTTGTGAGGGGCCAAGGGCAAAATGCAGCGGCATTTCCTCGCCAGCCTGGTGGGGAAGTGGAACCAGGGCCACCCGCGCCGCACTCGCCCCGCCCTTCAAAACTGCATCCAGAACGGGTTGAACCGCTTTCCGCATTTCCAGGCTGGAAGCCACCCCCTGGCTCACCAGCAGCAACTGGTTGAGTTCATCCAGCCGGTTGCGCAGGCTGACACGCATCTGCTCGAAGGCGCCCCGCAACTGGCCCACTTCATCCTCGCCGCCCGGTTGGAGGGAATGATCCAGCTTACCCTGGGAAAGCCGGGCCGCCTCGCTGGCCAGATTTCGTAAGGAGACGGTTACCGTCCGCAGACCCAGGCGCATCGCCAACAAGGTAACCAACGCCAGGGTTAGGGTCATGGCAGCCAGAGGGGCAGCGATATCCAGTGCCAATTGCTGGGCTTGCTGGGCCGGCACGATCACCGCCACGATCCACGGGCTTCCCACAGCCGGTTGCACATAGACCAGGTTCCGAGTCCCATCGGGTGCGACAAAATCATAAGCAAGCGGCCCGGCTCCCAGTTCACCGGTAAATGTCGTCATTACCTGGCTGGCAGAAGGATGGTAAAGGATGACGCCTCTTTCATCCAAAAGCAGGCCCATACCGCTTAATTCAGACATCCCCTCCAGGCTTTTAATCACGGGCTGGATCATGGGGTTATTGAGCAAGTCAACCCGCCCGATCAAGACACGCTGCACCTGTCCGGATTCATCCGCGATTGCAGCCATGAACGAGATAATCGCCGCAGCGCCGCCTGTTTCAGGAGGAATGGCATACACCTGGTTCGGGATCCCCTGAAAAGCGAGTTCGATGCCCTGGATTTCATCCTGCGCGAGGCGCAATTCGCCAGCACCCAACGCCGGATACATCGCCAGGATGCTTCGGTTCAGGTCGACCAGGATGAATTGTTCGAAGAAGGCCACTGAACGGATATGTTCCTGTAGAGCCGCGTCCATTGATGAAAGTGACTCTGCCAATAAACGCGGATCGTTTCCAATCGATGCAACCAGGCTCTGACCAGTTCCCAGGAAGAATGGGATACTTTCGGTAGCCATCGTGGCAGTGCCCTGCATGCGTTCCTGTATCATCTTGCGGGCTGCATTGCCAGCCACAATCCAATTGCCCAGCAGCAAGAATACCAACAACACAGAGAGAATGGTTCCTGACGCCAGCAGGAAACGCGCTTGCAGGCTCTTTTCAGCCGGTGAAGGTTCCAGCACCTTGCCCTGGTCCCACAACTTCGGCATCGACAGGGCAACCACCTGGACGAAAATCCCTGCCAGCAATAATTCGGCGGAGACAGCCAACGTGACCGGCCCGACATTGGTCAGGGCATAATCCAGGCGTGCTGCCAGTGTTCCCGTAGCGGAGAATACACTCCCCCAAACGAAAACCGCCGCATAGACCAGGACGGATCCCGCAGCAACCAGCAGTGGCTGGCGAAGAAGGCGATAGAACCAGGTCCGGTAGCGCTGGCACACGGCCGAGCTGAAAATAACCGCCAAAAGGGCCGGCTCCAAAACCGTGAAGAGATTGTGGGTATCCCAAAGAGCGCGCACGGTTCCCGTCAGCAAGCCGGCGATTAAAGCGCTGAGGGGACCGAAAATCCCCCCGGCCAGCATCCAGGGCAGTGACGAGAAGAACATCCAGGTTGGGGTATGAGGGGAGGTGGGCAACCCTGGCAACGGCAATGCCGAACCGGAAGGCAGGCGCAAGCCCAGGAACAAATTCGTCAACGGGATCGCAGCCAGGATCAAAGCCAGGAAAAGCGCCTTTTTTGGCCTGCGCCTCTCATAGCCGCGCCAGCGCACCAAAGCCAGCACAATGCCCAAGAGAAGTACCACCCAGCCAGCCCAATCCATGATGGATGGAAGGAGATTGACATAGGGTGAATCGGTAAGCAGGGAAAGCACAGGTGTCATATGCGCATCATGTGCAGGCGAGGTGCCATCATTATAGCATGCGGTGCAATCTCATTTTATTACAGCCACATAACCATAAACCCCTCGATATTCAGGCGGGAGTTGCCGCGCCAGCGCCTCCATGATCTGTCGCGTCCCTTCAGAACGAGGGATACCCGCCGGCAAATGGAATGCCTTCCCGATCGTCAAGGTGACCGCGGTACGGCGCAAGTGTTTCATGTTCCCAAACAGGCGCTTGTTCTCCGTCCCCGTCACGGTGACCGGTACGATCGGAACCCCTGACTTGAGCGCCAGGAATGCCACCCCATCTGTTCCCTCTTCCAGCGCGCCAGTCAGGCTTTCCCGGCCTTCGGGGGCGATCCCGACGATGTAACCCTGCTCCAGGGCCTGCAGGGCAACCTGGAGCGCCTTCCGATCCGGCTGGCCGCGATGAACCCAGATCGTGCCCATCGCATCCATGAGCGGGCCCAGGACCGGGATATCGATCAATTCGATCTTTCCAAGAAACTCGGGGATGGGTGCGAGGTATGCCAGAATGAGCGCACCATCCGGATCCCCCAGGTGGTTCATAACCAGCAATGCCGGGCCTTTCCTGGGGTAATTCTCCAGGCCATAAACTTCAGGCTTCGTCCATAGGAAAACGAGGAAACGCGCCAGGCCGCGCAGGAACCAGCGGGTCAGGCGCAGGCGGAAAGTGCGGGCAGGCAACCGGGTCAATTCCGGCCGCCAGATGTCACTGACCGGTTTTTCCGGGCTGGATGGCTTTGTCTGCATAAACCCCTCGATATTCCTCGGGAAGCAAGGCCGCGACATGCTGCATGACCAGATCTGCATTGCGCTGCCGGGCTTCACGTCGTTCATTGCCCTTGCCTTCGAGCAAAGACAGGTTGAACGGTTCTCCAATCCGGATTTCGAGTTGCGGGCGTTCCCCGCGCGTTGCCCGCTGCCAGAAATCATCGGTAGTGCCAACGATCCCCACCGGCAGGACTGGCACCCGGGCTTCATCCAGGATATACGCCACGCCCGGCTTGCCGCGCTGCATGGCGGTGACGTGCGAGCGTTCCCCCTCCGGCGCGATCAGCAAGGGATAACCGGAGCGCAGGACATTGAGAACGGTATCGATCAACTGGCGGTCGTATTCGCCACGATGGACCGGGATTCCACCGAACAGCCGGGCGAGGATACCCTGCCCCGGGCGATCCCAGATATCGACTGCACCCATGGCTTCCAGTTGCCTCGGGAAGAAGGACAGGATGAACGGCGGGTCAAATAGGGAAACATGGTTGATCGCCACCACATAGGGGCCTTTGCGGGGGATATTATCCTTTCCGATGATCCTTACCGGTGCCAGAATGCGAAAGATCGACCGGAGGGCTCCCCGGATGATGGGACGCACCAACCGCCGCCAGAAAGCGACACGGTAGGGCTTCATGTGCACAACCCTTTCACATATTGAAAAACCTGGTCTGCATCCATATGATCTGAATCAACGATTACGGCATCCTCCGCAGCGCGTAGCGGTGCCACCGCCCGGGTGGAATCGATCGCGTCCCGCCTGCGCACCCCGGCCAGGATCTGCTCATAATCTGCATGCTCACCGCGGGCGATGATCTCATCGTAGCGGCGGCGGGCGCGCACTTCCGCCGAGGCATCCAGGTAGACCTTCAGATCAGCTTCAGGGAGCACCACGGTGCCAATATCGCGACCGACCATCACCACCCCGCCTCGCAGGCCGATGCGGCGCTGCTGTAAGCTCAACGCCTTGCGCACACCGGCATAAGCCGAAACGACTGATACATTGGCGTCCACTTCGGGACGGCGCGTTTCCCAGGTGACATCGGCACCGTCCGCCAGCACATCGCAGGCGCGGCCATCACGTTTCGAGGCTGTGGCAATATCGATCACGCTGGATTCCGCCAATGAAGTCACAGCCGGTTCATCGTAGATATCCACGCCGCGCTGGAGGGCCAGCCAGGTGATGGCGCGGTACATCACACCGGTATCGAAGAAAAGATACCCCAGGCAATCGGCCATCCGCAGCCCGAGGGTGGATTTGCCCGAGGCTGCCGGGCCGTCAATGGCAATGATGTTGGGTTTTCCCATGCAGGTATCCTGACGAAGAGATGGAATCTTTTGCCACGGATTAGCACAGATTTTCACAGATTTGAAATTCCAATCTGTGTAAACCCGTGAAATCTGTGGCCGATTTATGGGAGGCCAGTATCAGACTCCCCATCCATAAACAGATTATTCCGCACCCACAGAACGATATTCTCGGATTGCACCGGCATCTGGCGGACAACCACCCAGCGCAGCCAGCCATCGGCAGCAGCCGCATCCCAGAAGGGAGTCTGCCGCCAGGTGAAATCCTGGCCGCGGTAGGAGGCCGCTTCCTGCAGGGTGATGCCCTGCGGGGTGATGACCATTGCTGGGGAACTTCCATCCAATGGCATCTCATCCTGTACATCCCAACCCCGCAAGGCCCAGCGCAGGGCAGGCGACTCCACGCCCTGGATGGTTACCGCCAGCGACGCATCATATCCCTTCTGCCATTCTGAGATATCATCCATTGTTTGCACGAGCAGTTCTGCCTGGCCGATCTGCACGCCGGGAGACCAGAATTCCTGCGAACCCTCCGGGCGCAAGCCAGCCGAACTGATCCCGGCCCCGAGTGTGTAAACGAGCAGGAACAGGCCAAAGCCCCAGACCGCGCCGATCACAGCCAGCTTCTCGGACCAGCCCATCCCCACCAGCAACAGGCTCAATACAGCCAGCAGCAAGGCGCCGAAGAACAGCAGCATCCGGGTTTGCAGGAAAGGCGCATCCCCCATGAAACTGGGCACACCGGCCAGGTCGATCCAGGCAAAGGCCAGGATGGTCACCACCAGCAGGGTCACGCCCGCCAATTCCCAGACCGTCAGCCCCTCCACATCCAGGTAGCGGCCGATCTCCAGCGCCGCCAGCGTCCAGAGCGGCAGCAGCATCCAGGCCAGGTCACCCACCTGGCGGTCCGGGTAGAGCAGCGCCAGCAGGAAAGCCGCCAAAGCCCACAGCCCCAGGAAGATAGCGCGCCGGTTCATTTTCCACCAACCGCGCACCAACCCAACCAGCCCAAAGACCAGCGCCAGGGGTGCATAGGCAGGCAAGGCGATCAGCAGGTGGCGCGCCGGAACACCCCTGCCAGGGCCCCAACCGTTCAGGTAAGCGGGTAGGGAGGCCGCCAGCGCGCTCAACCCGTTGGGAGAAAGGAAGAACAGGCTGCCACCCAGGAGGAGCGTCGCGAGCCCCCAGCCAAGCGCGGACCGGAACCGTTCCCTGGCGGGGCGGACGGGGCTCGCGATTGTTTCCGTTTCGTTAGCCGTCTCCGTTGCTGGAAGGGCGCGCTTCAGGGCTGCCATGATACCCAGCGCAATCCCCAGGCCCAGAAGGCCGGGCCACAAGGCAGGTCCCGAAAGCAGCGCCAGGGCGGCCAGCACCCCCGCCAGCCGCGGACGGTCCTGCTCCCAGGCAATCCACGTGAAGACCGCAAAGGCAATCGTCAGCATCGGCCCGCCCGCCAGCCGGGAGAGCGCCACCAGACCGGGATCGATGGCCAGTCCGAAAGCCAGCAACAGGGACGGGATGTGCCCCAACCGGCCGCGCAGGAAGAGTGGAGCCAGGGCCAGCAGGCTGCCAGCCAGGGCCGGCCAGAAGCGGGACAGGAAGTTGGTGGCGTCGAAGATGAAGAAGTTGACTGCGGTCAGGAGGATATAGGCCGGGTTCGGTGCGAGCGCCGGACGGGCGCCCTGGGCCACGCCCAAAGACTGGAGCGCCCAACCGGCTTCGAAATCCGAAAGCGGCTGGGCGCCAAGGTGCAGGAAACGGATGGTAATGGCAATCGCAAATGCCAGGAAATACAGGATGGTTTCAATCGTGCTGCGGCGGGAGGACATGGCGCAATTTTAGCATGAAAGGAGATATGATTACGGCACCTCGTAAATCACCAACCCACCGGCGCGGAATACCTCCCGTAACACCTGCTGGAACTTGGCCTCATTGACTTCATAAGTATCTCGCTCCAGCGATCCAACCACAATATAGCGGATGCCATAGCGCGTGATGATCTCCTGCGCCAGGACCCAATCCTTGGTTTCATACAATGTGCGGATATCCTGCTCGCGCTGGGAGAGCCCCTCGCCCGTGCCACGCCACTGGCTCTCGTGACCGGGCCAGCCGATCACGGTCGGCAAGCCGGTGTGGGTGGAGATGCGGGCGTAAGAAGAATAGCTCCCGCCAACTGCTTCGGCAACTACGCCGTACTGGGCTTGCATCAGGAAATCGATGGCAGCGGCGTCATCCGGGTTGTAGAGGCGGAGATAGGCAGCCCCATCCAGGGTCCAGTCATCCCAGGAGGTCAGGGCATAAGCCAGGCAGTCATCCGCTTGTGCAGCGCGGCACTCCTTGTATTTTGCAACCGCACCGCGGATTTCAAGATTGCGGGTCTTATCCAGGAAACCCAATACCGGGTAAACCAACGCCACCAGCAAAACGATCGTCAGCCCGATGCGAAAGAGAATATCCCAGGCCTTGCGCAGATCCTGGAGCATCACCGCCACGCCATATGCAGCCGCCAGGCTCCATAACAACCAGGCCTGGTAATAGAACTTGAAGACGGTGTTCATGCGCCAGCCGAACTGGTCACGCAGGTAGAGGAAATCGGGACCGAGGATAAGCAGGGCGCCAATGATGATGAGTAGGAGAATGAAAGCAGGTGAGTGGAAAGTGGGCAGTGAACAGTGATCAGTGGGATTTGAGTCATCTGTCTCGGATGTGGCATCAGCCGCCTTGCGTTGTTTGCCAAGCGCTCCTAAGAAGTATCCCAGCGCAATCCCTAAAACAACTACTGTGGTCAGCGTACCACCAATCGTCTCCCAACGGCGCTGGGAGGCTTCGGTGAACAACTGGGCAATGGTTTTTACTCCCTGAGCATCCAGGAAAGCCTGCGCAGTTGCCGGATCGATGCGGGAGATCAACCAGGCCATCAGCCAGGACAAGCCCCATAGCAATAAGGCAATCCCAAGCGCCAGACTGATACCCCTGCCCCACCGGGCGGGGATTTTCTCTTTGAAGCCCAAGTAAACCAGGTAAGCCAGCAGGGGCAGCAGCAGCGAGCCGAACATTACCCACAGGTGCGCCCCGCGCGTCGGGCTGACCAGGTTGGGCAGGATGCCGCCCAGTTGCGAGGAAAAACCAACGAAAAACGGCAGGTAGAGGATGATGGCCGCCACACCGAGGGAGAAACCAAATTCCAGGGTTTCGGCCAGGCGTTCCCAGCCCCAGCCGGATTGCCGGGTTCGGTAAAGCAGGTAAGCGCCGAGGAGCAACACAAAGGCCGGCAGGATATCCCAGGTGTTCAGGAAGGCCATTCCACCAATGATCACCGCTGTTAACAGGAAGCCCGGTACATGGATTCGTAATCCCAGAAATCCTTTATCCGTCTCCCAGCCGCCGAGGAAGAGATTCAACGCCACACCAACCGCCAGGATCGCAAACGGCAGCGCCAACACATGCGGGTGCAGGTCACCCAGCAGGAAGGAGAAGAAGGGGAACTCGTCGATGATCTCATGCCAGCCGCCTGCCAGGTCGAAATCCTGGACGACGCGCGAAGCCCGCCACCACCACAGGTAACGGTCCGGGATGAAATCGAGCGGCTTGATGGGCGGGGAACTCAAATCCTTGATGTCCAGCCAGTTCCAGAACCTGGATGCGGCTTCCGCACCGTTGAACTTCCAGAAAACGCCCCCGCTGTGGAGCATTTCAAGGAATCCTTCCAGGTTGCTGACGAGCAGGAGGAAGAGCGGGCCCAGAAATGCCAAACGACGGATGGTTGACGACCGACGATGGATGGTGGACGACCGACAACCGACGACAGACGACGGATCGTTAGTCGTTCCTCGTTCGTCATTCGTACGAAAGCGGGCCACCAGCAGGTTGTACACAACCCCATAGGCGCCGATGGCGGCGAGGGCGAACACCAACGACAGCATCAGGTTGAAGGCCACGCTGCCGGGCACGGCGGTCAGTTTGGCAAGCATGGCGGCCATCACATAGCCGAAGTAATAATACGAAATGGCGTAACCAGAAAGCCAGGGATCGTTCGGAGGAAAGGTTGGCGAGCGCAGGATGGCATTGATGAAGGCCAGTTCCATCGGCTTTTCGGTGCCGGTGATATCCGGACCGGCGGCGCGCATCAGCGCCACGAAGCCGAAGGCCAGAAAGAACAGGATTTCAGTGGAAATGATGAGGCGCTTATTCGAGCGGACCCACTCGCGGAGTGACGAAAGACCATGGACGAATGACCATTGTTCTCCATCCATCCTGCCTCGCCCGATGGCCCAAATGCTCAAACCGATGACGATGGTCAACGCTAGCAGCAGGCCGCCGGTATCGTTCTGGGCGATCCCCAGGGAGGCCATCAGCCAGAACAGGAAACCCCACAGCAACAAGCCCAGGGTGCGGCTCA
>Ga0209285_10000279_pt1 | contig 18820 bp, 19 predicted proteins | sample PPLLak3March2015_2_FD_187249 | JGI IMG/M metagenome (GOLD analysis project Ga0209285, IMG submission 187249) | Freshwater sediment microbial communities from Prairie Pothole Lake near Jamestown, North Dakota, USA - PPLs Lake P8 Core (3) Depth... | ecosystem: Environmental > Aquatic > Freshwater... | reverse complement strand
GCCGTGGGTTGAGCCACATAAGCTGACGACTTCCTGGTGCAATGGCCTCGGATGTTGGCAGGTCGAGGGTGGTCGTCTGGCGTTCGTTAAACAGTTTTGGGAGGAGTGGCAAACATGCTTGAAACCATTGCAGTCATCCTGATCATCCTTTGGATATTGGGTCTGGTTAGCTCGTACACCATGGGCGGATTCATTCACGTTCTTCTGGTCATCGCCATCGTGGTGATCCTGCTTCGCTTCGTTCGTCGCTGAGCGGATTCGCCGGCTTTCCCGCCGGTGTTTAAGAGACGATCGAGTTGGACCCCAGGCCGGGCAAAGGCAGTCAATCTTGACAGCGCTTGGGATATCGACCTGGAAGTCCAGCAGGCTGAAATTCGCAACGCAATTCTTACACCTGGGCTGCTGATGCCTCCGCTGGCTGCTTCTGCTTCACCGGTGAGTTGAGCCTTTGGGAGTCCAAACGTACGGACCGGATCAAGCTCCGATTCAGGAGAGAGCCGGACAGTATTTCGTTAAGGTTTTGTTTTTTATAGTTGGCTCGAAAGGAGAAGTAGACATGCGACGCAGCAACTTAAAGCTTGTAAACGCGGCGTTGGCCGCGCTGTTGGTTGCCGGCCCTCTGGGGGCTACGGCTGCCGCCCAGGGCCAGGGACAGGGACAGGGCCAAGGTCAGGGACAGGGCTCGGATCGGGCTCGTGCGGTGACCGAGCAGACGCAGACGCAGACGCAGACGCAGGAACGCGCGTATGGATGGGAGTTGATGACCGACAAGGAGCGTGAGGAGCACCAGGACAAGATGCGTTCGCTCAAGACCGAGCAGGAGCGTCAGGCGTTCCACGCGGAGCACAACAAGAAAATGCAGGAGCGTGCCAAAGCGCAGGGCAAGACCTTGCCGCCGCCCACAGGCCGCGGCCCGGGACACGGACAGGGGCAGGGGCAGATGCAGGCAGGGCCCGCCGATTCCGCCTCACAGCAGGCGAAGGAACGCGAGCAGATGCGCGACCAGGCCCGGGACCAGGATCAGGCTCGCGAACGTCGCGATGACAGCCAGGCGAAAAGCGAAGACGAAAAGCCCCGCAAGCGCTGGTGGTGGCCGTTCGGGGATAACTGATCGCAGGGCGTTTCCGACTTCCGTCATCACCAGGGAGCAGGCGCTGACGCGCTTGTTCCCTTTTTTTATGCGTGTCGGGCGCGCTGCGGCAGAACGATACGGGATGATGCGGGCAATGCTGTTTTCAGGTTTTCCCTGGACCGGTTCTGATGCATCGAAGAATGCCCGGTTTTCTCATCAGACCTGATGAACTCCGGCGCTTTCAATCTGGTTGACAAGCCACCAGCTGATTTCCAGACGACTATCCTTATCAACAGATATCCGCTGCCAAATCGCCCCGTTAGTTGCTGGCGCTTTTGTGCCGTGCACGGCCCCTGTTGAAACGAGAAGCTATCGCACCTTCCGGTCCGACCTTCACCCCAGCTCGGTCACCCATACCCCCACATTCATGCTCGCGCCCGTCGGCCCGACGAACGAGCCTGCGACCGGCGGCACCGACCCGGGCAGCCTTGCCACCGCGACGGCGATGTGACTGCTGCCCACGATGTCGCCGATGGTCGGATCGAATCCCTTCCAGCCTGCGCCCGGCAGGAATACTTCGGCCCAGGCATGGGTCGCGCCGAAATTGCTTGCCGAAGGCGGCGCGTAGAGGTAACCGCTGACAAAACGCGAAGCGAGCCCCAGATGGCGTGCGGCCGCCATGAACAGATGCGCGAAATCTCGGCAGGATCCGCTGCCGCGGGACAGGGTTTCTGCCGGAGCCTGAACCCCGGGTTCCTCGCGCAACTGATAGGCCTGTGTCTTGTTGATGTGGGTGCACAGGCGCTGCAGCAGGGCGTAGGTCTGAATCCGTTCGCCCGGCCGCCACAGGTTCGCAAGCCAAGCAGCCAGCTGGCCATTGGCCGGGTTGCCGGCGTTATTCATGTAGGGCGACAGCAGGACTTGGTCTTCGGCCTGGTAGGCAAACGGATAGTGCGTCGCGTAATCGGTCACCAGAAAATCGAGCGGGTTCTCGTTGTATTGCTGAATGATGACGTTGCTTTCGATCAAGAGCTGGCTGGCTGCCGTATCGAAGGTCGCGATGGCGACGGAATTGTCCTCCGCGTCGCGCTGCCAGCGCAGCGTGGCCGCAGGGGTGATTTTCAGGCTCGAGGACTCGATGCGCAGTTCATGGCCTTCCCTCGGCCGCAGGCGCAAGGCGTGGGGCTGGAGCCGAACCAGACCGGAAAAGTTGTAATAGGTGCGATGGAGGATCTTGTAGCGCTGCATGTTTCATTTCGCTCAAAAATGGGGTCGCGCCATCAGCCGACCAACAAAAACCAGAAAAGGCAGGCTTGGACATTTTATCCATCTCGGAGCCGAATGGCCGGATCGATCCGCCTCATTACAGCACTGCAATCAATGCGCCGCTGTGCCTCCCGGCGCGATGGCCGGGAAGCCCACCTCGATCCCCAGGCCCTTGCCATCCAGTCCCGCGCCGAAGACCAGTTCGGCCCCGTGCAGTTCGGCGACACGGCGAACGATCGACAGGCCCAGTCCGACCCCGTCTGCAGTCTGCGGGCCGAAGCGGTGGAAACGCTGGCCGAGCATTTCCCGATCTGCTTCGGCCACCCCCGGTCCGTCATCCGCGACCGACAACAGCACATGGCCTTTCCCCGACGACAGGCCGACCTTCACCTGCCCGCCCTCGCGAACATAGCGGATGGCGTTGTCCAGCACGTTGCGCAGCAAAATCCGCAGAAGTTCGGCGTTGCCGATGATCCTGCATTCCGCGTCGATCCTGGCCTGCAGTCGGATGCCCTTGGCTGCGGCCTGGGCTGAGCGCTCGTCGACAGCCTCGTGCAGCAGGGTGCCAAGGTCTACTCGTGCATCCAGATGGCCGGCGGATTCCGCCTCCAGCCTGGCCAGGGCCAGCAGCTGCGATACCAGGTGCGTCATGCGGTCGGTCCCCAGCAGGGCCTTGGCGATGGCAGACTGGCGTTCGTCCGGGTCAGGGGTGCGCTGCGCAACCTGCAGCTGGGCGCGCAGCGCGGCGATCGGCGTGCGCAGTTCGTGCGCCGCGTCGCTGGTGAAGAGGCGCTCCTTGTCCATCGCTTTGCGGATGCGGCCGAAAAGCCGGTTCATGGCGCGGACCGGAGGCCTGAGTTCTCGCGGCAGGCCAGCTTCGGGCACCTCGTCGAGGCGTCCCGGATCACGCCCGGAAAGGTCGGTTTCCAGGGTGCGCAGGGGAGCCAGGCCGTGACGGATGGCAAGCAGCAGCAGCACGGCCAGAACCGGCAGCGCCAGGAGAAAGGGCTTGATGTTGCTCAGGGCGATTTCGCGTGCAAGCTCCTCGCGAATGTGGAGGTCATGGGCCGCCAGCACCACGTATTCATCATGTCCTGTCGCGGCAAGAAAGCGCCAGGCGTGCCCGGCAATGACAGTCTCCGAGTAGCCGCTGGCGGATACCCCTTGCGGCCACTGGTGTGGCGCCTCCGGTGAGCGCAGCATCAGGCGCGGTTCATCGTCCGTCTTCCAGATCTGGAACATCAGCTTGCTCTGGTAGGGGTGGGCCTGGATATCCGGCAGCCTCACTTCGTCGTCGTCACCCTCGTGGGCCAGCGACAACATGATCTGCGCATACTGGGCAAGCTGGGCGTCGAGCAGCTCGTCGGCTTCGTGCATCGCCCGCCGGTAGCCCGACCAGCCGGCGACCAGATCGACGACTAGCACGGTCCCTAGCACCAGCAGGATCAGGCGTGACTGAATGGAAAACCGCTGCAGCGTCATCGTCTACTCGAGCAGATAGCCGACCCCGCGCACGGTGCGGATCAGGTCCGCTCCCAGCTTGCGGCGCAGGTGGTGGATGTGGACCTCGACCGCATTGGACTCCACTCCCTCGCCCCAGCCATAGAGCGCGGATTCCAGCTGGGCACGCGAGATCATCCTGCCGGCGTTGCGCATCAGCAGTTCCAGGATGGCGAATTCTCGCGCCGACAGCTCGACCGGCTCGCCGCGCAGCCGAACCCGACGGGCCGCCGGATCCAGCTCGACCTCATTTGCCTGCAGCAGCGGTGTGGACTGGCCGGAGGCCCTGCGGGCCAGTGCCCGCAAACGGGCGGCCAGCTCATCCAGATCGACGGGCTTGACCAGGTAGTCGTCCGCGCCGCCATCGAGACCGCCGACCTTGTCCCAGGTGGAATCGCGGGCGGTCAGGATCAGTACCGGGATGGCATTGCCTGCCGCACGCAGGGCCCGCAGCAGGCTCATTCCGTCCAGACGCGGCAGGCCGAGATCGAGCACCAGCGCGGCGTAGTCTTCGGTCGCGAGTGCACTGCGGGCCTGCTCGCCGTCGCGCAGCCAGTCGACGTTGTAGCCGCAATGGCGCAGGCCGGCCGCGAGGCCGTCGCCCAGGAGTTCGTCGTCTTCAACCAGGAGGATGCGCATGCTTTTTCAGGGATTCGTTTCAGTTCGGATTATCCACGCCCTGCTTAAGCCCCGCTTAAGCCCGGTTTAATGTTGCTCTAAGCCTGGAAGCGCACAGTGGCTCCGTCATCAATCAAGGAGACGGACATGAAACACTTCTTCATCCTGCCGCTGTTGTTCGTGAGCGCCACCGCAATGGCCGACACCCCGCAGCGCTTCCTCGATCAATACAGCGCCGAAGCACGCCAGAGCCAACCGGGCTTTGCCGCTGAAGGTGCGCGCGGCAAGGCGTTCGCGCTGCGCAAATGGGGCGTGTCGCAATCGCTTCCCAGTTGCACTACCTGCCATACCGACCGCCCTGGCAAGGCCGGCCGCCATGCCATCACCGGCAAGACCATTGCCGCCCTCTCGCCCGCGGCGTCGCCCGAGCGCTTCAGCAATCCCGCCAAGGTCGAGAAGTGGTTCAAGCGCAACTGCAACGAAGTCCTGGGCCGCGCCTGCACTCCCGCCGAGAAGGCGGATTTCATCAAGTTCGTCATGGAGGATCAAGCATCATGAAAAAACTCGCACTCGCTCTGAGCATTTTCGCCAGCCTGCCGGCTCTTGCCGACAGCGAACGCACCGCCGCCCCGTTGACGCCGCAATACAAGAGCGAATGCGGCAGCTGTCATGTGGCGTTCCCTCCCGGCCTGCTGAACAAGGCGGACTGGCAGAAGACCATGGCTCGGCTGGACAAGCATTTCGGCACCGATGCCAGCGTGGATGCCAAGGCGCATCAGTCCATCCTGAGCTACCTCGAACGCAACGCGGGCAGCCGCAGCGCGGTGCAGGCGGCCGCAGAGCCGCGCATCACCGCCACCAACTGGTTCAGGAAGGAACACCGTGAAGTGCCGGGCAGCGTGTGGAAGGACGCGCGGGTGAAGACCGCCGCCAATTGCGTCGCCTGCCACAGCGGTGCCGAACAGGGGCGCTATGGCGAATCTGAAATCGCCGTTCCCGGCATGCAGCGCCGACACGAGGAGGACTGACATGGAACGCATCCTGGTGTGGGACTGGCCGACACGCATCGGCCATTGGCTGATGGCATCGTCCTTCCTGGTCGCCTATCTGACCGGCGACAGCGAGACCTGGCGTCTGGTGCATGTCTTTGCCGGCGGGACGCTCGCGGGTCTGGTGGCGTTTCGCGTGCTGTGGGGGCTGATCGGAACACGGCATGCCCGTTTCAGCGATTTCCTGCGTGCGCCCTCCACGGCATGGCGCTACCTGACCGGCCTGCTGAGCGGCAAGGCGCCTCACTATGCGGGCCACAATCCCGCCGGCGGCTATGCCATCTTCGCCCTGCTGCTGCTGGGCGCGCTGGCCGCCGTCAGCGGCTGGTCGGTGTACCAGGACATCGGCGGTGAATGGCTCGAGGAAGTGCACGAGATGGTGGTCAACCTGATGTTGCTGGTCGTCGGCGCGCACCTGGCAGGAGTCATCGTCGGTAGCCTCGCGCATCGCGAGAATCTGCCGCGCGCCATGGTGACGGGCTACAAGCTGGGCAAGCCGGGCGAAGCCATCGCAAGGGGACACCTCTGGGCGGTTTCCATTCTCATCGGCAGCGCAGTAGCTGCCGCCTGGTGGCTGAGCCGCTGACCGCCGGCGCCGCGAGACGGCCTTGCTAGCGCTGGGCCGGCGGCCCCGGAATCCTGTCGAGCACTTCGACGAAGCGTTGCGGCAGCAAACCCTGTTCGCGCAACTCGACAGCCACGTTGCGGATATGCACCGCTTCCCAGCGCGCCGGGAAGCCGCCCATGACCTGGGCGATGCCGATGACCTCGAGCATCTCTGCCGGCGTGACGTCGCTGCGGGTCAGCAGTTCGCGGGTATGCAGACGCACCAGCCGCTGCTTGCGCACGACCAGGCTCATCAGGAGCGCGATCAGGTTGTAGAACTTCAGGTTGGTGAGCTGGCCGTTGGGCAGGTGCGGCCAGTCGGCGAAACGCTGCCAGTGCTTGGTGTATGCGTCGAACAGCAGGTAGGTGTCGTCGTCGGCCTGCGCCCGCACGTACAGCGCGATGGCCTGCACGGTATTGATGATGGCGTCCGGCGCCTTGGCGCGGATTGCGCCGTCGATGTGGGTCAGGGCGCAGACCTCGCAGCCATCGGCGATGGCGGCACTGTAGATGAGGATTTCGCTCAGGTGCCGCTCCTTCGAGAAGACGCCGCGCGATACCAGCAGGCGTGCCGTGTCGAGAAACGCGTCGCCGAGTTCGACGCCTTTCTTGACCAGGCGGGCGGCCTTCGGGTCGGCCTCCATCGTGGCTTCGGCATCTTCCTGCAAGGCCATCAGCAGCGAGTTCGCGCCGCCGGCGATGACGTGAGCATCGTCGAGATCGAGTCTTCCGTAGGGGTATTCGTTAGACATGCAAGGTTCCGATTTCGCTGTAGGCATTCTTCAGCCACATCTTGACGCGCTGCCGTTCGAGGATGCCGAGCGCATGCGCATCGGTGTTCTGCGTGGCGGACCAGAAGCTGCTGCTGTGGCTGTCGATCTTCTTCATCGCGGCCTCGTGCAGGCGCCGGATGTTGATCACGCGGGCGTGCAGCTCCAGCGCGCGCTGCTTCTCGCCCGAGGCTTCGAGCAGGTCGAAATTGTCGCCGCGGACGTGGTTCTGCACCAGCACGTAGTTCAGTCGCGAGCCGAATCGGTCGAGCAACTTTTTCAGCAGGTCGACCGAGTCGCGGCCCGAGTCCATCACGTGCCAGTAGGTCAGTGCGAGTCCTAGTTCGCTCGACAGTTCCACCAGTCCGGAATCGTCCATCCATTGCGTCAGCGCGTCCTGGGTCTGTGCGGCGAGGTCGACCAGGATGCTGCGCTCGGGGTCGGCGACCGCGGCTTCGACGATGGCGTCGAGGCTCTCATAGTTGTCGACGACGACCGGCGAGGCGTAGCCGGCATAGAAGCGCATCAGCGCGCCGTGGGACTTGTCGGTGTCGAAGCCGAGGAAGGGACGATCGTGGTCGATCAGGTATTGGGCGAGGATGCGCGCGACCAGCGACTTGCCGACCCCGCCTTTTTCGCCGCCGATGAAGTGGATGTGGGCCATGGTTATTCCTTGAAGGCAGTGATTGATCGATACGGCATTCAACGACTCGGTTCCGTCATTCCGGGCTCTGACCCGGAATCCAGCCAAATTTGATGCGGCGCGTCGCGCCACTGGATACCGGCTTCCGCCGGTATGACGGGTGCTGAGTGTTTGTCCAACTGTTATCGCCTCCGCAAATCGAGGGTGTGCGGATATTCGCCGGGCAGTTCCTCCGCCGGCGGCGCCATCGGGCCGGGCGGGGTGCCGCCGGGGAAGAAGCGGGCGAGCGGGGCGACCCACGGCGGCGGGGTGAAGCTGCCGGGGGTGTGGCCCCAGGCCTGGAAGCGGTTGTGGCGGCGCGATTCGGCTTCCCAGGCGTTGACCGGGAATCGCTCGTAGCTGCGACCGCCGGGATGCACCACGCGGTAGGTGCAGCCGCCGATGGCGCGGCCGTTCCAGGTGTCGATGAGGTCGAACACCAGCGGCGAGTGGATGCCGATGGTGGGGTGCAGTGCGGAAGGCGGTTGCCAGGCGCGATAACGCACCCCGGCGACGTATTCGCCGTGCACGCCGGTGCCGCGCAACGGCACGCGGCGGCCGTTGCAGGCGAGCACATAGCGGCTGTCGGTGAGCCCCGTGACCTTGACCTGCAGGCGCTCGACCGAGGAATCGACGTAGCGCGCGGTGCCCATGCTGGTCGACTCCTCGCCGAGCACGTGCCAGGGTTCGATCGCGGTACGCAGTTCGACCTGGATGTCGCCGAGCTCGAGCGTGCCGTGGCGCGGGAAGCGGAATTCGAGGAAAGGCGCGAACCACTCCAGGTCGAAGGCGAAGCCCGCTGCATCGAGGTCCTCCATCACGTCCTTCAGATCCGCCCACAGGTAGTGCGGCAGCATGTAACGGTCGTGCAGCAGCGTGCCCCAGCGCACCAGCGGCTTCTGGTAGGGCTCGGCCCAGAATTTGGCGACCAGCGCGCGCAGCAGCAGCATCTGCGCCAGGCTCATGCGCGCGTGCGGCGGCATTTCGAAGGCGCGGAACTCGACCAGCCCGAGCCGTCCCGAGGCCGAGTCGGGCGAATACAGCTTGTCGATGCAGAACTCCGAGCGGTGGGTATTGCCGGTGAGGTCGGTGAGCAGGTTGCGCAGCAGGCGATCGACCAGCCACGGCTGCGGCACCTCGCCCTGCGGCATCTGCTGGAAAGCGATCTCGAGTTCGTACAGGCGCTCCGGCCGCCCCTCGTCGACGCGCGGTGCCTGGCTGGTGGGACCGATGAACAGCCCGGAGAACAGGTAGGACAGGGCCGGGTGGTGCTGCCAGTAGGTGATCAGGCTGGCGAGCAGGTCGGGCCGGCGCAGGAAGGGGCTGTCGGCCGGGGTGGCGCCGCCGAGCGTGACGTGGTTGCCGCCGCCGGTGCCGGCGTGGCGGCCGTCGAGCATGAATTTCTCGGTGCCCAGCCGCGACAGGCGCGCTTCCTCGTAGAGCATCGTGGTGGTCTCGACCAGATCCGCCCAGCTGCTGGCGGGGTGGATGTTGACCTCGATCACGCCGGGGTCGGGCGTGACCATGAGCTTCTCGATGCGGCCGTCGCCGGGCGGGGGGTAGCCCTCGATGATCACCGGCGTCTTCAGCAGGGTGGCGGTGGACTCGACCGCCGCCAGCAGGTCGAGGTATTGATCCAGGGTGGTGGTCGGCGGCATGAACACGTGCAGGGCGCCGCCGCGCGCCTCGACGCACAGCGCGGTGTGCGGCACTTCGACCGTCTCTTTCACTGTCGGCGTTTGCGGATGGATCTCGGGATGCGCGGGAGCGATCTCGAAATGGCTGCTGTAGCGCGACGCGACTTCGCCATGAAAATTGGCCAGCGGCGGCTGCACCGCGAACGGGTCGACCTCGACCCAGGGTTCGCGCTCGTCCTCTGCCACCCACGGCAATGAGGCGAGCGGCAGGCGCAGGCCCATAGGCGAATCGCCCGGGGTCAGATAGATGCGCTCGCGGCGGAAGGTCCACAGCGCGCTGTGCCAGCGCTGGTCCAGACGCCAGGCCAGCGGCAGGATGTAGCCGGTCGGCGTGTTGAGACCGCGCGACAGCTTGTTGGCGAGGTCGCCGCGCACCACCGGATCATCGATGTCGAGCCGCGCCGGATTGAGGTTGACCGGCAGTTCGGCTTCCTGCTGCAGCGCCGCCATCGCATCCTCGTAGGTTGGCTGCGCGTAGCGCGCCGCGATCCCGAGATGTTGAGCGAGTGTGGCAGCGAAGCGCTGGGCGTCGGCGGCGGTATGGTCGTAATCCCAGCCGGATTCGGCCAGCAGCGACTCGTCCTTCCACACCGGCAAGCCGTCGCGCCGCCAGTACAGTCCCAGTGCCCAACGCGGCAGCGGTTCGCCCGGATACCACTTGCCCTGTCCGGTATGCAGCAGCGAACCGGCCGGCAGTTTTTCCTTCAGGCGTCGCACCAGCACCTCGGCACGTTCGCGCTTGTGCTTTCCTAGTGCATCGATGTTCCATTCCGGTGCATCCATGTCGTCGATCGAGACGAAAGTGGGCTCGCCGCCGTGGGTCAGGCGCACATCCATGGCCTGCAGCTTCTCGTCGACCGCATGCCCCAGCGCCAGCAGGGTCTGCCAGGATTCGTCGCTGAAGGGCAGGGTGACACGCGGATCCTCGCGGATGCGGGTGACGGTGTTGGAAAACTCGAACTCGACTTCGCACGGGTCGGTCATGCCGTCGATCGGCGCGGCGGACGACGGCTGCGGCGTACAAGCCAGCGGGATGTGGCCCTCGCCGGCGAACAAGCCCGAGGTCGGATCGAGGCCGATCCAGCCGGCACCCGGCAGATACACCTCGGCCCAGGCATGCAGGTCGGTGAAGTCGTGCTCGGGGCCGGAGGGGCCGTCGAGCGATTTTTCGTCGGCGGTGAGCTGTACCAGATAGCCCGACACGAAACGCGCTGCCAGACCCAGATGGCGCAGGATCTGCACCAGCAGCCAGGCCGTGTCGCGGCACGAGCCGAGGGCCTTCTCCAGAGTCTCCTCGCAGCTCTGCACGCCGGGTTCCATGCGGATGGTGTAGGCGATGTCGCGCTGCAGGCGCTGGTTGAGCGCGACCAGGAAATCGTTGCTGTGCACCCGCTCGCGCGGCACTTGCGCCAGCCAGGCGGCGAGGCGTTCACCCGCGGGCTCGGTTTCGAGATAGGGCGTGAGCTCGCGTTTCAGCTTGATGTCGTAGTCGAACGGATAGTGGAAGGCGCTTTCCTCGATGAAGTAGTCGAAGGGGTTGATCACCGTCATGTCGGCGATCACCTCGACGTCGACCGAGAACTCGCGCGTCGCCTCCGGGAACACCAGGCGCGCCAGGTAGTTGCCGAACGGGTCCTGCTGCCAGTTGATGAAGTGCTTTTCCGGCACGATCTTCATCGTGTAGGCGACGATAGGCGTGCGCGAGTGCGGCGCCGGGCGCAGCCTGATTACATGCGGACTCAGGGCGACGCGCCGATCGAACTTGTAACGCGTGGTGTGACGGATGGCGACGTGGATGCTCATAGCGACAGACAGTGTAGTGACTCTCTGTTACAAGCAAGGGTCGAGCCAGGATTATTTGTCAGCGAAGGACACTAAGGAGCACGAAGAAAGGCAAAGAAGAAGTTCATCCGAGAATGACGCGTATCAACGCCAATGAGATATTTTCCGTGATTCGCGCCATTCGCGGATCAAGGTTTTCCCTTCGCGTTCCTTCGCGTCCTTGGCGGTTAATCGTTTTTCTTCGTGGATAAAAAATCGTTGGATCTCACCCCTGCATCTGTCCGCTGCCGGCGGAGGCGACGACTTGCAGCGGTTGCGGGGCGTTTTCTCATTCGAAGGCGGGCAGGCCGTTGAGTGCCTTGCGCAGACCTTCGTTCCAGGCATCGCCGAGGGCGCGGTAGTAGGGGTGGTCTTCGGAGAACAGCAGGCGACGACCCCCATCGAGCATGTCGGCGGAATAGATCAGCAGTTCGACCGGCGGGCCGACGGTGAGGTTGGAGCGGATGGTCGAATTGATCGACACCAGCGCGCAGCGGGCGGCCTGCTCGAGCGGGGTGTCGGCGCGGATGACGCGATCGAGAATCGGCTTGCCGTATTTGGTTTCGCCGATCTGCAGAAACGGGTGGGCGGCCGATTCGTGGATGTGGTTGCCTTGCGGGTAAATCATGAAAATCTCGGGCGGCTGCCCGGCGATCTGGCCACCGAAGATGAAGGTGGCCTCGAAATTGGTGTTGGCGGTGTCGCGTACCGTCTGCGCGCGCTGCACTTCGGCAGACACGTTGCCGACGTAATCCACGGCCTCGCTCATCGAATGCGCGGTCGACAAACAGGGTTGGTTGCCCAGACGACAATCGTCACGCAGGTGCTTCACCACGCTCTGGGTGGTGGCGAGATTGCCTGCCGCCAGCAGCACGAACATGCGATCGCCCGGATGCACGAACGTGTGCATCTTGGAGTAGGTGCTGACATGGTCGATGCCTGCGTTGGTCAGCGAGTCAGAGGCAAATACCAGACCGCTGTCGGTCTTGATGGCGACGCAGTAAGTCATGACTTTTGAATTCCTGTGGGTCGACCGTCATCGTGCCCGTTTTTGCTTTTCGACTCAAGCGCGGGAGTCCGGGCCGGGCTCGGGCCATGCTGGTTCGGGACGTGACATTGCAGGGTTTCGACGGTTGTTCGAAGCATGAATTTTTTCTTGTCGTAGCAGGCCGAAAAAAATGCGGCCTCCGGAGAGGCCGCTAAATCGGAGGAGACTGCCTGAGCAACCAGACCTTGCGGAAAGGATACTCAGTTTGGGAATTAGCATATGCCGTGCCAGCTTGAAGATTGCTTATTTATCAATTGCTTGGAGGGTTTGTTAGGTTGCGGAGACTGGTTCGGGCTGATCGCTTGTGGTGCATCGGGGCGGCGGATTGAATCAAAACAGGGCGCCGAGGGTGGGGTGTTCGTTGTCGCGGTGGAGGTAGGGTGGATGAGGCCGCAGGTCGTTATCCGCCACGTTGGTTGTAATGTTGAAGGTAATCGCAGAACCACTGACGATTGGCCGGGCTACCCCCGGCCAACGGACAGCAGTCCAGCCATAGTGGCGGATGACCCCCGCAAGGGGGAGGCCGTGGTTGCAAGCCACTCAAGTGGCAGCAACCACGCACCGGCCTGCGGCCTCATCTACCCCACGTACTTCAACGCGGAACAGGAATGAGGATTGGTCTTGGCGGCGGGGCAGGGCGGGGTGGCGGCGCCATGACCGGCGGATACGTCATCGGTTGCGGCACATACACCGGTTTTTCGATCACGACGGGCGGCACTGGAGTCTGCAAGGCGCGAAGCCGCGCTTCCTCGGCCTCTCTCTCACGCTCCGCGGCCTCATGTTCGAGGCGCTGCTGCTCCAGTTCGCGAGCCTGCGCTTCCTCGCGCTTGACCCGTTCCTCGCTTTGCTGGATTTCCTCACGCGAGGGCTGCAGCGGCTTGGCCACGGCTTCGGCCTTGGCTCCGGCCGGCGGCGGGGTGGATGAATACGTCACCCGACCTTCGCTGTCGACCCATTTGTAGACCTGTTCGGCATGCGCCGCTTGCCAGACCAGCACGGCCAGCAGCAGTGCAAAGGCGCGCGGTGAAATCATCATTTTCTCAACCGGTTCGGGTGGGACTGGTCTGGCCGAATTCGAGTTGCTCGACCCTTTTCACTGACAGCGCATTTCCGGCGTCAAATTCATCCACTTCACCAGCCAGGCTTGTGCCCGCTCGCGCGCGTGGCGCTTGGCGATCTTCTCCTCGGGGGTCTGGTCGGGGCGGAAGTCGAACGCGCGCCGTGCCATCGGATAGACCTGGTATTCCACCGGCACGCCGCGTTCCCATAATGCATAGAACGCGCGGCCGCCGTTGATGCGGCGCAGTTCGAAATCCTGCTCACCGATCAGGAAGAGGATGGGCGTGGTGAACTGCATCACCTCGGGCGCGATGCGGAACAGCTGGTCCGGTTCGGGCGCGTTGGGGTTCTGCATGTGGCCGTAATAGCTGACGATGGCGGCGATGTCCGGGCCGCGTTTGGCGGCGAGGCGGATGGCGTAGTAGGGGCCGCGCGACAGGCCGACGATGCCGACCGGCTGCTTGCAGGCGTTGGGCAGTGACATCAGGTAGTCGAGCCCGGCCTCGACGTCCATTTCGGTCTCGGGATTGTGTGCCGAGGGCCAGCGCTCGATGAAGCGGCCGCTCTGCCAGTCGGGCGCGACGACCAGGAAGCCCTGCGCCGCCAGTTCCTGGATATGGGCGCGTTCGTCGCCCTCGTAGCCGCGCTTGGCGTGGATGAACAGGACCGGCGGGAAAGGGCCCTCGCCGCGGGGCGTGGCGATTTCGACCGGGACATCGGAACCGTCGGCTGCCTTGATGGTGGTCTTGCTGACCACGACGCCATTGGCATAGGCGTTGGCCCACAAGGCCGATGCTAAGATGCAGCCCGCGATGAATAGCGTTTTCATGTCTCTCTCCTGTGTTGTTTATGACGCCTATTTTAGGCCAGCGATCCGGCTGGTGCCTTCGGTATATCCATGCCAGTGAGCCGGACGCCGCAAGCCCCGATCCTGTCGACACGGACGCGGCCAATCCTCACCGCCTTGTGGCTTTCGCTGGGCTTGCACGGCGCGCTGATTGCACTGATTCAGCTTGCGCCTCCGGCTTCCTCGTCAGCGCCGCTGGTGATCGAAGCCCGACTGGAAACGCGTGAACCTGAGACAAGCAGCGTCCCAGCGGTAGTTCCCGTCGTCGAGGCCGAACAGCCGGAAAAGCCTGAGCCTAAGGCTGTTCCAGTGCTTGAACCCGAAACCGCGCCTGCACCTGAATCCGAACCCCTTTCCGAGCCGGAGCCGATGACGGTCGAAGCTGACCTGGCCGATCTCGAGCCGGCGCCAGTAGAAGTCGCTCCCGCCCCACCAGAAGCCGATGCGCTGCCATCGCCGCCCGCTGCATCGGTGCTGCCCGCCTTGTCGCCGCCCGCGACGGCCGCAAAAGAATCTCAGCGTTCGCTGGTGGAAATCCCGACCGCGGTCGATCTGGCCTACTACAGCGCACGCGAGGTCGACGTGCTGCCGCGCGCACTGCGCGACATCCGCCCGGACTACCCGACCGAGGCCGACCGCCGGCGCCTGTCCGGCAGCGTCAAGCTGCAGATCAAGCTCGAGGCCGATGGCCGGGTGAGCGATATTGAGGTGGTCGAGTCAACGCCGGAGGGGATGTTCGACGAGTCCGCGCTCGCTGCCTTTCGGCAAGCGCGTTTTTCCCCGGCGCAACGCAATGGCCGGCCGGTTCGAGCGCGCATCCTGATCGAGGTGAAGTACGACTACGAGGGGCGGTTGCGCTGAGCCAAGCGCAGAGCAACCCATCGGCCCGGAGGCGGGCCACAAAAGGCCACTGCTTTCACCTGTGGGAGCGGCGCCCTCGCCGCGATCAGCGCTCGCGGTGCACCATCTTCGGATCGCCCCGATAAGCCCGGGGGCAAATCGATGGCCATCGCCATTGACACTTCAGTAATCGTCCCGAGCACCCTGGCAGGGCATAAAGGCGCGACACAAAAGCAGCGTCATGCTTGCCTGTGGAAGAGGCACCTGACTCAACCTGTGGGGGCGCCTCGCCCCGAATGCTCACTGCGGCATATCGACGGCATCACAAAAGCAATCTCAGTAATCGCCCCGGGGGCTGGGCTCCCACAATTCTTGGTGTTCACATTTCCTGTGGTGGCGCCTCGACCCGATTCATCTGCAGTCTGGACAAAGGTGATTTCCAGGCTCTGGACTAGGGCTTCAGCTTGGTCTTCACCATCGTCAGCGGATAGTCCTTGGGCAGCAGCACCCACATCCTGCCCTTCTGCTTCATCTTGCCGGCCTGTTCGCCGGCTTCGCTGCCGAATCCCCAGAAGTAATCCGCGCGCACGCCGCCGCGGATCGCACTGCCGGTGTCCTGCGCCATCACCAGCCGGTTCAGCGGTTGGTTCGAGTAGGGAAAGGTGGTGGCAAGAAAAACCGGCGCTCCGAGCGGAATGTACTTCGGGTCGACCGCGATCGATCGCTGTGCCGTCAGGGGGATTCCGAGCGAGCCGAGCGGGCCGGGCAGGCCATCGGGCAGTTCCCGGAAGAACACGAAGCTGGGATTGCTGGCCAGCAGATCCGGCAGCTTGTCGGGATTGTTCGCGCCCCAGTTCTTGATGCCCTGCATCGATGCCTGTTCGAGCTTGAGTTCGCCGCGCTCCACCAGCAGGCGGCCGATGGACTGGTAGGGATAACCGTTCTGGTCGGCATAACCGACGCGCAGGTGGCTGCCGTCGGGGAGCTCGATGCGGCCCGATCCCTGCACCTGCAGGAAGAACAGTTCGACAGGATCCTCGGCCCAGGCGATCGGCTTGCCTTTGAAGCCGTTGCCGCCATTCGTGCCGCTCTCGATTTCCTTGCGGGTGTAGTAGGGCACCAGCTTGTTGCCGACCAGACGTCCGCGCAGCCGCAGGCTTTTCAGCTCCGGATAGACGCTCGCCAGGTCCACCGTGATCAGGTCGTCGGGCGCCGCGTACAACGGATAGCGCGCGCGCTGGGTGCGCACCCGGTCGCCCTTGATCAGCGGCTCGTAATAACCGGTCACCATGCCTTCCGCACTGCCGTCCTCCTGGCTGGCGGCGTAGGGCTGGAAGGCGCGCAGGAAAAATGCCCGCGCCGCTGCGGTGTCGGGCGTCGGCATGGCCTCGGCTTCACTGCACACCGCCTGCCAGGCGCTGCGTTTTTTCAGCGTCGTGCAGCCGCGCAGGAAGGCGGTCCAGGCTTCGTCGACCGCATCGCTCTGCCAGAACTGCACCGAGCCCCAGGCGACCGGCTTGAGCGTGGGGTAATTCAGGGTCGGTGTCGGCAGGACCAGTGGCGGTGGGGCGGGCGCAGGCTGGGGTTCGGCAATGGGTTCGGCAACGGGTTCCGGCTCAGGACTCGGGACCGTGATGGGGGCAGGTTTGGGCACCGGGGCAGGCTGCGGTGGAACCGGTGGTGCGGGCGGCCGGACGGCGCACGCGGAAAGCAGGAGACACAACAGCCAGGGACTTGCACGCATCCACATCACGGGTGAAGATGAACCAGGAAAATTCGAGTGAGGCCGAGTATAACAATGGATACCCGAGGACTGGGCTGGCTGCTTCTGGAAGCCGGCATCGCGCTGGGACTGTTCGTCTTCATCGTCTGGTGGACGATGAAGAAGTGAGCACGTCGTCCTTAGCCGGAAAATCGGTGCGATTGATAAGTTTATGAGGGAATACTGTTTGTTCTGTTCTCCGAATCGTTGAATACTGCTGCTCGACTGCGGATCGAGTTCGCACCTGCGATGGTCCGCGGTTGAATTTCAACGATACGAAAAGGAGACAGCATGAGCATCACGATCAGACCTACCCTGGTTGCCTTGGCCGTTTCAGCGCTTGGCACTGCTTTTTCTGCCTCGGCCTTGGCCGACGATCCACCTTGCTTCTACGAAAGCCGGTCCGGGGTCAATGTGGAATGCGGCATCTATCATTCCGAGATCAGCAATACCCAAGCGTTCGTGGATACGGTCGTCAAGCGTGGCAAGTGGACCAAGCGTTCGCTCCACCCGGTCATTCTCGACGTGCGCAGCACACCGGAATACAAGGCGGGTCATCCAGAGCATTCCTACAACGCGCCCTGGCCCTTTATCTACTCAGCGTGCTGGGATGTTGGCCCTGACGGTGCTGTCGCAAAGGATGCGGACGGTAAGGTGATAGGCGGCAAAAATCCTGATGGACTTCCTGAAAATGACCGCTATCCGGATGGTGCGTGTATTAGCACCATGCCGGACACCACGATTCCACAAGATGTCGATGACTTCGTGAATTACGTAAAGAAAATCGTCCCGAACAAGGACACCCCGATCTACACCATGTGCCGTACCGGCGTGCGCAGCGTGGGCGCGGCCAACCGTCTGACAGATGCTGGCTATACCAATGTCCGCAACATGTGGGAAGGCTTCGTCGGCGTTAACCTCAAGGCGCCGCAAGTAGTTGGCTATGATTCGGCCACGGGTGCCCCGATTGTCAAGGATGACCCAGTCGACCTTAACCACGACGGACTGCTGACCGATGCGGATAAGAACGGCTGGCTTTATCATCTGGCTCTGCCTTACGACACCCGTCTCCTGCCGAAGCTGATCTACAAGCCACGGGCTGATACTTATAATTGGGACTGATCAGTCTCAGAAACCCACCCCGCCGTGAGGCGGGGTTTTTGTTTGTGCATGCTTGATGAAGGAGCATAGGGATGGCCAAACGCAACCTGCCACTCTCCAAAGCCTACGGCCTGCTCGAAACCGGGCCGGTGACGCTTATCACCACCGCGCACAAGGGACGCACCGACATCATGTCCCAGTCGTGGCACACCATGATGGAGTTCGAGCCGCCGCTGGTGGGCTGTGTGGTCAGCGCGAATAATTACAGCTTCGAACTGCTGCGCGCCAGTCGCGAATGCGTGATCAATATCCCGACCGTCGAGTTGGCGAAACAGGTGGTCAAAATTGGCAACTCCTGCGGCCGCGAGGTCGACAAGTTTGCCGAATACAAACTGACGGCGGTTTCCGGTGAGCTGGTCAAAGCGCCGCTCATCGACGAGTGCTACGCCAGCCTCGAATGCCGCATCGCCGACGGCGGCTGGGTGAACAAGTACAACTTCTTCGTGCTGGAAGTGGTCAAGGCCTGGGTCGATCCAACCCGCAAGGATCCGCGCACGCTGCACCATCGCGGCAATGGTGCGTTCATGGTCGCCGGCGAGACGATCAAGCTGCGCTCGGCAATGAAATAATTCACGCGGCTGGCTGATGCCATCCCGCAAATAACAGAGAGGTCACCCATGGCAGGACAACCCGAAATCACCAACATGGCGCTGTTCTGCGATTTCGAGAACATCGCGCTCGGCGTGCGCGACGCCAAGTACGCGCAGTTCGACATCAAGAAGGTGCTGGAGCGCCTACTGCTCAAGGGCAGCATCGTGGTGAAGAAGGCCTACTGCGACTGGGACCGTTACAAGGATTTCAAGTCGACCATGCACGAGGCGGCGTTCGAGCTGATCGAGATTCCCCATGTGCGCCAGTCCGGCAAGAATTCGGCCGACATCCGCATGGTCGTCGATGCTTTGGACCTCTGCTACACCAAGTCGCACGTCGACACCTTCGTCATCATCAGCGGCGATTCGGATTTCTCGCCGCTGGTGTCGAAGCTGCGCGAGAACAACAAGTACGTTATCGGCATCGGAGTG
>Ga0209285_10000276_pt1 | contig 18849 bp, 18 predicted proteins | sample PPLLak3March2015_2_FD_187249 | JGI IMG/M metagenome (GOLD analysis project Ga0209285, IMG submission 187249) | Freshwater sediment microbial communities from Prairie Pothole Lake near Jamestown, North Dakota, USA - PPLs Lake P8 Core (3) Depth... | ecosystem: Environmental > Aquatic > Freshwater... | reverse complement strand
CGATCAGCAAAGCGGGAGGACGGGCCTCGTTCCGCGGCCTGCTCAAGGTCTACAAAGGCGCCAATAACGTCAAATCCAACACTGTCTGCGATGCGCTGCTGCTCGATCCCCGCTCGCGTTCGGATACTTATCCATCGATCGAGATCGACGAGGAAAGTGTCACCATCGGTCACGAAGCCTCGGTTTCGAAGGTAGGCGAGGAGCAGTTGTTCTATCTCATGTCGCGCGGCCTGAGCGAAGGAGAAGCCACCACAATGGTGGTTTCCGGTTTCATCGAACCGCTGGTCAAGGAACTGCCGATGGAATATGCGGTGGAAATGAACCGTCTGATCCAGTTGCAGATGGAAGGCTCGATCGGGTAGGCGGATATGCAGGAAAAACCACGAGTCGTCGTCACCACCCGTACCCGCCGCGCAGAGCCTGCTGCAGCGGAGTTTGCTTTTACATCCAGGCAGATCCTGCCGGGTGCACTGAATGCGTATCGCACCAATGCCTGGGAGATATTTACCCATCTGCCCATGCCGGTCACAACCGATGAGGCCTGGCGGCGAACGGATATCCATGCCCTCCCGGCTGCAGATTTCCGATTGCCGGTTGACCGGGCGTACCTAGAACTGCCGGGTGTTCCCGATCACCTGCTCCAGCCACTGACGGCTGAACGCCATGGCGGACAGGTGCTGCTGGTGCCCGGCGGAGCGAAAGCGGACCTCGATCCTGCGCTTGCCAAGCAAGGTGTCATCTTCACCGACTTCCGCACTGCTGAAGCCAAGCATCCCGAACTGCTCCAGAAACTGGCCGGAAAGACGGTCCGATCGGAGGAAGGGAAATTCGCCGCCCTGGCTGGCGCATTGGCCCAGAACAGCATCCTGTTGTATATTCCCAAAGGCGTTGTTTTCGAAGATCCACTGCACAGCATCCTGTGGGGCGCCGGGCAGAACCTGGCCCACATCTCGCACATCCTGGTCTTTGTGGATGAAGGCGCCTCGGTAACCTATGTTCACGAATCCGCTTCGCCGGATGAAGACGGCCAAACCCTGGCAGTCGGCAACGTTGAAATCCAGGTGGCGGATGGTGCCAGCCTGCGCTTCGTTGAATTGCAGTCGTGGGGCAAACAGGTTTGGAACTTCAACCACGAACGTGTGCGCGTAGCCAGGAATGGCAGCCTGGATTGGATCTTTGGCTCGGTAGGTTCCCGATTGACCAAGAACTTCATGGAACTCGACCTGACCGGCGAAGGTGCCAATGGGCGCATGTCGGGGTTCTATTTTGCGGATGGCAACCAGCACCTGGATCACGACACCCAGCAGAACCATCTGGCCAGGCATACCACCAGCGACTTGTTGTTCAAAGGTGCGCTGAAAGGCCACAGCCGTTCCGTCTGGCAGGGAATGATCTACGTTGCCCCGGGCGCCGAGAAAACGGATGGCTACCAGGCCAACCGCAACCTGATCCTCAGCCCGGATGCACGCGCCGACTCGATCCCCGGCTTGGAGATCCTGGCGGATGATGTGCGCTGCACGCACGGCGCGACGGTCGGGCAGTTGGAGCAGGAGCCGATGTTCTACCTGAAATCGCGCGGCATCCCCCAGGCGGAGGCCGAGCGCATGATGGTGGAAGGATTCTTCGATCCGATCATGCAGCGTATTCCCTTCGAAGGCGTGCGGACTCGTTTCCAGCAGGCCATCGAAGATAAAATGGAAAAGTAACAGATTAAGGAGATTATTGATTATGAATCGGGGAGGTTCCGTGACACAATATGCATTTATGCGCGACCCTGATCTGGCGCAGGATTACCAGGTGGGGGATAATGTCGAAGTTTATTGCGACCACGAGAAAGGCAATGATCGCGTGCGCGGCTGGCTGCGAGGCATCGTTGTCCAGGTGGATAACAAGCTGGTGGCCGTCCAGTTCCGTTCGAATGTTTTCCTGACGGATGGCTGGATGGTCCCAGATCGCATCCTGTGGTACCAGGTCAACTCCGAGCACATCCGCCCGGTGCGGGGGAAAAGACGCAGCAGCAAATCATGACCATCGATCCGGTACGCATCCGAAAAGATTTCCCCATCCTGGAACGGGAAGTACGACCGGGCGTTCCGTTAGTTTACTTGGATTCGACCGCAACGACCCAGAAGCCTGTTGCAGTGCTGAACGCAATGGAGGATTTCTACCGCCGGAACAATGCCAACATCCATCGCGGCGTGCATACCCTGGCGGAAGAATCAACCGCATTGTACGAGCAGGCGCGCGAGAAGGTGTCGAAGTTCATCAACTCGCCCTCATCCAGGCAGGTGATTTTTACCCGCAACGCGACCGAGTCCATCAACCTGGTGGCTTACACCTGGGGGCGCGCCAACCTGAAAGCGGGTGACCTGCTCATCCTGACCGAAATGGAGCACCACTCCAACCTGGTGCCCTGGCATATGCTGACAGCGGAGCGGGGCGTGGAGCTGGAGTTCATCCCCGTTACCGAGGCTGGCCTGCTCGACCTGGATGTTTACCGGCAACTGCTGGAACGAAAGCCTAAACTGGTGGCCTTTACCCATATGTCCAATGTGTTAGGCACGATCAGTCCGGCGCAGGAAATCATCCAACATGCACATGCAGCTGGTGCGGTTACCCTTGTAGACGGAGCCCAATCGGTGCCCCACCTGCCGGTGGATGTACAGGCACTGGATGCCGATTTCCTGGTTTTCTCGGCTCACAAGATGCTCGGTCCGACCGGCATCGGTGTGCTGTATGGCAAGGCGGAACTGCTCGAATCCATGCCGCCTTTCCTGGGCGGCGGGGATATGATCAAGACCGTCAAACTGCGTTCGTTCATCCCCAATTCGCTGCCGCACAAATTCGAAGCCGGAACTCCTGCGATCGCCGAGGCGGTAGGCTTTGGCGCGGCGATGGATTACCTGGAAGAACTGGGTATGCAGGCAGTCGCGGCCCACGAACATGTACTGATCGAGTATGCCCTGGACCGGCTGGCAGAAATCCCTGGGGTGAAAGTGTTCGGCCCATCTGCCAAGTACAAAGGTGGTGTAGCATCGTTCACCCTCGAAGGGATCCATCCCCATGATGTGGCCCAGATCGTTGATATGGATGGTGTTGCTGTGCGCGCCGGTCACCACTGCGCCCAGCCGCTGCATGAGAAATTTGGCATCCCGGCTACCACCCGGGCCAGTTTTTACATCTACAGCACGCTGGATGATGTGGATCGGCTGGTGGATGGCATCTACAAAGTAAAGAAAATATTTGGGTAATAAAACATGGATGATCTTTATCGCGACCAGATCATAGATCGTTACAAAAACCCGCAGTACCGCGGCCATCTCGACCCGCATGATATCCATTTCGAGGATGACAACCCCCTGTGCGGCGACCATATTGAAGTAACCCTGCGCGTGGATGGGGAGGGAAAAGTGGTGGGGGCGGCTTTCGATGGCAGGGGCTGCGCCATCTCGCAAGCTTCGGCAGATCTACTAATGGAAACCGTTATGGGGAAAAGCCTGGATGAAGTCAAGGCCTTGAACAAGCAGGATGTGCTTGACCTGCTGGGGATCGAGTTGGGGCCGGTAAGATTGAAGTGCGCCCTGTTACCATTGAAAGTTCTCAAAGCTGGTGTGTACGGCTTGGGGGAAGCATCGGACGATTTGGTGGAATAAACATGTTCGATTACACCCGGTTTCCCGAATCCCAGCTTGAATACGTAGAGGTTGCTCCGCTTGCCAGCCTGCCGTCCGGCGAGCGCATTTTCATCGAGGTTGATGGCAAGCCGATTGTCATCTTCAACCTGGCCGGGAACCTGTATGCAATTGGGGATGTCTGCACCCATGACGATGGGCCACTGGGAGATGGCGATCTGGAAGGCGAGGAGATCGTCTGCCCGCGCCACGGGGCGCGCTTCGACCTGCGGACGGGCAAAGTCACCTCCATGCCGGCCGTGGTGGATATCCCGGCTTACCCGGTGCGGGTTGTGGATGGGACGATCAAAATCGGAATCCCCAAGTAATCTTTGTAAAAGAGAATCTTTGATTAGGTGTAGGACAATTCTGCAGAATTGTCCTACAGAAACGCTTGCGCTTCCTTTTCGATCCACTCACAAGCTATCGGGATGGCGTTTTTCACCTCTGTGCTTAGCCCTGCTCCCATCTTGAAACTCTTTCCCACGATCCCAATCAGCGTGATGTTGCAGGTCGCCAGTTCTGGATAGAGGGATAACCCCAATCTCAGCGTTTCTGCAACGCCCCAACCGTGTGCGGATTGGGCATCTGCCGTGAAGGATGCAAGTTCTTCAGGCTTGATGATGAGGGTCGTGCCAGGTGGGGCGGATGATGATTGGACAGCATCCACGATGATGGCTGCATCGACCCCCTCCAGCAGATCGAGCAAAGCCAGCCCCGGCAGTTCGCTTATTTCGACACGTACCTCCGGCCTCCCTGCCGTTTCAAGGTATTGTTCCTGCCACCTGCGGAGCGCTTCCAGCCCGGCGGAGTCATCCCCGCGCAGGGATTGTCCGATGCCGATCACGCTGATCTTCATGGGATGGATTCTACTGCAAAGTGGCCTGGATTGCGATCGTGCCTGGTTTCACAATCTTCCTGTTTCCGTGCGCCGGTGGTATAATCCATTCAAATTGGGGGTAAGATATGCCGGTACTCAAACGACAAAAAATGAATAGGTGTTTTCGCATTCGGGTGAGGTTCTTTATCCCCGGACTATTATAGTTGTTCAAGCAGACAATCTGACCTGAACCAACAAGGAGAAAAAATGAAAAACAAAGCATTCACCATTCTGTCTATCTTGCTGGCTGGCATTCTCATTGCTGGGTGTGTGCCCGCTGGCGGAGGTCCACAGGCATCTCTGGTAGTGGAGGAACATCCCCTGGATAGTGCTCCCCAACTTGAGCCGTTTGCTTTCACGCCGCAGGATGGTTCTCAGGAAGAAATCCTACAAGTGCATGCGATTGAACGCAGTCGTACTTTTCCGGACAGTTTTCGTTACATCGATGGGAATCCCGCCATCTCGGCCAGCCTGGATGGCAAACCACTGGTGGCCCAACAGACATTTCTTAACGATTATTCGGATAGTTACGTCTGGGTGACCCTGGATGGCAATGAGATCTACCGTATCACCACCGGACCGGCCAGCCCGATCAATAACCTGGCTGGGTTGTGGGTTTACGATTCCCACTGGGCGTTGGAGACGGTGCTGATTAACCTCGAAGGGGATGATGTAACCACCCCCTTTGCCCTCGGGCAGGTCACGATTGATGGCGTTCTGCAAAATGAATCGAAGGGCTATGATGATGCCTTCGGGTTGCAGACCATGGCAGGGAAGCCATTTTTCTTCTTCAAGAAGGATGGCAAGATCGGGTATTCCTATGATGGGCAGGAAACCATGCTCGGGTATGATGAAGTCCCTCACTACAACTGCTGCAGTGCATCGGTAATTAATCCTATCCATGCCCAGAACATGGTCGCCTTTTTTGCCCGCACAGGGGATGCCTGGTACTATGTCGAATTAGGAAATTTTGCCGAATAGCTCGGCCGTGCTCCAACAAGGAGCATCCCAATCTACCAGCTGGAAAGCACATACACATCCGGGCAGAATACTGACCCGGATGTTTCCATTGACGTTCTCATCCCCTGCGTGTATAGTAACTGCAATCAAAATGAGTTGAATCCAAGCGGAGAAATGTATATGTTCAAGAAGATGGAATCCGGAAGAAGAAAACAACAACCGGAGCAGGTGGGAACCATCGGGAAATCGGATGCCGAACCAAAGCTGGGTAACGGTCAGTTTCCTATCGTCGCTGACCAGGGCAACGACAGGAATTTCCAGCCTCCCAAGGATCCGGAAGTGGTGCTCCGCAATTGGCGCATCAGGATCCTGAACATCTTCCTGATCATCGTGGCAGTCGCGTCCGCAGCCGGAACCGTCGTGAGCATCCTGGATGCCATTTCCGACCCGGATCAATGGCCTGCCGCGATCCTGTTTGCTGCCCTGGAAGTGATATTGATCGTGCTGGCGGTGTTCCGCAGGATCGACTACCGGATACGGGCCTGGGGAGTTCTGCTGGTACCTTATTTGGTGGGTGTGACCAACCTGGCATCTTTTGGCCTGGGCAGCAGCGGGCGCATGTTCCTCCTGGCGGTGCCCATCGGCGGGTTGATCCTGATCGGTGTGCGGTCGGGCATCATCATGTCGGTATGGGTTGCCCTGACGATGGTTGTTTTCACCATCCTGGCCAAACTGGATCTGCTCCAGCAGTGGCTGGTGGTTGATCGGAACTCCCTGCTCCTTTCCGACTGGTTTGCCGAATCCACGGATACGTGGATCCTCCTGCTCGCGATCATGGCGCTGCTGGTCATGTTCTACCGTTTCCAGGAAAGCCTGATCCGGAAGACCCGCCGCGCCCAGGAGGAGGTTCTGAAAACCCGGGATATGCTCGAACAGCAGAACATCACCCTGGAGCAGAAAGTGCAGGAACGGACCCTGGAACTCCTCCAAAGCAACAACGAACTCGCCATTCTCAACAGCGTCAGTGAGGCGATCAGCAAGACATTGGATGTGAAGACCCTGACGCGTGTCGTTGGGGATAAGCTGCGCGAGATCTTCGATTCGGATTCTGCGATCATCATGCTGCTGGACAGGGCGACCAACCTGATCCATGTTCCATTTGAATTCGATAAGAACGAGGGCGGATATATCGATTATGTTGAGCCATTCCCGTTGGGTACGGGAGTATCTTCCAAAGTGATTTCAAACGGGCAGCCCCTGCTGCTCAGCACACTCGAAGAAGAGATCGCCAACGGCGCTTATTTTCCTCCGGAGATCATCGAGAAAGGTTCCGGCTTCTACAGCCAATCCTGGCTGGGTGTGCCGATCAAAGCAAAGGAGCAGGTCTTGGGACTCGTTGCCCTGGCGGAGGGCCGCGCCTATGCTTTCAATGAGAATCATTTGCGGCTCTTGCAGACACTCTCCTCGAACGTGGGGGTAGCGATTGAAAACGCCCGCCTCTTTGATGAGATCACGCGTCATGAGCAGGAGACCCGTGAAGCGGCCGAAAAATTACGCTTGATCTTCGAGAATGCCTTCGACGGCATCGATATCTATGAGGATTTCCCTGGCACTGGCAAGCGCATTCTGTTGGATTGTAATGACCGTTATTGTGAGCTGGCGGGGCGAAGCAGGGAGGAGTTGATGTCTGTTGAAAACACTGGTATCTTTCAACGTTCCATCGAAAATCCATGGGATGATGTTGGTAACTCCATCCTACAAGGAAAAGCCTTCAGGGGGGTCTTCTCGTGGATCCGGCCCGATGGAAGAGAGAACGTTATTGAGTACAATGCTGCACCGACAAAAGTGGGGGATCGCCACTTTACCATAGGCCTGGATCGCGATGTCACCGAGCGTATGCGCGTGGAAAATGAGCTGCGTGAGTCGAATGAAAAACTGCGTTTGATCTTCGAGAATGCCTTTGATGGCATCAGCATCTACGAGGAGATACCTGCCGAGGAAAGACGCATCCTGCTGGATTGCAATGAGCGCTATTGTGAGATGGCTGGTCGAACCAAGGAAGAATTGTTGGCCATCCACGATACCCGCTCCATACAGCGCGACCTCGGAGTCGATGCCGAAAGGTTTGGCTGGGAACCAATCACTACTGGGAGGGTGTTTTCGGGCGTTTTCTCGTGGGACCGGCCGGACGGCAGGGAGAATATCATCGAATACAATGCCGCACCAACCAGGGTGGGGGAGCGTTATTTCACCGTCGGTTTGGATCGGGATGTCACCGAGCGCAGGCGCGCCCAGGCGGAACTGCGCCAGGCCAAGGAAATGGCAGAGGCGGCCACCCAGGCCAAGAGCGCATTCCTGGCCATGATGAGTCACGAGATCCGCACCCCAATGAACGCGGTTATCGGCATGAGCAGCTTATTGCTGGATACGCCGCTCAACGCCGAACAAAGGGATTATGCCGAAACCATCCGCAATTCTGGCGACACCCTGCTGGCGATCATCAACGACATTTTGGATTTCAGCAAGATCGAAGCCGGGAAGATGGAACTGGAGCGCCAGCCCTTCGACCTGCGCGCCTGCGTCGAATCCGCCCTGGATCTGGTGGCCAATCGGGCCGTGGAAAAAGGCATTGACCTGGCCTATCTTTTCGATGAAACTGTGCCAACAGGCATACTTGGAGATGTCACCCGCCTGCGCCAGATCATCCTGAACTTGCTCGGTAACGCCATCAAATTCACCGATGAGGGTGAGATCGTGCTGGCGGTCAAGAAAGGCAAGAAGAAGGGGGAACTGGTCTTCAGTGTGCGTGATACCGGCATCGGCATCGAACAGGATCGGGCCAGCACCCTCTTCCAGCCCTTCAGCCAGGCCGATTCTTCCACCACCCGCAAATATGGAGGCACCGGCCTGGGTCTCGCCATCAGCCGGCGGTTGGTCGAAATGATGGATGGCAGCATCTGGGTCGAGAGTGATGGGATTCCTGGTAAGGGTTCGATATTCTATTTTACGATCCGCGCCGAGCCCGCCAAAGTCCCCAGCCGAATGGCCCAGCAGGAGGCGGGCGATTTCCAGGCGATCTTGCAGGGCAAGCGGCTGTTGATCGTGGATGACAATGCCACCAACCGCCGCATCCTGCGCCTGCAAACGCTGAAGTGGGGCATGGACCCGCGCGAAACCGGTTCTCCAAAGCAAGCGCTCCGCTGGTTGAAGGCGGGCGAACCATTCGATCTCGCCATCCTCGATATGCACATGCCTGAAATGGATGGCATCGAACTTGCCAAAGGCATCCGCAAACTGCCGAATGGGAAATCCCTGCCCCTGGCCATGCTCAGTTCGCTGGGCTGGCAGGAGTCCATTGTGGAGGAAGTCGACTTTGTGGCCCGGTTGCATAAACCGCTCAAGCCCTCCCAACTCTTCGATGCGATGGTGGGCATATTTTCCACCTCGGTTGCCAGGGAAAAAGTGCAGCCATCTGCTGAAAAACCGCACTTCGATCCTGAAATGGGTAAACGCCATCCATTGCGGATCCTGCTGGCGGAGGATAACCTGGTCAATCAAAAAGTTGCCCTGCGCATCCTGGAACAATCCGGTTACCGCGCTGATGTTGCCGCCAATGGACAGGAAGTACTCCAATCGATTGAACGCCAGCCATACGATGTGATCCTGATGGATATCCAGATGCCGGAGATGGATGGACTGGAGGCCACCCGTCAGATCCTTACCCGCTGGTCGAAGAAAAAGGATCGCCCCCATATCATTGCCATGACGGCGAATGCCATGCAAAGCGACCGCGAGATTTGCTTGCAGGCCGGCATGGATGATTATGTAGCCAAGCCCATCCGCGTCCCTGAATTGATGGAGGCATTGGGAAAGGTAAAAGCAAGAAGATAAGTAGACCCTAAAGGTTTCCAAAAACCTTTAGGGTCTTCGCCTGAGGAGGAGTCATGCCTGAGTCTGTGATCGATCAAGCTGTATTCAACGAGCTGAAAGAATCCGTTGGGACGGATTTCATTGGCGAACTGGTCAACACTTTCCTTGATGAAGCTCCTGGATTGATTGCCCAACTCCGCCCGGCGCTTGCCGCAGGGGATAGGGAAACATTCCGCCGCGCCGCACATTCCATCAAATCCAATGCCGCCACATTCGGGGCTATGCAACTCAACGCGTTGGCGAAGGAACTGGAATTCATGGCGCGCGAAGATCGGCTCGGGGATGTTGGAGATAAGATCGAAATCCTGGAAACAGCCTACCAGCAGTCGATCATAGCATTGAAGGAATTGTGCCGATGAATACCGAAGCCGGTCATTTGCTTGTGGTTGACGATAACAAAGTCAACCGCATGTTACTTGAACATCATCTACGGCAGCAGGGGCATACTATCGATTCGGCGGTGAATGGGCGCCAGGCGCTCGATAAGCTAAGATCCGATTCCTTCGACCTGGTGTTGCTCGACATCGAAATGCCAGAAATGGATGGCTACCAAGTCCTTTCCACGATGAAGCAGGATAACCAACTGCGCCACATCCCGGTCATCATGGTCACCGCGGTGGATGAGATCGCCAGCGCCATCCGCTGCATCGAGATGGGGGCGGAGGATTACCTGCCCAAGCCTTTCGATCCGGTTCTATTGCGGGCGCGCATCGGCGCCAGCCTGGAGAAAAAGCACCTGCGTGACAAGGAACGACTCTATCTCAAGAGCCTGGAACGGGAAATGGAGATCGGGCGCGAGATCCAGGCCGGTTTCCTGCCTACTGACCTGCCAAAAGTTCCCGGTTGGGAGATCGCGGCCTGTTTCAAAGCCGCCCGCGAAGTTGCCGGGGATTTCTACGATGCCTTTCTGCTCCTGGATGGCAGCCTGGTTTGCGTGATCGGGGATGTGTGCGGAAAAGGGGTGGGGGCAGCTTTGTTCATGACCTTGTGCCGGAGCCTAATCCGGGCAACATTCACGAGTGATGTATTCAACCGGCAAGATACACACGTTCTCACAACCGCAGAACGTTTGCATCATGTTGTGTCATTTACGAACAATTACATCGCCGATACGCACGGGGATGCCAACATGTTCGCAACCGTTTTCATCGGCACATTCAACCTCCAGGATGGATCAGTCGCTTACATCAACTGCGGGCATGAGCCGCCGCTCCTGCTGGGAAAGAACGGCAAACTGACCAGCCTGCCTCCGAGCGGCCCGGCGATTGGGATCATCCCGGATGCGGATTTCTCTGTCCAGGAGATCGCAATGGAGGCGGGTAACTTGCTGTTTGCCTTCACCGACGGCATCCCGGATGCGCTCAACATGGAGGGTGTTTCATTCGGCCATGAGCGTTTGCTGGAAATCGCGCGAAAGGGGGATGCAACACCTGCTGAGTTTCTCAAGAATATCGAGGAGCAGTTGGTTCAGTTCATCGGAACGGCAGATCAATTTGACGATATCACCATGATCGCGGTAAAAAGAGAGTCGCCCCCCATCTCGAATAGGTAAATACAATAATTCAAATCGCCACTTTTTACCCACCTATTACCGCCAGGAAGATAATGCTCCTGGCGGTAATAATTTTTACTTCGTGCTGTAGGGGGATTTTGTAACCCGCCATAGTTATGTTTATAAAATCCGTCAGGCTGCAAGCCTAGCCTACGGAACTATATTATCTCTTCCACCTTCAACTTCAAGAAGTGCGTCGCGCACGAGATGCAGGGATCGTAAGCCCGCACCAGGTGTTCAGCAGTCAGGGTGGCGGCTTCGTGTTCCATCGTGACCAGTTGAGGAGCCAGGGCGAACAGGTCTTCCTCGATGCGCGGTAGGTTCTGTGCGGTGGGCGGGGTGATCTTGGCGAACTGCACCAGGCCCTTGTCGTCGATGATGTAGCGGTGGTACAGCAATCCGCGCGGGGCTTCGCTGGCGCCCGAGCCTTCGCCGGCCTTGAGTCTCAGTTCCAGGTGGGCGGGGCCGGTCGGCTGGTAAGCTTTGATGATGGCGATGGCTTCCTCGTAGTAATGCGCCACTTCCACGGCGCGGGCGATCAGGCTCTTGTAGGGATTCAGGAGCGGCAATTGGATATTGGCATCATGCATGGCCTGCCTGGCAGCCGGGAAGAGCTGCTCGTAATTCAGGTTCAGGCGCGCCAGCGGGCCAACCAGGTAATGCCCGCCCTCTGCTGTATGGCTGTGGAGGGCGTTGGAGTGTCGGACATGCTCTTCGATGTAGCGGGTCTCATATTCCTTGACCGTGAGTTGGCTGCCCTTTGATGACCAAACCTCGCCCTTGATAACGGCATACTCATCCGGGTGGTGCAGGGCGACGTATTCGTAATCGATCTCCAGCTCCGGGTAGGGCAGTGTGGCAGACCACAGAACGCATGCCTTGGCAGCTTCCAATCCCCATTCGAGTTCGGGGAGCAGTTCCTGCAGCGACTTTGCATCCGGCCAGCGGTAGAAGCCGCCCACGCAGACGTTGACCGGGTGCACCGAACGCCCGCCGATGGCCTTGAGGAGCTGGTTGCCGATCTTCTTCAGGCGCAGGGCATCCCTGACCACATCCGGGGCGATGGCTGCCAGGTCGAGCGCCGAAGGCTGGCCGAGCAGGTCGGGAGCTTGCAGCAGGTAGATGTGCAGGGCATGGCTTTCGATGTATTCCGCGCAGTACATCAGCCGCCGCAGGGCATAAACCTGGGGACTGACTTCGATGCCAAGGGCGTTTTCCAGGGCGGTCGCCCCGCTCATCTGGTATGCCACCGGGCAGATGCCGCAGATGCGGGCGGTGATATCGGGCACTTCCTGCAGGAAGCGACCGCGCAGGAAACCTTCGAAGAAACGCGGCGGCTCGTAGATATCCAGCCGGACTTCAACGGCTTTGCCGTCTTTCAGGCCGATGAACAGGCCGCCTTCTCCTTCGACGCGTGCCAGGGCTCCGACTTCGATATTGCGGTTCATTTGGCCTCCTTGTCGAGCAGGGTATCGGCTGCCTTGCGGAAGGATGGGGCATAGCCGCTGAAATTCCGCAGCAGGCGGAAGGTTTCGCCGGGCTGGCGGTCGAGGGCCTCCAGGGTGGGGGTCAGCGCCTCCAGGTTGGCCTGGTTCCAGGGGCCGTAGCAGCCGTAGCAGCCGCGTCCATTGGATGGGCAGATGGCGCCGCATCCAGCCTGTGTGGCGGGACCCAGGCAGGGAATCCCGTGCGCCACGAGTACGCACACGGTGCCGTTGCGCTTGCATTCGAGGCAAACGCTATATTGAGGGAAATTCGGTTTGCGGTTCTGGAGCAGGGCGGCGATGGCTTCGGCTACCATGTATTTGTTGACCGGGCAACCCCAGATTTCCAGGTCCACCTTGACATGCTCGGCGATGGGCGTGGCCGTCTCCAGGTAATGCAGGTAATCGGGGTGGGCGTAAACGGCCCAGGCCAGGTCTTCGGTCTTGGTGAAGTTGCGCAGGGCCTGGATTCCGCCGGCAGTGGCGCAGGTTCCCAGGGCGATCAGGAATTTGCATTCCTCGCGCACTTCCTTGATCCGTTCCAGTTCGTGCGGCGTGCTGATCGAGCCTTCGACAATGCCGATATCATAGGGGCCCGGCTTCACGGTCCGGGTGGCTTCGAGGAAGTAGGCGATATCGATTGCCCCGGCCAGTTCGAGCAGTTCGTCTTCCAGGTTGAGCAGGGAAAGCTGGCAGCCGTCGCAGGAGGAAAACTTGTAAACGGCTACTTTGGGTTTGTGGTCAGTCATTAGAACTCCTCCACGTTGAAGTATTTCTCGAGGGCATCAAAGCGGAAGACCGGACCATCCTTGCAGACGAAATAGGGGCCGATCTGGCAGTGCCCGCAAGAGCCCTGCCCGCACTTCATGTTGCGTTCCAGCGAAACATAGATGCGTTCGGAAGGGATGCGACGCGCCAGGGCTTCGAAGATGACGAAGCGGATCATGATCTCCGGGCCGCAGGTCAGCACACTGCTCTGGCGGGGATCGAGCCGGAAGCGGTAGAAGAGCATCGGGACGACGCCCACCTGGCCTTGCCAGGTTTCGTCGCCGCGGTCGACCGTTACCTGCACATCGATATCGGCCTTCTGCCAGGCTTCGTATTCGCTGGGGTACATCAGGTCTTTGGGGCTGCGGGCGCCGTAGAGCAGGATGACCTTGCCATACTTCTCGCGGTTACGGATGATGTGATAGAGCGCAGGGCGCAGGGGCGGCAGGCCGATCCCGCCGCAAGCTATGATGATATCCTGGCCTTCGAGTTCCTGCATCGGCCAGGCAGAACCGAACGGCCCGCGCAGGCCGATTTGATCGCCGACCTTTAGTCGGCGGATGTTCTGGGTCACGTTGCCGACGAAGCGGATGGTGTGGCCGACCAGGCGGTCTTCCGCCTCGGGGTCGGAACTCATCGAGATGGCCGCTTCGCCATAGCCGGGCAGGTATACCATGTTGAACTGTCCCGGCTGGAAGTGGTAGCGGGCCTGAAGCCCAGGATCAGCAAAGCGCAGCCAGTAAGTGGCGATACCCTCGGCCTCCGGCGTGATGCGGACGATCTCGGCCCAATACGGGTGCAGGGGCTTTTCGGCGTGGATGGCAGCGTGGTTGGTCTTGGTATCTGTGATGGGACTCATGATTGGGCCTCCTTGCGCAGGGCAGGGATCTCTTCGGTCAGGTCGATTCCGACCGGGCACCAGGTGATGCAGCGTCCGCAGCCGACACAGCCGAAGGTGCCAAACTGCTCCTTCCAGCTGCCAAGTTTGTGGGTCAGCCACTGGCGGTAGCGGGATTTGATGGATGGACGGGTGTTGCCGCCGCCAGCCTGGTAGGAGTAATAGGGGTTGTAGCACGAGTCCCAAACGCGTTCGCGGCTGGTTTCGGTGCCGGTCAGGTTGATGTGATCTACAGCATCCCAACAGAAACAGGTCGGGCAGACCTGGGTGCAGTTGGCACACGAAAGGCAGCGCTTGCCAACCGCATCCCAGTGCCTGGCTTCCAGGTTGTCGATCAGCAGGTCGGGCAGGTCGGATGTATCCAACTGGCGGCCCATCCGCTGCGCGGCGCGGGCCAACCCATCATTGGCGGCCTGCTGGACGAACGCAGAAGCAGGCTGGAAGGAACATTGGGACAGGGCGATGCGCCCGAGGTCCGAGCCAATCTCGACCAGGAAAACGTCATCCAACTCGGTCAGGCACAGATCGAAACCTTTCTGGACCTGCGGCCCGGTCCCCATCGAGGCGCAGAAGCACGTTCCGGTCGGGTACAGGCAATTGACAGCCAGGATGAACAATCCTTCGCGGCGCTGGCGGTAGATGGGGTCGCGGTAATCGCTGCGTAGGAAGACGCGATCCTGGATCTCGATGGCAGCCAGTTCGCAGGCGCGCACGCCGATCAGGGCGTAGCGCGGTGCGGGTTCATCTGCTTCCCGGATGTGCCACTGTTCATCTTTATTGGCTGAAAAAAGGGTAATGCGGGGCGGGAAGATGAACTGCTTCCAGGATTGGGCGCCAGGGATAGCGTCAAAGTAGTTTCTGCGGCCAGTTTGCATCAGGCGGAAACTGGCCTTGTCCTGCTGGCTGGCATAGCCCTGCGGAAGGTCTGCCAGGGTTTCAACCGTTTCGTAAACAATTGCATCATCTTTCAAACGTGGACCGACCGTCTGGTAACCCTGCTCGCGCAGGGCTGCCATCAGACGATCCAATTCAGGTTTCGGGAGCGAGACGCAGCTCCCAATGGTCAGGGGGGAATCAAACATTCTTTTGCTCCGATGGGTCGGCGAACATGTCGATCAATTGCAGGCGGGTGGTCAGCAGGCGGCTGGCGATCACATTGGCCAGGCGGCGCATAACCACGTATCCAAGATCATGATCTTCGTCACACAGTTGGCGAAGTTTTTCCGAATTGAAAACGATAAGCAGGCTGTTAAGCACAACATAGGCGCTGGCGGTGCGTTGATGAACATTGGGGGTCACACTGGACCATCCAAACACTTCCATCGGCTCGACTGTGCCGATTCGGATGCGCCCTCTGTGGGGAACGAAGATTTCCAGCGCAATGCGGCCTTCGATGACAATGTAAAGGTTATCTTCCTTCTCGCCTTCGCGGAAGAGTTGCTCCCCGGCTTCAACATGCCGGATGGTGGCAATCTCTGCCAGCTTGTCGAAATGCCTGGGCTCCAGGCGCTCGAACCAGGGGATCCTTTTGAAGGTTTCGATCACTTCGGGTTGGGAAGGCATGGCTTTCTCCTTGGGAAATTGGAAAAGAGTCTTTTTGGGACAATTTGTACTATTTATCACAATTGGGGGCAAGTGTTTTCCATCACTTTTATTATGTCAATTGTCATACAACTTGCCTTGAAGAAGAGACCCGGTTTCTCAATAGAAATCGGGTCTCTGGTAAGCCACTTAGCCGCAAACTTCGAACTTGCCGACAATCCTGAGGATATCGAACCCCTCCGCATAGAGCCTTTCAGCCAACGCGCCGTGCCGTACCATGGTCGCTCGCAGGAGGGTGGGGTCGAAGTAATAGGTTTTGCTATAGGTTTTGTATTGGGATAATGCTTCGATCTTCTTATCGACATCTTCCTCGGTCACTTCGACCAGGAAGTGGGGAAAAAAGCCATACGAAGAACGCACCACATCAAAGCCGAGTACGGTTGTACCGCGATAGGCGCGTAAGGCTTCCTCGGTGACAACATTGTGGTCCTGGTGGATATCGGCCTTGCTGTGGGTGAAAACGATCTCCGGCTTGAACTCCCGGCGAAGTTTGAGCAGGTATTCCAGGATCTCCTGGCGTGCATCCGGGAACTGACGGGTGGTGAAATTTTCGACGATGACCCTATCCTGCGGCACACCCAATGTAGCCATGCTGGCATGCAGTTCCCCTACCAGGTTCTGGAGAACAGGGTTCTTCTGGTTGTCCGAGAGGGTGACGCACAGCACTTCGCAGTCCGGCAGGATGTGATGGATCAACGCCCCCGCTCCCAGTTCGACATCATCCGGGTGGGCGCCCACGAATAGGATCCGTTTTCCATAGAAGATCATAGTTCACCTGTTGGATAAATCTGAAACCGTAGGGGCAAGTCTCAGACTTGCCCCTACTTCGTTGCCAGGATGCCGCCGACAACCTTGGTCATAACCAGTTTGCCGTCCCGTTCGAACCAGTGGGTGGCAACCTTCTCGATCTCCTTAATCAGGACTTCATATTCTTCCTTGTTGCTGAACATACTCGTCCATAACTTGCGGTCTTCGGAGAGCGAGGCGCGCACGTAGGCGATGAACGGCTCGACCGCAGGGAAGGTGAGCGGGTTCTCGAAGGTCAGCAATTCGGTCTGCCTGAAGAATCTGGAAATCGTCTGGAAGATCTCGCCTTTGAAGCGGCTGGAACCCGGCATGGGTGGGATGGATTGATGGCTGGCCTCCTGGATGATCTCATAGAACATCTTTTTGTTCTCCGGCAGCGGGCCGGTAACGAACAGCCTCCCGCCGGGTTTGAGCACGCGGTGCGCTTCGCCAAACGTGAATTTCAGATCAGACGCATAGTAGATGGCAAAGGCGCTGGAGAGTAAATCGAAGGTTTCATCTTCGAATGGGAAATCCAGGTTGAAATCCTGGAACCGGAAGGTGATGTTGGGATCGCCGCGTTCCGCCAGTTTCTGGTGGGCTTTATCGAGCAGTTCTTCTGAGAAATCACTGCCGAGGATTTCGGCTTTTCTCTGCGTATAGTCGCTGTATAGAAAGCATTGTTTCCCAGCGCCGCAACCGACATCCAGGATTTTGTGCCCGGGTTGGGGTTTGAGCACATCCAGATTCCATTCATCGATGTTGCGCGCCCCGTATTTCTCGTGGATGTCGATGCGCGTCAGCAGGTCTTGGCTGGTTTCTTGATAGTTGATTTTCATAGATCAATCCCTTGTGGATAGATTGCCTGAATATACCATGAACTATGTTAAAATCATCCCATAAATTGGAGATTCTTTATGAAAAAAATCATCCCCCCTGTCAAGGGAACGCGTGATTTCTACCCCGAGCAGATGGCTTTCCGCGCCTGGCTGTATAACACCATGCGGCAGGTTTCGGAATCTTTCGGATACCAGGAGTACGAAGCACCCTTCCTGGAAACCCTCGAACTGTATGCTGCAAAATCGGGCGAGGAACTGGTAAAGGAGCAATCCTACGTATTCAACGACCGGGGCGGTGACCTGATCACCCTGCGTCCGGAACTGACCCCCAGCCTGGCGCGCATGATCGCCCAGAAGCAGAACGAACTGGCCTTCCCGGCGCGCTGGTGGTCATTCGGGCCGTTTTGGCGCTACGAGCGCCCGCAGAAGGGGCGGACGCGCGAGTTCTTCCAGTGGAATATCGACATGTTGGGGGTCAACTCGCCTGAAGCGGATGCCGAACTGGTGGCGATCGCGGCGACTTTCTTGAAAACGGTTGGCCTGACCCCAGAGCAGGCGGTGGTGCTGGTCAACAACCGGCGGTTGATGGAGGCAGGGTTCCGTGAACTGGGTATTGCGGAGGAGAAGTGGCCGGAAGTCTCTGGCCTGGTGGATCGCAAAACGAAAATGGAGGCGCAAGCCTGGGATACCTATGCAAAAGAGATCGGTATGGGAAAGAAGCAGGTCGATGGCCTGAAGTCACTCCTGGCAAATGCGGACTTGTGGAGGAAGAACGATGAACTGGCCCGCCTGTTCGCGTCTTTGCAGGAACTGGGCGTGGAAGAATATGTGAAGTTCGATGCGAGCATCATGCGCGGCCTGTTGTATTACACCGGCACAGTTTTTGAGGCCTTCGATATTACTGGAGGGGTGCGGCGCGCCATCCTGGGCGGCGGCCGTTACGACAACCTGCTGGCAGACGTGGGCGGTGATCCGCTGGCGGGTGTCGGCTTTGCGATGGGGGATGTGGTGATTGGTATTATCCTGCAGGAGAAGGGCCTGGTGCCCTCGTTTGCCTTGACCCCCGCGCCAGTGCTGGTGACCGTCTTCGATGCGGAACGCCTGCCGGAATCCCTGGCCCTGGCAGCGCTGCTGCGGCGTTCTGGCGTGAAGGTGACCTGTTACCCAGAGCCAGCCAAGCTACCCAAGCAGTTCAAGTTCGCCGACCGGATGGGGATGCGCCTGGTGCTGGTGGTTGGCCCGGACGAGGCGGCCAAGGGGCAGGTGACGGTCAAGGACCTGGCTTCGGGCACCCAGGAGACCGTGAAACGCGACCAGTTGATCAGTGCCATCCAGCACATCCTTGCTTCGGATTGATGGGGATGATATAATCGCCCCGCTCTACGGTGCCTGTAGCTCAATGGCAGAGCACTTGACTGTGGATCAAGATGTTGCGGGTTCGACCCCCGTCAGGCACCCCTACCAGTGGCGGAATGCCAC
>Ga0209285_10000275_pt1 | contig 18863 bp, 12 predicted proteins | sample PPLLak3March2015_2_FD_187249 | JGI IMG/M metagenome (GOLD analysis project Ga0209285, IMG submission 187249) | Freshwater sediment microbial communities from Prairie Pothole Lake near Jamestown, North Dakota, USA - PPLs Lake P8 Core (3) Depth... | ecosystem: Environmental > Aquatic > Freshwater... | reverse complement strand
CTTGCTGGGTGTGACTGTTGTTTTGTTGGACATCCTGTATGCCATTGTGGATCCACGCGTAAGATTAGGGCGAGGAGGAGAAACTGTCCGTGGAGGTGTTGTCGGCTCCGGGGGAGGTGTGGCCCTTTCCAGCACCCGCAAAGCATTTGCAAGTGTTCCTGGCTCCATGCAAGATTGGGAAGTTGTCCGGACCGAGGTGACTTTAGCCTGGAAATTCGCTTTCTATCATCTTGATTGGGCTACGATCAAAATCTTGATCTTAAAATTCGTTCGCGGGTTCTTGCAAGTTTTCAGGGATGTACCAGCCACCGCCGGGAGAACAAAGGCGAGTCTTTCCAGGTGGCTGGGAACGCTTCCAAGAACTTTCAAGTCGGTGAAATCTGTAATCCGTGAAATCGTCCGGATACCTGCCGCGGTCTTTGGCTTGATCGTGATCCTAATCCTGGTGGGGGGGTCGATTGCAGCGATCATCATCTACCCATACAGCCAGTTGGGCCGCTTGTGGTACATCCCGGAGATGACGGATAGGGTGACCGTCCCGGATTATGCCGCGCCGGTGTGGGTCAACTGGTTCCGCAAGGAGAAGTTGCCTCCGATGGTCTTCATGGACAGCCGGGATGGGAGCGGCAGCAAAACCATCCAGCCCAGTTCATCCGGGGCTGTAGACGATCTGACGATCACTTTCGCGATTGACTATCCTTATGGCGGCTTTCCCAGGGATCTGCTGCTTTACTTTGATGCGGCGTATGACCAGAAGAAACCATTTGCCTATGTGACACTGGTGACGCCGGGCGGACAGGAATTCTTGATTGGGCGTTTTGCCGTAACGCCGGGAACCAGTTACAGCCTTGAAAACAATATCTCCAAACAGGACCTGGAACAAATCCTGTCCAACAAAGGGTTGGCTTCGCTTGGCACAGATGAGACCGTCATATCCATCCTGTTTGCCGATCCTGCTTCCGAAGAACCTGTAGCCATGCAGGGCACCTACCAGTTGCGGATCGATGGGCTGTTCTTCGAAGAGGGGAACGATATGGATGCCGAATTCGTGCTGGTCGGGCAGGTGTATGGCGCAGCAGGAACAGATTATGCCCGCCGGAACCTGTTGATCCCCTTGCTGTGGGGCATGCCGTTTGCCCTGGCTTACGGGCTCCTGGGAGCCCTGGCCACCACCCTGCTCTCGATGATCCTGGCTGCGATAGGGGTCTGGTTTGGCGGCTGGGTCGATCGCCTCATCCAGTGGCTGATCGAAGTGACCATGATCCTGCCAGTGGTTGCCATTGCAGTCATCGTCTACATCTTTATTGGTGTCGATATATGGGTCTTGCTGACCGTTGTCGTTCTCTTGAATGTCTTCGGTACCCCCACGAAATCATTCCGGGCGGCGTTCATACAGGTCAAGAACCTCCCGTACATGGAAGCCGCCCAGTCGTATGGAGCCAGTTCTTGGCGGATCATCCTGCACTACATGGTGCCGCGTATCGTGACGGTTCTAATCCCGCAACTGGTATCCCTGATCCCCAGCTTCGTATTCCTGGAAGCCACATTGGGCCTTTTTGGCATATATTCCGAATACCCCACGTGGGGTCGTATCATCTATGACGCCCTGCAGAGCGGCATCAGTTGGGGCTCGCGCTTCTGGGTGTTGGAGCCGATCAGCCTGCTGCTGTTGGCCGGCCTGGGGTTCGCGATGCTCGGTTTTGCACTGGAGCGCGTCCTCAATCCGCGGTTGAAGGATGTATGAAACGAACGCATGTGGCATCAGGGGCTGTCCAAAAAGGGTAAGGCGAAATTAATTTCGCCCTATTATCAGACAGGATATTTCTACTGCCATATCGGCGTTCTGTCCGCACAAAATGGGCTTTTTGGAAGCCCTTGGTTTTTATGTTTCTTTGCCTCTCTGCCTTTCCCTCTCTGCCCACCCGATGATAACCCGCCTCACGATCCACTCGATGACCGGGCCCAGTCGGTGCCAAACCAGGGATTGGATGCGCCGCGAGCGCAGGCTGTAAAAGAAGCGGGCGAACCAGGTGCGCCAGCGCAAGGCTTTGCCCATCTCGGAGCGCAGGATGGAAGCCTTGTATCTTCTAAAGGAAAAATCGTTCCTATCGAAGGCATCCCGGATGGCGCGGGCTGCAAGGGCGCCATACCCGAGCGCGATGCTGATCCCCTCGCCGTAGAGCGCATCCGCGCCGGCTGCATCGCCGACCAACAGGATGCGGGGAGATGAAAAGGTACTCCTGGCATCGAACCAGCGGATGGGATGGCCTTCCAGCCTGTAATCATCCAGGGTCAGGCCGTGGCGGCGGAACTCCTCCGCCAATGCTTCTTTCAGGGATACCTTCGATGTAACGGCATGGATATTGCTGTCGTAGATCCCCCGCACGCGCACCGGCCGGCCATCCTCCAGGGCGGGGAAATCCCAGGTGTAGCCGAGGATGCCCTGCGGCACCACAAAGAAATCGAAATAGGAATCCGTTTGGATATGGGGGGATTGCGCGGGCTTTGGCTCGGTCACAATTTCCAGCAGGCGGGCAAGGTGCGCAGGTTCATCCCGGACGATCGACCGGCGGACGACACCCTTGGAACCATCCGCCCCAACGAGCACCTGCGCTGTGAAGGTGCCTGATTCCGTGTTCGCGCTTACACACTCATCCGTGGTTTCCACGGATTTGACGGTAATGCCCTCCCTGATTGTTATCCCCCTGTTCGCGGCTTTCCCGGCCAGCCAGGCATCGAATTCGTGCCGGCGGATGGTGCGGAAGGCAAATTTGCCATCCTTCTCGCCGCGCAGCTTGATCCCCTTGCCGTTGTAGTCGAAGTGTGCCCAATCCACGTTATGGTGAGGGATTTCGGTGATATCCAGCCCCAGGTCGCGCAGGATGTGTTCACCATCCGGCAGCAGGCCGCCGCCGCACAGTTTATGGCGCGGGTGGTGCGCCTTCTCGAGGATCAGGGTCCGGCATGCCAGGTTCGGGGAGCGACGCTGGAGGTGGAGGGGCAGTGGAGATCCCGGCCGGGCCGGCGCCCACGATGATGATATCGAAATGGGTTGCCTGAGACATATCGAAATATTCTTTGGAGTTACGCATTGAAAGCATTCGTTATTTCCCCCCTGCCCCCCTCCCCTCCGGGAAGGAGGAAATAGGCGAAAATGGGGATTTGCGAGTGCTTTCTCTCTGGACAAAAGAGGCAACTCCCAACGAAATGGTTGGGAACTGCCTCTTTTCTTTAGATGTTGCGTGATGTTATGGAATGGGGCGCCAAGCCGGATCGTAATCGAAAACTGGTTCATCTGTCAGGCGGATGCGGCTGGTACCATCGATCTTCATCATGAAAATATCGAATTGATCATCCACTACACTTTCGAAAACGATCCATTGGCCATCCGACGAAAAATCCGGGTCGATGGCAAATAGCCCGCCGGGCATTTGTTTGGTCAATCTGCTCCTGCGATCGGCATACTTGATCGAGTAGAGCGAACCCCAATCAAAAACGGTTTGCGTACGTGTAAATATGATGGTTTCGCCATCTGGCGACCAGGCAGGATAGAGATCCCAGGAATCTTTCAGTCCCGTAACCAATTTGTCGGGGTTTTCGCCCGCGCTTGACATGTACCAAATCTCATAAATCCCATTCTGCTTGACCGTATATGCGATCTCTTCACCACTGGGGGACCAGGCAGGCATGCGCGCCACAACATCGAATGGATTACTGGTAATGAGAGTGATCGATAGGTCAACCAGGTTCAGGATGTGGATTTGCGAATGCCCTTCCCGCAGGGATGCGAAAGCAATCCGGTTCCCATCCGGGGACCATGCCGGGTCAAAATCACCGCCTGCACCCGTATCAATGGGAACCAGATCAGTCCCATCCGCATTGATGATGTACAGGCCGGTCAGGGAAACAGGCGTCTTTTCATTTTTAACTGGGCAGGGTGATACGAACACCAACCGCATCCCATCCGGTGACCAGTCTGGTTGGCAGGCGCCATTCTCCATACTTGTAACCTGGCGCACTTGGTTATCAGTCATGTTCAGGATAAATACTTGTGGAATGTTCTCGCTGCGATACGATACGAATGCCATTTCACCATAACCGCCACCTGCTGGTGTTGCTGTTGGAGTCGGGGTGATGGTTGGTGTGGAAGTGATGGTTGGCCGGGGTGTCCGTGTGGGTGTGAAGGTAAGTACTTTTTCCAAGGTAGCCGTTGCGGTGGGCGTCATACTGAAAAGCATCTCTGTCGGGGTTGCAGTAGGCTCAGCAGCGGCAGTTGCCGTTGCCCCTTTCAGGCTTTCGAACAAATCCTTGACCTCAGTGGAAAAGAACAGGAGCGCTGTGACGGCAAGCAGGATTGTCAACAAGAAGAATGACAGGAAAACCCAACAACCGACACCCAGTTGTTTCCTGTTTGGCTTTGTAGGCGGTTTCCCAATCTCTGCCAATTGTGCCGTGATAGGCTTACCGGGCGGTTCCTTGATATGTTCTGCTTCTGCATCCTGTGGCGGTGGGCTGACGATATATTCGCCATCCAGACTTTGTGTTTTTACATTCGAGGAAAGCAGGGCCTGTTTGAACTCCTCAGCGGTCTGGAAGCGGTTTTCCGCCTTGGTGGCCATCGCCTTCTCGATCACCTGGGCTGCCCGGCGCGAAACCTTCGGGTTACGTTTGCGAATAGGGGTCAGTTCCACGCTGTCCATTGCACGCGCCAGCCCATCCTCGGGGATGATGCCGGTCAGGGCTGCATAGAGCGTCGCTGCCAGGGAATAGATATCCGTCCGGGCATCCGTGCGCGCTGTCCCGTATTGTTCGGGGGGTGAATAACCCGGGGTCATAGCCCGCGCCCCAGTGGTGGTAGCCTGGCTGCCCTTCAACACTTTTGCCAGGCCAAAATCGACCAGATAAACATGCCCCTCGGAGGTTATCTTGACATTACCCGGCTTGACATCCCGGTGCAGGATGGGTGGTTTGCGCGTATGGAGGTATGCAAGCGCATCGCACATGGCCGCGCCGATCAGGATGGCATCTTCTTCTGTGATCGTCCCCTGGCGTTCCATGCGCTGGCGCAGGTCTTCCCCCTCGATGTAATCCATCACCAGGTACTGGCCCTGGTCACCGATCACAAAGTGGTCGGTCACGCGCGGCAGGTTCGGATGACGGAGGTTCGCCAGGATGACTGCCTCCAGGCGGAACTGGCGGGCATATTCATCCGTTGTGAAGAGGTTTTCTTTTACAGCCACTTCCACGCTGAGGTTCTCATCCACGGCGCGGTAGACCGACCCCATGCCACCCTGGCCCAAGATTTCAACTATTCGATATCGTTTATGGAGTAGTGTGCCGCGTTCGAGAGTCATTTGCTATGCCGATGATGGAGTCCTCAAGATAACGGCCTGATTATAACAAACTGCTCCCCGGTGGGAAGAAAATGGGAGTTTTCAATTTCCTATCATAACAGCGTGATAGCAACCGCCCTGGAATAGATCATCTTCCTTGCCCCACCTGGAGGTTTCCATTTCGATCAATTTCCTGATCTATCCGGGGTGAACCACCTAAGGTAATGATCGAATGCATTATAAGGAAGGAATGCGTATTCTAATCACCGCCCGGGCCAGGAGGTGTAGGTGTATAAGTTTTCGTGGGTGTGAAAGTCTTCGTGGGAGTAAATGTCCTCGTAGGCGTATTCGTCCTGGTTGGTGTATTCGTCCTGGTCGGTGTAGGTGTTCTCGAAGGTGTTCTGGTCGCGGTGGGCTTGGGGGTGTTCGTCGGTGGGGGCGGCGGTACGTACTCGTCAGTCGGCGCAAGAGTCAACGTTGGAGTTGGAGGACGCGGGTACACTGCGCTTCGGGTTGTGGTCGGTGTTGGACCTTCAGTGGGAGATCCCAGAAGGATGCTTTCCTCCACCGACAGCGTTTGGCTGGGGGTACTGGTCTCAAAGACTGTGGCAGTATATGTGGGTGTGCTGGTCGCTCTCCTGAAGATGCCGATGCCATCCTGCCCAACGAGCAACAATGCGAGCAGGACGATCACCACCAGGAACAGGCAAATCGATATGAATATCCAGATAAGAATGCCTGGTTGCCATCGGGATGGCCCCGGTAGATGTTTCGAGGTCTCGACCACTTCGGCAGTGATGGGTTTACCCGCTGGCTGACGGACAGGTTGCGGTTCCCCGCTTTGCAGCGGTGGTGCAACCATGAACCCGCTTTCAAGTCCCTGGGTCTTGTCATTCGAAAATAGCAAGAATTGCTTGAACTCGGTGGCACTCTGGAAACGGTTCTCGGCCCTGGTGGCCATCGCCTTCTCGATCACCTGGGCCAGCCGGGGCGAAACCAGCGGGTTGCGCTTCCGGATGGGTTTCAACTCAACATTATCCATCAGGCGCGCCAGCCCATCTTCCGGGATGATGCCGGTCAGGGCTGCATAGAGCGTTGCCGCCAGGGAGTAGATATCTGTTCGGGCATCCGTCCGCGCCGCCCCATACTGCTCGGGGGGGGAATAACCCGGGGTCATGGCGCGTGCACCGGTTGCCGTCAACTGGCTATCCTTCATTTCCTTGGCAAGCCCAAAATCGACCAGGTATACCTGTCCATCCGGCGTGATCTTGATATTACTGGGCTTGACATCCCGGTGAAGGATCGGGGGATTGCGGGTGTGGAGGTAATTCAGCGCTTCGCAAATGGCTGCGCCAATCAGGATGGCCTCTTCCTCGGGAATGGCGCCCTGGCGTTCCATCCGTTGACGCAGATCTTCCCCCTCGATGTAATCCATCACCAGGTATTGTCCCTGGTCAGGGATCACAAAATGGTCAGTCACACGCGGCAGGTTGGGATGGCGGAGTTTCGCCAGGATGACCGCCTCGACGCGGAATTGGCGGGCGTATTCCTCGGTCGTATAAAGGTTTTCTTTTACGGCCACTTCCACACCCAGGTTTTCATCCATGGCATGGTATATCGCCCCCATGCCGCCCTGGCCAAGGATTCCCATAATCCGATAACGATTATGAAGCAGCGTGTTGTTTACGATGGCCATATGCTATGCCACATGGGAGACCTTAGGGAAGCAACTGTTGCTATGGATCTCCATTGTGTAATAATGCATTTTTTGAATCTAAAATTATCCGAGCTTCAATTTCTGGAACACGAACGGCGCCCCAGCCGAGACCCACAAGCCTACCAGGGCATAACGCACGTACCGAAGGGTGTACGGCAGCCAGGTATCCCCGTCGGGGAAAATGGCTTTCAGCCCAAAATAAAGGATCATTACACCAATGACACCCACAATAAAGCGCAGAACGCGCTGCCAGAGTTTTCCTCGCGCGCTGTATCCCCCCTTACGCCACAGCAAAGCCAGGCCGGTTGCCAGGCCGAAGAAGGTGCCGGCATTCGTCAGCGCCCCTTCCAGGGTGACCGGGTTGATGGGATCGCCATCCGGGAAGGCGATGCCAGCGTGCGTGACCCATTCCGGTGGCAGTATCCAGTTAGCCTTGAGCCAGAGGAAAGGAGCCAGGCTGATCAAGAACAGCACCAGCGAGAAGGCAAAGGCTGCCAACACCTGGGTACCGGTCGATATCCGCTTGAGCCATGCTGTGACCGGCTTCCACAGCCACAAGGTCAGGGCAAGGACGATGGCACCGATCAACCAGCCCAGCAGCACATCATGCGGGAAATGGACTGCCAGGAACAACCTCGAAAGCCCGATCAACAGCACCAAGATCACTGCTGTCAGCCAGGCCCACCATTTCTTGAGAAATGCCGCCACCATCCCCCATACGCCGGTGGCAATTTGGGCGTGGCCGGAGGGGACACCGAAGGAAGTTTCAGCAGCGTATGCCTTGACCGATGGGTTGTACCAGTATGGACGCGGCCCATGCAGTGCCAACTTGAAAGCATCATTCACCGCGCCAGTCACCAGCAGGATGACGCCCACCCGGATGCCCAGCCCGGCATCCACGCTCCAGTAGAGGATGGGGAGGAAGAAAAGGAAGAACCACTCACTGCCCAGGAAAGTGATGGCTGCCATAGGACCAGCCAGCCATTCCCCCAATCCCTGGAATGATTGGATGAAATCGATCCCTATCGTTAGGATATTTTCCATGGAACACCTCAGCAGAGGAATTGACGGATGAATGACTTTTATTGTACACTACAATCCATGCAAAGAGAACAGCGTCATGCCTTTGATTCCCTGACCGCCTTCCTGCTCCTGCTGGCTGTGTTGACATCCGCCGGTCGACTCTCGGTTACGAATTGGACGACCGGGCTGGAACTGCCCACCGAACTGGCCGGGATCGCTGTTTTGTTTGGCATCGGCCTGGGCTGCAGCCGCTTTCGCCTGCGTACTGTGAACCTGTTAGCCCTGGCCTACAGCCTTTTCTTCATCCCATGGTTGATGGGTGTCATCTTGTACTTTCCTTCGATCGAGTGGAGTGAAAAATTGCTCAGCATGGGCGGCCGTCTGGTCGAAGCAATCATCGTTCTCTTTCGAGGGGAAGAACTCCAAGACACCTTCCTTTTCATCTTTCTTGTTACAGTCGCTTACTGGACCCTTGGCCTGATATCCGGATACAGTTTGTTCCGCAACCGGAATTACCTGGCAGCCATCCTGCCGGGTGGCCTGGCCATGCTTATCGTTCAGATCTACGATCCCATCCCATCCCGGATCGGCCTGCTGGGCTTTTACCTGTTCCTGGCTTTACTCATTCTCGGGAGGTTGTCCTACCTGGAAAAACACGCCCATTGGAAGAAACAGCATGCGCCGCTCTCTGCTGAGGTCAGCACGGACCTGAACCTCAGCATCCTGGTGACCTCCACCATCCTGGTGCTGGTAGCCTGGTTCCTCCCCGCCCCGGCCAACCCGATCACAGCTGCCCGCAGGTTGTGGTGGGAGGTCAACCAGACTTTCAACCCGGCCCGTGAGGGGTTGGGGAATGTAATTGCTGGCCTGCAAAGCAGCCAGCCAGCCGCCAGCGAACCGGTTGGATACAACCTGTATGGCGAAACCCTGGCTTTTGGATCGCGGGCTGCATCCGGGAATAATACCATCTTTGTTGTGTACCCCCCCCTTCAAGCCAATCTTCCCCGCTACTACTGGCGCGTGAGAACATATGACTTATATGAAGGAGGCGAATGGGGTACTTCACCATTGAGCACGCTTGATTTCACTCCTGAAGAAGCAAATCTGGTTGTTCCAGAGAGCGGGGAAAAAAGGGTGGGTGAATTCACCTTCGTAATCAGGCAGGAAAACATATTCACATTTGCCACTCCCACAGAGCCGATCTGGATCAGCCGCCCGGCTGAGATCCAATATGTGCGAGCGGAGGAAAATATCCTGGAACCGGTGGTCTTCTCGAGCAACAGCTACCTGGGTGCAGGCGACCGCTATCGGGTCAGGGCTTACATTAATAACCCATATGTAAACCAGTTGGATGCAGCCGGTACGGATTACCCCGCGTGGGTAACCAGCCGTTATTTGCAATTGCCCTATGATCTCTCACCCCGCATTGTTGAACTCGCTATCCAACTCACCGAGAATGAAGAATCGCCATATGACAAGGTTGTAGCCATCACCAACTACCTGCGGGATGAAATCATCTACAGCAAAACGATCGACCCCATCCCGGAAGGTACTGACCCGGTGGAATGGCTGCTGTTCGAGAGCCAAGAGGGGTTTTGCAACTATTATGCCAGCGCCGAAGTTGTCATGCTGCGCGCCATTGGCATCCCGGCCCGGCTGGCAGTGGGTTTCTCGCAGGGCGAACGGGAACCCGGTTCGGCAAATGCCCGTCGCATCACTCGTGATAATGCCCATGCCTGGCCGGAAGTTTATTTCCCGGGCCTGGGGTGGGTGGAATTCGAACCCACCGCTGGTGAACCTCCCCTGCTGCGCCCGGTGGAGTTGACTCCCGATCCCGATGATCCGGATGCAGGCACACCACCTGATCTGCAGGGATTACTGGATGACTTTGAATTACCAGCCGAGGAAGAACAAACACTTGATGATAGCGTACTGCCAGCCGAGGAGGAAGTGGTTGTCCAGCGTTCCTATGGCTGGGCGGTTTTCTTCATCGTCCTGGCATTGGGAACGTTCACGGCAGGTATCCTGATCTGGCGGCGGCACATCACCCGTTCCCCGGTCACCACGCCATTGCCGGTGCGGCTTAAAGTGGGCCTGGAAGAGCGAGCCATCAACGTACCGGGTTGGCTGCTGCGCTGGGCAGATTACGCTACCCAATCACAGATCCAGCGCGCTTTCGGGGTTGTCTTCCGAAGTTTGCGGAGCCTGTCCGGAGAGCTGCATCCATCGGATACACCCGCCGAGGCTGCGGCTGCGCTGCGCGCCCTGCTGCCGGAAGCAGTTCCCGCCATCGATGCATTGTTGAATGAGTACCAGGTCTGGCTGTACAGCCCCGAACCGGGCCAGGTCGAGATCGCCCGCGCCGCCAGCGGCCTCATCCGGAAACATGCCCGGGCGGCGAAGTTGCGTAAATTCCTGAGGGAAATCCGGGTAAAATTCTCCCGTTCATCACCAGAGGAGAAGCATGTCGATTGACCAGCCCACCCAAATGTCTTTGCACAATCAATTCCTGGTTCTGGTAAAAATGATGGGCCAGGTGAGCGAGTCGCTCCAGCCCGTGAGAGCCAGCCTTCCGCCCAAACTCCTGGAGAACCTGACGAAACTGGAGCAAATGCTCTCCGGCGTCTCCCAGCAAGTGGCAGACCTGGAGGAGCAGCGGCGCAACCAACTGGCACTGGCCGACATCAGCCAGACCGTCAACTCCACCCTGGAACTGGATGAAGTCCTGCGGGTGGTGATGGATACCATCATCCGGCTGACAGGCGCTGAGCGCGGCTTCCTGATGCTGCGGGATGCCGATGGGGAAATGGTGACCCGCACTGCCCGCGACTGGGTGCAGGAATCGATCAACCCGAATGAGTTTGCCATCAGCCGCACGATCATCCAGCGGGTGATCGACAGCGGCGACTCGGTGCTGACCACCAACGCCCAGGAGGATCCCCGCTTTGGCGGACAGGAGAGCATCGTGGCCTACAACCTGCGCTCCATCCTGTGCGTTCCGCTCAAGGTCAAGGATGAGTTGACCGGCGTCATCTACACCGACAATCGCATCCGCACCGGCATCTTCACCGAGATGGAACGCGACCTGCTGCGGGTCTTTGCCAACCAGGCCGCCATTGCGATCGAGAACGCCCGCCTGTTTGCCTCGGTGCGCCGCACGCTGGCGGAAGTGACCGAACTCAAGAGCCTGATGGATAATGTTTTTGCCTCCATCGTCAGCGGGGTCATCACCACCGATGTGCAGAACCAGATCATGCTCTGCAACCGGGCAGCGGAGTCCATCCTGGGTCAAAACACAGCCGATGTAATTGGTCACAGCCTGGAGGATGTACTGCCCGGTGTGGCCAGGGATATCCAGCCCTACCTGGAATCCGTGCGGCACACGGATCGGGCTGTCCTCGGCCTGGAGATCAACCATACCCTGCCCCAGCGCGGGACGGTGGATTGGCGGCTGAACCTTTCGCCCCTCAAAGATGCACGTCAGACCACCCAGGGCGTGGCGATCGTGCTGGATGATATGACCGAGCGCAAGAAACTGGAGGCCCAGCGCCGCCTGCTGGAGCGCATGGTCTCGCCGGCCGTCATCGCCCAGATCGACCCGGATGCCCTGCAGATCGGCGGCAAGCGCGTGGAATTGACCGTCCTGTTCGCGGATGTGCGCGGTTTCACCAGTTACAGCGAGAAGCAGTCGCCGGAGGAACTGGTTGCCGTGCTCAACCGCTACCTGGCGGCCGGGGCGGAAGCCATGCTGGACCAAGAAGGCACGGTCGATAAATTCCTGGGCGATGGTGTGATGGCCTGGTTCAATGCCCCCATCCCCCAGCCCGACCACACCCTGCGGGCGGTCAAGGCCGCCCTGGCATTGCGGAAAGCAGTCGAAGACCTGCATGCCGAACTGCCGCGTGAAGCCCACCTGGCCTTCGGCATTGGCATCCATTATGGCGAGGCTGTGCTGGGCTGGATCGGCACCGAGAAACGCCTGGATTACACCGCCATCGGCGACAGCGTCAACACCGCCAAGCGCATCCAGGAAAATACAGCCAGGAACCAGATCCTGATCAGTTCTGAAGCCTACGAGCGGGTGCGCGGCGATGTGCATGCCACGGTCTATGCCCCGCTGCAGGTAAAGGGCAAGAGCAAGATCGTGGAAGTGTATGAGGTGGTGGGTTTGAAAGGATAATTACATAAATATTCACATTGAGGGTATCGCGGTTATCATACTCTGTTTAGGATTACCAACTCTTTGGGCTATTTTCTTTATTTTTGGAATTTATGTTAGGAGGCGAATTGCGAAAAAGATCACCAACAGAATCCATAATGGATATTACGAAATAGCCTCTGTTGGAAAACAACTTCGAGTCATGGGGATTTTAGAACTTATATTCATCGTTGTCGGATCATTTATTATTATTGGATTGTTCATCGCTGGTATCAATAACCCATCCTTGTTTCATACTATGGCTCTCTGGGAGTTGCCGTGATGGATGGAAAGATATGGGGGTATGGGGCGGGCGAAGCCCGCCCCATACCCCCAATTTCCTTCCTCTTCCGGCGATTCCCAGAGAACCCATACTATTGGATTTTGGATTTCGATTTTATCGGTAATATTGTTTTCAATAATCATTGGGGTAATCTTCATTTGGATGGTTATTGGCAAGAAAGAATGACTCGTTGGGGTGAGTTCTCCTAGTCCTTCTTGAAATCCGAAAGCGGTTCTCTTTTGAACACAGATTCCACGTAAAACACGGAAGTTCATCCGTCTGTTACGGAAAAGATCCGTTCACTCTGTGAAATCCGTATCCGAATAACTTTTCTCCGCGACTTTAAGAAAACTGTATGGTATTGACTTGGCAGATTGCTAAATGTATCCACATAGCTTATAATGTGGCTACATAAAAGGAGCGCAAGATGAACGAACTACGAGTTGGCACACGCGAGTTGAAAAACCGCCTGAGCGAATACCTGCGCTTGGTGAAGGCCGGGCAGACCGTGACCATCACCGAGCGCGGCAAGGTGATCGCTCACATCTCGCCCTCCGCCCCCACCATCGAAGAGCGCATGCAGGCGCTGGAGGCAGCCGGCATCCTGGTGTGCGGGAAGGGGAAGCCAAAGCCGCACCGGCCAAAGATCGTCAACCGCACCGACCGCCTGATGTCAGACATCGTGGTCGAGGACCGGCGATGATCGTGTATTTCGATACCAGCGCGCTGGTCAAAGGGTATATCGAAGAGGCAGGTTCGCGTGAAGTTCACGCCCTGCTGGACAACAAGGCGATCATCCCCGGCAGCGCGATCCTCATCGAGGTCGAAATGGCAGCTGCGCTACAAAAGACTGTTCGCCTGTATCACCTCAACGAAACCCTGCTTGTTGAATCCTGGCAGGATTTCCTGGATGATTGGAGCGCCTTCACCCACCTCCAGGTTTCCGAATCCCTGGTGGGCAGGGCGAGCCGCATCGCTTTCGATTACAAGTTACGCGGCTACGACTCGCTCCACCTGGCCGCAGCCTTGCTCTGGCAGGAGGCCCTGGCCGCGCCTGTTACCCTGGCCACCTTCGATCGCGAACTCTGGCTGGCGGCGCGGGATGCAGGCTTGGAGGCCTGGCCGGAGGGATTGGGGGAGTGAGCAGAGCTTACAGAGTTACGCAGTATAAGCAACTGGGATTGCATCCCCCCTGCCTACGGGTCACTGCTTGTCATCACTGCTCACTAACCCCCCACACGGCTCACCTGCCTAACCACCTGCTCCAATCCCTTCTTCAAAGGCTCGATCTCGATGTGCTCGTGGACGGTATGCGCCCCGTTGCCATGCGTCAGGCCGATCGTTACCGCGGGCAACCCTGCTGTCCCTCGCATTGATCTGGGTTGAACGAATTTCACCAGACTCGCGCCACACCCAAAGTGGGGCAAAGATGTTGAAAAGGAGCCTAATTTGAAGGCGTCCTCCCAATAATTGCCAATTATCTTACTTTCAGTGGGACAATATTTTTCTTCGACATATTGTGTTACCCCTATCTTGGGCTGATTCATTCCCCGAGGATTACCGTGAATTCCTCCATGAGGATATCGGGTATTTCCCAACCCTTCTGATCCATCAACGCAATGAACGCCCGGCGATAGTATAGGGTAACATCGATCTTCACCGTGTCCTCTGCCGGGTTCAAGAAAAAGAATGTGATCAGGTCGGAACCAAAAGCCGGGATGCGATTGTCACTGACAATGCGAGTGGGATTCCAATAGGCACCCGTGGGAGTTATTCCAGTCCAGAGTTCCATCAAGATTTTGGCATAGCCCTTGCCTGGTAAACCGGCATAATATCCATCCGCAGCCTCCCCAATCCCACCCCATTCCGGAACGACCGATCCCCCGTCAAATGCGAGTAACTCACTATCCGGACCCTCAGCACGCACCAGGAGAATCATTTGCCGCAGGGGCGAATCGGTCGGAACGTGATGGCCGGTCTGATCGTTGAGCAGGGTCACATCCACGATGATCTGGTCTTGCTCGCGGCGGGCAGATACAATCATTGTTACCGCATTCTGAAGCAGGGTTACATCCGTGGCGCCCGGCATGAGATGATTAAAAAGGGTATCTGGATCACGCTCTACACCGCCCTTGTCGGGCAGGGCAAAGTAGGTTGCGCCGCTCGAAGGCATGTGGCAATCCTGGCAGGTATTCCCGGTTTCGGCATCGCTGTACGGACTCTCCAGCCATTCGCCAAAAGAATTATATATAACCGTATCCCAAAAGATACCGAAATGGCAAGAGGCGCAAAACTGGGAGGTTTGCTGGAGGGGCGAATAGGTATCCTCCCCGGGTGCGACATCATCCAGGGGGCCTGCAAAGAACTGATGCCCTTCAGGCGGGCGGCGGAATTCCAAGGACAGCACCCCCGGCATGTCGGGGTAAGGCAGACCGGAGTCCGGATCGAGGCGCACCTCCCAGACTTTATGGCAGAAGTCGCAGGAAATACCTTCGATCTCAATCCCGGTCAAGTGAGTTGGGTCCACGCCATAAGCATCGTTCACCGCCGCAAAAGGTGTATGGCAGGCAGCGCAGTTTCCATCCGTATCCGGGAAATCCAACTTGTAACCGGGACCAAAATAGGGCTGACCGGGATCGGGAGGCAGGGGGTAACGACCGTAATCCTTGACATATCCGTAGCGCGTGAGCGGACTCTGATTGCCATACACATCCGTGCCGGCATACATGGTCAGGAAGCGCGGATTAAGCGCCGATTGAGAATGGGCATCCTGCAGCCACTCATCCACAGGCAAGGGAAAAGCCAAGTCGGTGCCCACCGAACTGTGACATTCCGCGCAGCCCTGTTCCTCGCCCTCACCGGCATGAACAGTGGATGGCAGCCAGGTGTAATCTGGATTGTCGCTGTCGGCGTGTTTGTACAGCACAATTTCCACGCCTGACGTACCCGGCGCAAGATCGCCGATACCACTGATGAAATACCCCTTCACCCAGGCGGTGATAAAAAACGACTCTCCGCGCGGCAGGTTGGTCAGTGTAAAGAAGCCTTCATCGTTCGTGGTCGTTTCAAGCTCCGAAGCCTTGACGCTCACCACCGCACCGGGCAGCGGGGTTCCCTCTGCATCGACAACCCGTCCCTCGATCACTCCCTTACTTTGAGAACAGGCAAACAGCAGGAGTAATATCCCTAAAGAGACCAGGATGAACGAGGCAAGTTGTTTTCTCATGGCATATTCATGCAATGATTTACAGGGGCGGCTTCTTTCCTGCCGCCCCTGCCGCCGTCATTTAAGGCTCCGTTGTGATTGGTGTGCCGAGTCGATACACGCCCTGCCCGATGGTGCCGGCATACAAGACAGAGCCGTCGGGGCTCAATGCCAGTGTGCGGATGGTTAAATTACCCACCGTCAAATCTAGCCCCTGCACCAGTTTATAGAAATTCTGACCTCCATCGATGGAATACAACACCCCGCCACGGACAGTTCCAAGGTAGATCACACCCTCGTGAGAGGGGTCAATGACGATAGCCGTGACCGATTCTTCGGGTGCGATCCCCGCGGTCACCTGCTGCCAGGTCGCTCCGCCATCGGTGGTGACGTATAATCCCCCCTTTCCGCCCGCAAATACGATTTCGGGGTCACGCGGGTCGATGGCGATGGCGCGAAAGATGAAGAATCTGTCCGGCAAACCGGATTGAAGCAATGTCCACGAGAGTCCGCCGTCCGTGGTCTTATAGATGCTTCCGCCGTGTGTCCCGGCATACGCCGTCTGCGGGTCTTGCGGATGGACGGCAATGGAGGCGAAACCCAGGTTGGCGACGGAGTCATCATTCGCCGGAGCCCAGGTCGTACCGCCATCATCCGAGCGGTACACGCCCACTCCAATGATGTAATCGCTGCCCGGCTGGGCATCGAAGTCCATCGGGTCGTTGAGCGTGACGGCATAGACGATCTGCGGATCGGATGGTGCGAAAGCAATATCCCAAAACTTCATCCGTTCCCAGGCGGTCTCCGATGTTCCGGCAGGAGGTACCAGGCTGAAGACGCGCTTCCAGGTGGTGCCGCCATCGTGCGTTTCGAATAATGGAGGAGCAAAAGAAAGATGCTCGCCCTCAACCAGCAACAAATGCTGGTCATCGGATGGATCAAGCGCCAGGGTCAATACACCTGTCAGCAATTCAGGGTTGGAGAGACTTGTCCACGTCTCGCCGCTGTCATCGGAGGCGAACATCGCCAGGCGCACCCCGGCATAGACCAGGCTTGGATCTGTGGAAGAGGCAGCCAAGCCCAGCACTTGGGCACCTGAATAGCCGTCAGTTGCCAGCGACCAGGTCTCGCCGCCATCGGTCGAGAGGAAATTGCCCCCAATATAATTGTTAATGAAGAGACGGTCACAGTTGGGATCATCGGGATCGATCTGGATATCGATCGGAATGGCAGGATACAGTCCGGGTGGTCCCCAAGTGCCGCGTACCGGGTCGCCATAACTCACCCAGGTCAGACCCCCGTCTTCGCTGCGATAGATCATCTTTTCACCGGCGGCATAAGCCACCTGGGGATCCTGCTCGCAGTATTCGACTGCTCCAATGGTGGTATCGCCGGTGACGATCGCCTGCCAGGATTCGCCGCCATCCCTGGTCAGGTAAACAATGCCCGGAAGTTCGCCTTCGTTCCCGAGGTTCTTGGCGCCGGTCCCGGCGAGCAGGGTCTGGGGGTCGTCCGGTTTCATGTACAGGCTGTTGACATGCAGCATTTCCAACCCATTTGCCTTCCCCAGGATAATCCAGGTCTTTCCGCCATCGGTACTTTTCAGCACACCCAGCCCGCCTGCCTGCCAGGGTGTGGTCGTTTCGGGCGGCATGTTGAGCGGGCAGCGATCGAAGATGCCGGTGGAGGCATAGAGGATATCGGGATCGGTGGGATCGATCCACAGGTAGCGCGCCAGGGCTTCGCCTTCCCAGATCAACGACCAATTTTCCCCGCCGTCCATGGTCTGGTAGATCCTGCCTCCCACGCATGGTTGATCCGGGTAGGGAACCGGCTTTCCGGCATCCGTGAAAACATGGGTCTCCACTTCCGCCATCGCATAAACGATATCCGATGAACGCGGGTCCACCGTGAAGCCGCGGAAATGCAGACCGATATTTGGCTCCACGCCATTATCTTTCTCTATCCAGGTCGCGCCGCCGTTCGTGGATTTGTAGATGTGCCCCGTGAACTGGGTGCCAACCCAGATGGTGTCCGCGGTGTGGGGATCGACGGTGGCGCTGAAGACTGGTACGTTGATGGAGCCCTCGAATGAGGTAATCCCGGAGTTGCTCGGCTCCCACGTCAGGCCGCGGTCGGTGCTGATGTGAAAACCTGCGGTTGCATCCGTAACATACCAGATGTCGTGGTTTTGGAAGTTATACCGGATGTCATACCCCAGGTCTCCGGGAGGATTACCCAGTGCCACCCAGGCATCCGCCTGATAAGCCGGGGTGCCGGGCACAACCGGTCCGGGAGTGCCGGTATCCTCGCCCGGTTCTGGAGTAACTCCCGTCTCAGACTGTTCCCCCGCGCCGATCACTTTGACTTCCACCTCTTGACGTTCCACGGAGGTGCCCAGGTCTGCTTCGAGAACAAAGATCGTGGTTTCAGTCGGACAGACTTCCTGGTTGCCAGCCAGTGCGACCAGCTCTCCATCCAACCTGACCTCAAAGGCGGAAGAAGCATCCCAAACGAGCATGGTGCAATCTCCCGCCTGAACTTCGGCTGGGTCCGCCAGGAAGATCACCTCTCCCTGTGCAGGTTCCGTGGCAGCCTGCTTTTCACAGCCAGCCAGGATCAGTATGGCCCCCAAGAAAAAACTACCAAGCAACCTTTTTGCTTTCATGGCTCCACCTTGATTCTTCTATTAACCTTTGGTGCTAGTGGGTCATTCGACATGCTTATGGCCTTTTCTCAGGCGTAAACTATAGCTATTCTCATGACAACCGACCCACTAGCTTTAGAACCTGCTCCAGGCCCTTCTTGAGCGGTTCAATCTCGATGTGCTCGTGAACGGTATGCGCCCCGTTGCCATGCGTCAGGCCGATCGTCACGGCGGGCAACCCTTTACTCAAGGGAATATTGGCATCCGTGGAGCCGATGTTCAGTTTTGGCTGGATGCCCACATCTTGTAAACAGGATTGTGCCAGGGCCACCAGCGGGTGCGAGGCCGGGATCTCTCCCGCCGGGCGCTGGCCGATGATCTCCGCCTGCACCTGTACCCCTTCTTTGTTGGTGGCCTGTACCAGGCTCTCCACCTGCCCGGCCAGGGATTGCAGGTT
>Ga0209285_10000274_pt1 | contig 18925 bp, 16 predicted proteins | sample PPLLak3March2015_2_FD_187249 | JGI IMG/M metagenome (GOLD analysis project Ga0209285, IMG submission 187249) | Freshwater sediment microbial communities from Prairie Pothole Lake near Jamestown, North Dakota, USA - PPLs Lake P8 Core (3) Depth... | ecosystem: Environmental > Aquatic > Freshwater... | reverse complement strand
CAGATCCGACGTCGGTCGATCGAAACCGCGCGCCAGCTGCTGACCGAGGCGGGTTATCCCGGCGGCCGCGATGCCAGGACCGGGGCGCCCCTGGTCCTTTATTTCGATACGGCCGCCTCGGGCCCGGACGCCAAGTCGCGGCTCGACTGGATCAAGAAGCAACTGGCCAGGCTCAACGTGCAACTGGTGGTGCGCGGAACCGACTACAACCGATTTCAGGACAAGATCCGCAAGGGCAACGCGCAGCTCTTCGAGTGGGGCTGGAATGCCGACTATCCCGACCCAGAGAATTTCCTCTTCCTGCTCTACGGCCCGAATGCCAAGGCGGTCAGCGGCGGCGAGAATGCGGCGAACTACGTCAACCCGGAATTCGACCGCCTGTTCGCGAAAATGAAGGACATGGACAACGGCCCGGCCCGCCAGCAGGTGATCGATGACATGCTCGAGATCGTGCGCCGCGACGCGCCGTGGATCTTCGCCTACCATCCCAAGTCGTTCGGGCTGCGTCACGCCTGGGTGCACAACGTCAAGCCCAATCTGATGGCGAACAACACCCTCAAGTACCGTCGCATCGATCCGGAGACGCGTGCGCTCAAGCGCAGCGAATGGAACCGGCCGGTGCTGTGGCCGATCGGCCTTGGCATTGCCGCGATGGTTGCGGTCATCACCCCGGCGGTGGTCGCGTGGCGTCGGCGTGAGAGGAAGACAGCCTGATGTTCGCCTACATCGTCCGCCGCCTGTTCTACGCGGTGCCGATCCTGATCGGTGTCAACCTGCTGACCTTCGCCCTGTTTTTCGTGGTCAATACGCCGGACGACATGGCGCGTCTGCAGCTCGGCGCCAAGCGGGTCACGCCCGAGGCGATCGAGCGCTGGAAGGTCGAGCACGGCTACGACAAGCCGCTGCTGTTCAATGCGTCGGCGGCAGGCACGCAGAAATTCACCGACACGATTTATTTCCAGCATTCGGCAGCGATGTTCGCGTTCGAATTCGGCGAGTCCGACGACGGCCGCAATATCGGCAACGAGATCCGCACCCGAATGTGGCCGAGCCTGGCGATCGCGTTGCCGGTATTCGTCATCGGCCTGCTGGTCAACATCAGCTTCGCCCTGCTGATGGTGTTCTTCCGTTCCACCTATCTCGATCTCTGGGGCGTGGTTCTGTGCGTCGTGCTGATGTCGATCTCGGGCTTGTTCTACATCATCGCCGGGCAGTACTTCATCGCCAAGCTGTGGAACCTGTTGCCGATTTCAGGCTTCGCTGGCGGCATCGACGGCCTGAAATTCATCATGCTGCCGGTGCTGGTCGGCATCGTTTCCGGCATTGGCAGCGGTGCGCGCTGGTACCGCACCATCTTCCTCGAGGAGATCGGCAAGGACTATGTGCGCACGGCGCGCGCCAAGGGCCTCTCGGAAATCCGCGTGCTGTTCCGCCACGTGCTGAAGAACGGCATGATCCCCATCCTCACCGGTGCGGTGGTGGTGCTGCCGCTGCTGTTCATGGGCAGTCTCATCACCGAATCCTTCTTCGGCATCCCGGGGCTCGGCAGCTATACCATCGATGCGATCCAGGCACAGGATTTCGCCATCGTCCGCGCCATGGTGTTTCTCGGCTCCTTCCTCTACATCGTCGGCCTGATCCTCACCGACATCTCCTACTCGTGGGTCGACCCGAGGGTCCGTCTGCAATGAATTTCCAGCCTGTCATCCTGTGGACCGATGCGCTGATTTTCCTGCTGTTGGCAGGGGTGCTGCTGCTGGTCGCGATGATCCGCCGCCAGGAACACCTGCTCGCGCCCTGGCGCAGCGTGGCACGGCGGCCGATGGCGATGGGCGCGGCGATGGTGCTGGCGGTCTTCGTCGTGATCGGGCTGCTCGACTCGCTGCATTACCGGCCGAAGCTTGCAGACAGCCCGGCGGACAAGCCGCAGTACGCGGTCGAGGTACTGAGCGTATTCGACGCCCTGGTCGAGCCCTTGCGCAGCCGCAGCGAGAAAACCTATTCCGCGCCGCTGGCGATCCAGCTCCACGCCAAGGAATTCATCGAGCGGGACGGCGTCACGGTACGTGACTACCCGCGCCTGCAATACGGCGGCGCTCATCTGGCCGATGCCAGCGAGCACCGGGCGGACCTGCTGATGCGCACCACGACCGGGATCCTGCATGGACTTCTGGCAAGCCTGATGCTGATCCTGCTGCTCGGGCTGTGGCAGTCACGGCGCCACCAGACAGCGCTGACGGGCTGGCTGTGGGCTGCCTGGCGCGGCGAGGCCGGCTGGCCGGTGCGCACCGTGGTCGCGGTACTGGGGTCGGCGCTGGTGTTGGGCGGCGTCCTGCTGCAGCTGGCGCCGGCCTATCACGTGCTCGGCACCGACAAGGTCGGGCAGGACGTGCTCTACATCAGCCTGAAAAGCATCCGAACCGGCCTGGTCATCGGCACCCTGACCACCCTGGTCACCCTGCCGCTGGCGATCGGACTGGGCATCGCCGCCGGCTATTTTCGCGGTTGGGTCGACGACCTCATCCAGTACGTCTACACGGTGCTCAATTCGATTCCCGGCGTGCTGCTGATCGCGGCGGCGGTGCTGATCGTCCAGGTGTATATCGAGTCGAATCCGGAGCTCTTCGACACCGCGGCGGCGCGTGCGGACATTCGCCTGCTGGCCTTGTGCCTGATCATGGGGGTGACCAGTTGGACCGGGCTGGCGCGGCTGCTGCGCGGCGAGTCGCTGAAGCTGCGCACCCTCGATTATGTCGAGGCCGCGCGCTCTTTCGGCGTCTCGCACGCACGCATCATCCGCCGCCATATATTTCCCAACGTCTTCCATCTGGTGCTGATCGCCGTGGTGCTCGACTTCTCCGGCCTGGTGCTGGCCGAGGCAGTGCTGTCCTACGTCGGCGTCGGCGTCGATCCGTCGATGTACAGCTGGGGCAACATGATCAATGGGGCGCGCCTCGAGCTCGCGCGCGAACCGGTGGTGTGGTGGCAGCTCGGCGCTGCCTTCGTCTTCATGTTCACCCTGGTTCTGGCGGCCAACCTGTTCGCCGACGGCGTGCGCGATGCCTTCGATCCGCGCGCGGGAGGACGGCGATGACGCCGCTGCTCGAAGTTCGCGACCTGGTCACCGATATCGGCGCCGGTGCCGGCCTGGTCCGGCCGGTGGAGGGGATTTCCTTCCACGTCGATGCCGGCGAAACCTATGCGCTGCTGGGCGAGTCCGGCTGCGGCAAGTCGATCACCGCACTCTCCTTGATGCGGCTGCTGCCGGAAGGCGGGCGCATCGTCTCCGGCAGCGTGCATTTGCAGGGCGAGGACGTGTTGGCGCTGACCGAGCGCGACATGCGCAGGGTGCGCGGCGGACGCATGGCGATGATCTTCCAGGAGCCGATGCTGGCGCTGAATCCGGTGCTCAAGGTCGGCACCCAGATTGCCGAAGCACTGGCGCTGCATAAACGTCTTGCCGGACAGGCGGCTGTCGATGCTGCCCGCGCACTGCTCGATTCGGTCGGCGTGCCCGATTCTGCGCGGCGGCTCGACACCTATCCGTTCGAGCTGTCGGGCGGGCTGCGACAGCGGGTGATGATCGCCATGGCGCTGGCGGGCCAGCCGCAGCTGCTGATCGCCGACGAGCCGACGACGGCGCTGGATGTCACCATCCAGGCGCAGGTGCTCGACCTGCTGCGCGAACTGCGCGCGCGGCAGCGCATGGGCATGCTGCTGATCACCCATGACCTGGGGGTGGTGGCCGAGAACGCCAACCGGGTCGGGGTGATGTATGCCGGAGAACTGGTGGAGGAGGGGACACGCGACGCGTTTTTCGCCGCGCCGCAGCATCCCTACAGCCGCATGCTGTTCGAGGCGCTACCGCGTCCCGGCGACGGCGAGCGGCTGGCGATGATTCCAGGCCAGGTGCCGAAACTCGACGGCACCCTCATCGGCTGCCGCTTTGCCCCGCGCTGTCCGTATGCCGTGCAGCTTTGCCGCGAGGTTTCGCCGGGCTGGACCGAGATCGCCGGTCAGCGGGTGCGCTGCCACCTGGCCGGCGAGCTTTCGCAGCGTCCCCTGCGTCCTGCCGCACCGCCTCGGGCGCGCGCCCAGGAGACGGCGCCGCTGCTGCAGGTACGCGATCTCGACGTGCACTTTCCCATCCGCCGCGGAATCATCCAGCATACGGTCGGCCACGTTCGCGCGGTCGACGCGGTGTCGCTCGACATCCCGGCCGGGCGCACCCTGGCATTGGTCGGCGAATCCGGCTGCGGCAAGACTACCGTCGGCAAGGCGATCCTGCAGCTGATCGAACCGACCGCCGGCAACATCAGCCTCGACGGTCGAGCCATCACCGCGCGCAACCCTCAGGCGCTGCAATCGCTGCGCACCCAGGCGCAGATGATCTTCCAGGACCCGTTCAGCTCGCTCAACCCGCGGATGCGAGTGGCGGACATCCTGCTCGAGGGAATGGATGCGCTGAATGTCGGATCGTCCAGCGGCCGCGCCGAAGCAGTGGCGCAGTTGCTGCGCCAGACCGGCCTGCCGGATGACGCCGGCAGGCGCTATCCGCATGAATTCTCCGGTGGTCAGCGCCAGCGCATCGCCATTGCGCGGGCGCTGGCGATCTCCCCGCGACTGGTGATCTGCGACGAGCCGACCAGCGCGCTCGACGTGTCGGTGCAGGCGCAGATACTCAACCTGCTGAAGGACCTGCAGGACAGCCTGGGCATCGCCTATCTGTTCATCACCCATAACCTCGCCGTCGTCGAGTACCTGTCGCACCAGGTCGCGGTGATGTATCTGGGACGCATCGTCGAACAGGGACCCGCTGCCGAGGTGCTGCGTGCTCCCCGTCATCCCTATACCCAGGCACTGGTCAGCGCGGTCCCGAGCATTGACGGCGCGACCGGCAAATCCGTTATTCGACTCGCCGGCGATCAGCCTTCGCCGCTCAACCCGCCGCAGGGTTGCCATTTCCACCCGCGTTGCCCCCGCGCCGGGGCGCTTTGCCGCCAGGCCTATCCGGACAAGACCGAGACCGGAGCGGAACACTGGGTCAAATGCCATTGGGTGGCCGGGCGGGTTTGACGCGCCCGATGCCGCCTCACAAAATCTTTCGGAGACCAGACGTGAAAAATTCCCTGCCCCGTTCCAAATTCATGATCGGCAACATCCTGCTTGCCATCGCGCTGGGAACGCTGCTTTTCATGGGTAGCTTGTCCGAGCGATTCGGTTTCTGGGCCGTCGTGCTGTGGATGGTGCTAGCTGCTGCGGGTATCTATTTCATCATGGCCGACAAGAACGATCCGTCCGAACCAGACTGAGCGCGCCGGCCGAGCGGCTGGCAGCACTTCAACGGCTGCCGAAGACGATACGCTGTCCGGCCTTGATCTGGCCGTTCGATGCAAGCGACGGGTTCCAGGAACGCAAATCGGCGACGCTGACGCGGTGACGCTGGGCGATGCCGAACAGGGTATCGCCCGGCTGGACGAGGTAGTCCTGCATCTCCGGCAGATCGGAAGAATAGCTGGCCAACTTGATCTCGGCAGAAGGCTGATCAGGGCTCTCCGGCAAGGGTAGGCGCAGCGTCTGGCCGGCACCGAGTTGTGCGGTCAGGCCAGGGTTGGCGTCGAGCAGGGCGGTGACGCTGATGCCGTAGCGGCGCGCGATGCCGAACAGCGTTTCGCCGCGGGCGACATAATGAAAATGCTGCGTACCTTGCTCGGTCCTGGGAGCAGGACTCGCGAGCATGGCCCGCCCGCTGTGCGGCACCAGGATCGTCTGGTCGCGCGCCAGCTTGCCTGACTTCAGACTGATCTGGTTATGCTGGTCGATACGTCGCGAGGTGGTACCGAATTTGCGCGCGATGTCATCGAGCCGCTCCCCTTTCTTCGCGGCGTAGGGTTTCCAGGTGTCCCATTTGCCGTTCTGAAGATTGCTCTCGAACACCTGCGCGTTGCCGACCGGAATCAGCACGTTTACCGGGGTGTCGGTGCGGATGAGATTGCGGGAGGAGGCGGGATTGAGTGAGACGAATTCGTCGGTATTCATGTTCGCCAGCCGCGCGGCTGAGGGGATGTCGATGCTGCCCGGCAACGCGACCTGGGCGAAGTAGGGCTGATTGGCAAGGGGGGTGATGGCGATGCCGTAGCGCTCGGGCTCGAGGATGAGTTTTTTCGCTGCGAGCAGCTTGGGCACGTAGTGCCGGGTTTCATCGGGCAATGACAGGCTGGCGTAGTTCGTCGGCAGTCCCATCTGCACGTTGCGGGCGATGGCGCGCGCGACGCAGCCCTCGCCGCAATTGTAGGCGGCCAGTGCCAGCTGCCAGTCGCCGAAGTCGAGATAGAGCTTGCCCAGATAGTCGAGTGCGGCATGGGTCGAGGCGAGGATGTCGCGTCGACCGTCGTACCAGTGGTTCTGTTTCAGGCCGTAGTTGGAGCCGGTGGAGGGAATGAACTGCCAGATGCCGGACGCCGAGGAACGGGAAAGGGCCTGGGGATCGAAGGCGCTTTCGATCATCGGCAGCAGGGCGATTTCCATCGGCATGCTGCGACGCTCGACTTCCTCGACGATATGAAACATATAGCGGCGCGCTCGCTCGGTGACGCGCTGCATATGCTGCGGCCGGGCGGCATACCATTTTTCATGGACGGCGATCAGAGGATTCGCGCTCTCCTTGATCCTGAAGCCGTCGCGGACTCGCTGCCAGAGGTCGAAGTCAGCGCTGGCCTCGCGCTCGGCAGGAAGGGAGATATCGGTTTCCCAGTGCAGGACGATCGTGGACTCGCTGTAAGCGTGCGTGGCAAAGAGCGCACCGAGGGCGAGCAATCCATTCAGAAACAACTTGATTCCGGGCAAGACGGTCTCCCGTACTCAACATGGAGCCAATGCTAAGTCGGTATCCTCCTCGGGTCAACCGTCGTAGTGGTCCTTCAGGGCCCGGATGGCGCCGAAAATCTCCGCATCATCAACAGCCTGCCGCCCCAGATAGCGCGCCGCATGGGGACGCATCGAGGGATGATGGAAGCGCAGGAAGGGGTTGGTCGCCTTTTCCGTTTTCAGCGTCGAGGGCAGGGTGGGGCGATGCTGCATGCGCAGTGCCCGGTCGCTCGCCTCGCGGGACAGCAGGTCGGGATTGTCGCCGTCGATGGTTTTTGCGAAGGCGATATTGTCGAGGGTGTATTCGTGCGCGCAGCAGAGTCGGGTAGCATCCGGGAGGGCGAGAATCTTGTCCAGGCTTGCTGCCATCATCGCCGGGGTGCCTTCGAACAGCTTGCCGCAGCCGCAGCCGAATACCGTGTCGCCGCAGAACAGATAGCCGTCGCCGACATAGCTGATGTGGTCGAGGGTGTGTCCGGGGGTGGCGATGACTGTCAGGCCAAGGTCGAGTTCGGCAAAATCGAGTTTGTCGCCCTCGCGCACGATGTGGCTGATGCCGCGGATGCGCGGATTGTCGGGACCATAAATCGGGCAGTCGTAACGTTGACGCAGTTGCGTGATGCCGCCAGTATGGTCGCCGTGGTGGTGCGTGATCAGCACCGCGAGCAAATCGAGCTGGCGGCTGTCGAGGAAGCCGATCAGCGCAGCAGCATCCCCGGGATCGACCGCCACCGCATGTCGATCGTCGTGCACGACCCAGATGTAGTTGTCGTCGAATGCGGCGACTGGGGTGACCTCGAACATGATGGGATAATCGCTGTGAAAGAATATGACTATGTTATCCAAGCTTGACGCAAACTGGTTCGAAACGCCTCTCGGGCAGCATCTGCTGTTCAGGGAATGGGCCTACTTCGATCATGCCGTCTCCGACGTGTTCGGCTTCAACGCGGTTCAGGTCGGCCTGCCGCAGATCGATTTTCTGCGCAACAGCCGCATCCCGCTGCGCGTCAGCTGCGCGGTGGAAGCCACGGCTGACGTCGCCGCCGACCCGATGTTCCTGCCTTTCGACAGCCAGTCGCTGGACCTGCTGCTGCTGCCGCATGTCCTCGAATACAGCACCAATCCGCACCAGGTGCTGCGAGAGGCCGAACGTGTGCTGCGGCCCGAGGGCAGGCTGCTGCTGTCGGGCTTCAATCCGCGCAGTCTGTGGGGGCTGGCCCGCCTGCTGCGCGGCGCCGAAGGTGGTTATCCGTGGAACGGCACCTTCCTCAACATCTCCCGGGTCAAGGACTGGATGGTCCTGCTGGGGATGGAAGTCGCCGGCGGCAGCATGTGCTGCTACCGTCCGCCGGTCAACCGCGAATCCTGGCTGCGGCGCCTGCGCTTCATGGAACCGGCCGGCGACCGCTGGTGGGCCATGGGCGGCGGGGTGTATTTCCTGCAGGCGGTCAAGCGGGTTCATGGCATGCATGTCATCCTGCCGCAATGGAAAACGCCGGTGGCGGCCAGACTCCTCGCGCCAGCCGCGCGCAAGGTGGTCAATCTCGAACAGTACCGGGTGCGGCGTGGTCGCTGACGTCGTCCACATCTACAGCGACGGCGCCTGCAAGGGCAACCCGGGCGCCGGCGGCTGGGGCGCCCTGCTGATTTCCGGCGGGCATCGCAAGGAAATCTGCGGCGGCGAGCCCGACACCACCAACAACCGCATGGAAATGATGGCAGTCATCCGTGCCCTGGAATCGTTGAAGCGGCCCTCGACGGTGCAGGTCCATACCGATTCCCAGTACGTGCAGAAGGGCATCAGCGAGTGGATGAGCGGGTGGAAGAAACGCGGCTGGCGAACCGCCGACGGCAAGCCGGTGAAGAACCAGGACCTCTGGCAGGAGCTCGACGCCCTCAGCCGCAAGCACCGCATCGAGTGGAATTGGGTGCGCGGCCATGCCGGCCACCCCGAGAACGAACGTGCCGACGCCCTGGCGAACCAGGGCGTGCTGCAAGCTAGCCGGGAGCTGAGCTGACATGTTGCGACAGATCATCCTCGATACCGAAACCACCGGTCTCGATCCCAACCAAGGCCACCGCATCATCGAAGTCGCGGCAGTCGAAATGGTCAACCGCCGCCTCACCGGCAATCATCTGCACCGCTACGTCAATCCCGATCGTGACATCGATGCCGGCGCGATGCAGGTTCACGGCATCACCCCCGAGTTCCTCCAGGACAAGCCACGCTTCGCCGACATCGCGCGCGAGTTCGTCGACTTCATCCAGGGGGCGGAACTGATCATCCACAACGCCCCCTTCGATGTCGGCTTCCTCAACACGGAGCTGCGTCTGCTGGGCATGGATGCGCTGTCGGCCTGGTGTGCCGGGGTGGTCGATACGCTGACCATGGCCAAGGCCCTGCATCCCGGCCAGCGCAACAATCTGGACGCGCTGTGCAAGCGCTACGGCGTCGACAATGCCGCGCGGACCCTGCACGGTGCGCTGCTGGACTGCGAACTGCTGGCGGCGGTTTACCTGGCGCTGACACGTGGCCAGGAAAGCCTGTCGATCGGGCTCGACGACGCCGGCTTCGAGCAGCAGGCACGCAGCTCGCGGCCTCGCCCTCGCCCCGTTGCGTTCGTCGCGCCCGCTGAGGCGCATTCCGCGCACGCCGAACTGCTGCAGGCGATCGACAAGGAAAGCAAGGGGGCGTGTCTCTGGCTGGGACAGACGGGGCCGGCTTGAACGATGCCGGGATGAGCGTGCTGTGCCTCTGCCGGATGGGACGGTGCGGCCTGCTCCATGCATTGCAGATTGTGGTCTTGCTGATCGGTGCATCGAGCATCGGGCAGGCAGCAGATATCAGGGTTCTGCTCAGCGATGACTCGGCGCCCTACCAGGAGGCCTACGAGGCGATTCGTGCAGGCCTGCAAGGCCTGGGCCACGACATTTCCCCTATCGATGCCGGCAAACCCGCCCCGGGCGAGCTTGGGTCGGCCGGCCTGGTTGTCGCAGTGGGCGTGCGGGCAACGGAATCAATGTTTAATTTGTCGTCCCGGCCTCCGCTGCTGGTCATCCTGGTGCCGCGCGAGTGGTATCTGAAAAGCGCCCAGCCTGAGTTGAGCAGATCCACGGCGAAGGGCGTGTCGGCGATCTATGTCGACCAGCCGTTCGATCGCCAGGCACGCCTGATCAGGCTGGCCTTCCCCGACGCCAAGCGGGTGGGGCTCGTGATCAGCGCGAAGCGTGAGGCGCTGGTCGGCAAGCTCCAGGCGGAACTGCGCAGACAGGGCTTGTCGCTCGAGCACGAGGCGATATCCACGGACCGAGAACTGATCGGCGCGCTGGAGAGGGTACTGCCGTCAAGCGATCTGCTGCTGGCGCTACCGGACCCGATCGCATTCAACCGCAACACCGCGCAAAGCGTTTTTCTGACCTCTTACCGCTATCGCGATCCGGTGCTGGGGTATTCGAGTTCGCTGACGCGCGCTGGCGCCCTGCTGTCCGTCTACTCGACCCCGGCACAGGTCGGACGACAGGCGGCAGATTGGATCCGGAAAGCGGGGCAGGGTGCGCCGCCGAGTCTGCCGCCACCCTCGCATCCGGATTATTTCAGCGTATCGATCAACAGTCAGGTCGCTCGCTCGCTCGGGATCAAGCTTCCCGCCGAGGCTGAACTGGTGCGTGAACTTGGGGGAGAGCCGTGATCCGGGCTTTGGGAATCCGTAGTCGTGTCATCGTCCTGGCAACCGTGCCGGCGGCGATCATCGGGATGCTGCTGCTGTTTCAGCTGATTGCGGGAAAGATCGAGGACCTCGACCAGTCACTGCGCACGCGGGCGGCTGCGATGGCGCGCCAGCTTGCGCCTGCCGCGGAGTATGGGGTTGCTTCCGGCAATCTGGAGGTGCTGCAGTCGCTGCTTGAAAAGGCCGCGGTCGAGGCGGATATCCGCAGCATTGCGGTGTTGTCCGACAATGGCAGGCCGCTGGTCCAGGTCGGCATCGGCGCATGGGAAACCGCCCAGGGGAGGCTCGACGAGAACCGCCTGAGCGAAGTCGAACTAGCCGACCGGCTGGTCTATTACGCACCGATCACCCGCACCGAAATCATCGTCGACGATATTCCCGACTATGCCAGCGAATCGCATGCGGCTCCGCGCCAGACCCGACTGCTGGGCTGGGTCGGCCTGGAGGTTTCGCGCAGCACCACCATACGCAGCCAGCGCGAAGCCATCCTGCACAGCCTGCTGACCCTCGCCATCGGCCTGATGGTCAGCCTCTACCTCGCCTGGCGTATCGGCCGCCAGATCACCCGGCCGATCCTGGCACTGTCCCACACCGTCAGCCGCATCGGCGAGGGCCAACTCGATGCGCGGGTCGAGTTGTCGGGCAACGCCGAACTGGGCTCGCTGCAGCGTGGCGTCAACCACATGGCGGCGCATCTGCAGGCGATGCAGGACCAGATGCAGGAGCGGGTCGACCAGGCTACCGCGCGGCTGGTTTATCAGGCCAGCCATGACATGCTTACCGGTCTCATCAACCGCCGTGAATTCGAGCAGCGTCTCGACCATGCCCTGGCCTCGGCTTTGCAGCAGGGGCGGGAACATGTGCTGTGCTACATGGACCTCGACCAGTTCAAGGTGATCAACGATACCTGCGGCCATGCCGCCGGCGATGAATTGCTGCGCCAGCTGGCGCTGCTGCTGAAAGGCAATCTGCGCGAGCGCGATACCCTGGCGCGCCTGGGCGGCGACGAGTTCGCCCTGCTGCTGGAAAACTGCAGCGTCAGCGACGCCCGAGAAGTGGCCGACCTGTTCCGCGCCGAAGTTCAGCGCTACCGTTTCAAGTGGGAGGACCGCATTTTCTCGGTCGGCATGAGCGTCGGCATGGTCGCCATCAACAGCGACAGCGGTACTGCCGCCAGCCTGCTTTCGGCGGCGGACGCCGCCTGCTATGTTGCCAAGGATCGTGGCCGCAACCAGATCCATCTCTATGAAAGCCGCGATTCCGATCTGACGCGCCATCGCGGGGAAATGCAGTGGATTACCCGTATCCAGAAGGCCCTCGAGGAAAACCGCCTGCGCCTGCTGTGGCAGGAACTCAGGCGCATCGACGGTATGGCGGAACCGTCACGGCATGTCGAACTGCTGCTGCGCATGATCGACGAGGACGGTAGCGAGATTCTCCCGATGGCCTTCATCCCCGCCGCGGAGCGCTACTTCATCATGCCTTCGCTCGACATCTGGGTCATCGAGGAGACCCTCAAGCTGTGCGGCCGCTATCTGATCAGCAACAAGCCGCTGCACTGCCTGTTTGCGGTAAATCTCTCGGGCGCTTCGCTGAAGGATCCGGAGTTCCGCCGCTTTCTGCTTGAACGCCTGCGCAACGAACCGGTATACGGGCCCCACCTGTGCTTCGAAATCACCGAAACTGCCGCGATCGGCAACCTCGCCATGGTCAACGATTTCATCGAGGCGATGCGCCAATTCGGCTGCAAGTTCGCGCTCGATGATTTCGGCAGCGGCCTGTCCTCATTCAGCTATCTGAAACACCTCAAGGTCGATTACCTGAAGATAGACGGCGTTTTCGTGCGCGACATGGTGACCAACGCCATCGATCGCTCGATGGTCGAGGCGATCCACCGCATCGGCCACCAGATGGGTCTTAAAACGGTCGCGGAATACGTCGAGTCGGACGAGATACTGGACTTGCTGCGGGAGATGGGGGTGGACTACGCCCAGGGAAACGGCATCCATCACCCGGAGCCGCTCGATACCCTGTGCGGAGAGGAGTTCAGCTGACGACTTCGAATCCCGCTTCGCCCACTGCCTGAACCAGTGCGAAACGATCAAGTCGGGATTCGTCGTAGGCGACGATGGCCTGGCCCGGATCGAGCATCACCTCGACGCGTTCGACCCCGGGCAGGGCGGACAGTACCGACTTGACGCTGTTGACGCAGCCGCCGCAATGCATGCCGCTGATCGGCAGGGTGATTTCTGTCATGGACTTGCCCTCAGCAAAGTACGAGGACAGGAGTTTACTTTTTGCGCGGACGTTTGCGCAGGGTTTCCTTGGTGTGGTCGATCAGGCGATCGGCGACGACTTCCGCGTCGACCGCGAAGGTGCCGTTGGCGACCGCGGCCTTGACCGCTTCGACCTTGGCGGAGTCGGTGATGTCGACCTGGGCGAGTTCACCTTCCAGGGCGCGCAGGCGGCTGCTGGATTCGGTGAGGGTGAGGCTGTCGGCGCTGGCTGCTGGGGTTTTGCCGCCCTTCTCGGTCTTGTCGGCGGTCTTGGCCCGGGTGGCGGAAACCTTGGAGGGGGTAGTCGGAGGAATACGCTTGTCGATTTTCACGCCGGGGTCCTGTTCGCTTGTTACTGGTTTTCTGGGGGTGGTTTGACTCTAGAAAATAAACGGCAACTTGCAAAAAAACTTGAGGGCGTCGTGACGGATTTCTAGCCGCCGACTGAATCCAGCACGTGCGACGCCACGCCATCCGCCAGCTTTGGCTCGAACCAGGTGGATTTGGGCGGCATCACCTCGTTGGCATCGGCAACCGCCATCAGGTCTTCCATGCGCGTCGGGTGGAGCGACAGCGCCAACGCCATCTCGCCGCTGTTGACGCGCTTTTCCAGTTCGGCCAGGCCGCGGATGCCGCCGACGAAGTCGATGCGCTTGTCGCGTCGTGGGTCGGTGATGCCGAGGATCGGGGCAATCAGATTGTTCTGCAGCAGGCTGACGTCAAGCCTGCCCACCGGGTCGGTCGGGATCAGTCCGGGGCGAATCGCCAGGCGATACCAGCGTCCTGCCAGATACAGGCCGAACACCCCCGGGCGCTCGGGCTTCACCGCTGCGCTCGCGGTCTCGACGCTGAAAGCGCTGCCGATGCGTTCGATCAGGGATTCCGCCGCCAGGCCATTGAGGTCGGCGATGACGCGGTTGTAATCCAGGATCCGCATCTGGTGCGCGGGAAAGATCACCGAGAGGAAAAAGTTGTACGACTCGTCGCCGCGGTGCTGCGGGTTGGCGGCGCGCCGCGAGGCGGCGATACGCGAGGCCGAGGCCGAACGATGATGGCCGTCGGCGATGTAGAGCGCGGACATGGCATCGAATGCCGTGGTGATGCGGGTCAGGCTCGCCGCGTCGCGGATCGCCCACAGGGTATGGCGCACGCCATCGAGTTCGGCATCGGAGTCGGGCGCGCCGGCGCTGGCGGCGGCGAGGATGGCGTCGACCTGCGGGGCATCGGGATAGGCCAGCAGCACCGGCCCGGTCTGGGCGTCGAGGGCGTCGATCTGGCGCACCCGGTCGTCTTCCTTGTCGGGGCGGGTGTATTCGTGCTTGCGGATACGGTTGCTGTCGTAGTCGACCACCGAGGCCGCGGCGACGAGGCCGGTCTGGACGTGCTCGCCCATGATGATGCGGTAGGCGTAATAGCAGGGCGCCGGGTCGCGAACCAGCACGCCGGCCTGGATCATGTTGCGCAGGTTCTCGGCCGCCTTGGCGTAGACCTCGGGGGCGTAGGGATCGGTGCCGGGAGGCAGGTCGATCTCCGGCTTGGAAATGTGCAGGAAGCTCCATGGACGACCCTGCACGCGCAGCCGGGCTTCCTCGGTGGAGAGCACGTCATAGGGCGGTGCCACGACATCGTTGGCACGGCCCGGGGCAGGGCGGAGAGCGGCAAAGGGCTGGATCAGGTTCATGGCGTCAGTCTGCTTGGTTGCGATGCGATGTCAGTTTGCGGAAAGGGGCGCGCCCAACGCGGCGAGGAAGGCCGTCACCGCGCCGACGCGCCGTGGCACGTCGGGCAGGCTGGTGGCCAGTTTCAGCCGGTCCGGCCCGGCCAGCTTGTAGCCGGCCTTACCCTGGATCAACTCAATGATTTTACCCGGATCGATCGGCGGATTGGGGACGAATTGCACCGTCATGCCTTCACCCGAGACATCGAGTCGGGTGATCCCGTAGGCGCGCGTCGCCATCCGCAGCTTGTGAACCGCCAGCAGGGCGCGGGCGGTGTCGGGCAACTCGCCGAAGCGGTCGATCAGCTCTTCCTGCATCAAGGCCAGTTCGTCAGTCGTCTGGCAGTTGGCCAGGCGCTTGTAGAGGACCAGGCGCTCGTGCACGTCTGGGCAATAATCCTGCGGCAGCAGGGCGGGGGTGTGGAGGTTGATTTCCGAGACGATCTCCAGCGGCTGGGCGACGTCCGGCTCGTGTCCGGCCTTGAGGCTCTTCACTGCGCTGGTCAGCATCTCGTTGTAGAGGGCAAAGCCGACCTCGAGCATCTCGCCGCTTTGCTTCTCGCCCAGTACTTCGCCGGCACCGCGGATCTCCAGGTCGTGCATCGCCAGATGGAATCCCGCGCCGAGTTCCTCCATCAGCTGGATCGCCTCGAGTCGCTTCTGCGCCTGCGGGGTGAGGGTGCGACCCTCTTCGACCAGCAGATAGGCGAAGGCCTGGTGGTGCGAGCGCCCGACCCGGCCGCGCAGTTGGTGCAACTGCGCCAGGCCGAACTTGTCGGCGCGGTTGATGATCATGGTGTTGGCATTGGGGACGTCGATGCCGGTCTCGATGATGGTGGTGCACAGCAGCACGTCGTAGCGCTGCTGGTAGAAGTCGCGCATCACCTGCTCGAGATCGCGCTCGGCCATCTGGCCGTGGCCGACGCGGATGCGCGCCTCGGGCAGGAGCTTTTCCAGATGCTCGTGCATGTTCTGGATGGTGCTGACCTCGTTGTGCAGGAAATACACCTGGCCGCCGCGCTTCAGTTCGCGCAGCACTGCCTCGCGGATCAGGCCGCTGGAGAAGGGCTGGACGAAGGTCTTGACCGCCAGGCGCTTCTGCGGCGCGGTGGCGATGGCCGAGAAGTCGCGGATGCCCTCGAGCGACATCGCCAGGGTGCGCGGGATCGGGGTGGCGGTGAGAGTCAGCACGTCGACTTCGGCGCGCAGGGCCTTCAACTGCTCCTTCTGTCGTACCCCGAAGCGGTGCTCCTCGTCGATGATGACGAGTCCCAGGCGGGCGAACTTGACGTCCTTCTGGATCAGCCGGTGGGTGCCGATGATGACGTCGATCTTGCCCTCAGCCAGGCCCTGCAGAGCCGCTGCCTGCTCCTTCGCGGTCCTGAAGCGCGACAGCTCGGCGATCTTCGCCGGCCAGGCGGAGAAGCGGTCGGAGAACTTGAGGAAATGCTGCTCCGCCAGCAGCGTCGTCGGCACAAGCACCGCCACCTGCTTGCCGCCCATCACCGCCATGAAGGCGGCGCGCAGGGCGACCTCGGTCTTGCCGAAGCCGACGTCGCCGCACACCAGGCGATCCATCGGCTTGCCGGAGCGCATGTCGTCGATCACCGCGGCGATGGCGGCGGCCTGGTCGGGAGTTTCCTCGAAGCCGAAGCCCTCGACGAAGGTGTCGTAGTCGTGCACCGAGCAGTCGAAGGCATGGCCCTGGCGGGCGGCACGCTGGGCGTACAGGTTGAGCAGTTCGGCGGCGGTGTCGCGCGCCGCCTTGAGCGCGCGGCGGCGAGCTTTTTCCCATTGTCCGGTGCCGAGCTTGTGCAGCGGCGCCGAGTCTTCGCCGGCGCCGCTGTAGCGCGAAATCAGGTGCAGGCTGGCGACCGGCACGTAGAGCTTGTCGCCGCCGTCGTATTCGAGATGAAGGAATTCGGTGTTGCCGTCGCCCAGGTCGAGGGTGGCGAGGCCGAGATAGCGGCCGACCCCGTACTGCGCGTGGACCACCGGGTCGCCCGGCTTGAGTTCGGAGAGGTCGCGCAGCAGGCTGTCGACCGAAGTGGCACGGGCTTCGCGGGCCCGTCTGAGCCGCGGCGGAATGGCGTAGAGCTCGGACTCGGTGACGACGGCGAGGCCGGCCCCGGCATGGATGAATCCGGCCGCGAGCGGACCGTGGGTCAGGCACAGCGGGTCGGCTGCGGCGAGGCAGGCCGCCCAGTCGTCCTCGAGGTGCGGATGCAGGCCATGCTCGGCGAGATATTCGGAGAGCGTTTCGCGCCGCCCGGCCGAGGGCGCGACGATGATCACGCGGCCGCCGAAGCCGTCCAGCCAGTTGCGCAGTTTCTCGACCGGATGCGGCAGGCGGCGGTCGACGGAAATCGGTGGCAGGGCGGTGGTCGGGGCACCGGCAACGCTGGGTGATTCGGCCAGGGTTGCCGATTCGTCGACCGGCGACAGGGTGTGGCTGATGTCGATGCGCGCATGGTCCCGGGCATGGATGAAGAATTCCTCCATCGACAGGAACAGTCGCTCAGGCGGTAGCAACGGCCTGTCCTTGTCGCCCGACAGCAGGCGGAAGCGTCCGCGCGTGTCGGCCCAGAATTCCTGCCCGGCCCGGTCGAGACCGCCCTGCGCCACCAGCACGGCATCCTGCGGCAGGTAGTCGAACAGGCTGGCGGTCTGCTCGAAAAACAGCGGCAGGTAGTACTCGATGCCGCCGGGTGCGAGCTTGTTGCTGACGTCCTTGTAGAGCTTGGACTTCGACGGATCGCCTTCGAAGGTTTCGCGGAAGTTCTGGCGGAAGCGGGTGACGCCGGCGTCGTCGAGCGGAAACTCGCGCGCCGGCAGCAGGCGGATCTCCTTCACCGGATACAGGCTGCGCTGGGTGTCGACGTCGAAGGCCCGCAGGGTCTCGATCTCGTCGTCGAACAGGTCGATGCGGTAAGGCAGCACGCTGCCCATCGGGAATAGGTCGATCAGGCCGCCGCGAATGGAAAACTCGCCGGGTGAAAAAACCTGGTTGACGTGATGGTAGCCGCCAAGCGCCATCTGCGCGCGGAAGGCCGCCTCATCGAGGCGGTCCTTCTGCTTGAGGAAGAAGGTGTGCGCTGCCAGGTGGGACGAAGGGGCCAGGCGCGACAGGGCAGTCCCCAGCGCGACCAGGGCGACGTCGAATTCGCGCCGCGAAATCTGGTAGAGGGTCGCCAGTCGCTCGGAAATCAGGTCGGGGTGGGGCGAGAAGCTGTCGTAGGGCAGGGTTTCCCAGTCGGGAAACACGCACACCCGCAGCTGCGGGTCGAACCAGCGCAGTTCGTCGGCCAGCCGCTGAACATCCCAGGCACTGGCGCACACCACCACCAGCGGGCGCCGGGAGTGTGCCAGTTCGGCGAGGTAGAGAGCGTCAGCCGCGCCGGCAAGGCCGCTTTGCTGATGCTTCTGGCCGGGATCGGGGAGGGCGGGCGAGAACAGCATGAAAAAGTCGGGATTATATCGGCCCAGTCGCGTGTCCGGCGGCATGCTCTATGGATAGATGGATGACAAGCGTCCTGCCTTGGCTAGGATGAAAGCATGAATAGGGAAGGGAGTTAGAACATGGTCTTTGCCAATCGCCACCAGGCCGCCAACCTGCTTGCCGAGACGCTGGTTGCGTACAAGGGGCAGCATCCGCTGATCCTCGCCATTCCGCGCGGCGCCGTCCCGATGGGCCTGCAACTGGCCAGGGCGCTGGAGGGCGATCTGGACGTGGTACTGGTGCGCAAGCTGCGTGCCCCTTTCAATCCGGAATTCGCCATCGGCTCGATCGACGAGTCGGGGTGGACCTATATCGCCGACTACGCGGAATCGGCCGGCGGCACGGCCGCCTACCTGGAGCAGGAAAAGCAGGCCCAGCTCGACACCATAAGAAAACGTCGCGCGCAGTACACGCCGTTGCGGCCGCCTATCGACCCGGCGGGGCGCATCGTGATCGTGGTGGATGATGGCCTGGCGACCGGCGCGACGATGATTTCGGCGTTGCATGCCTTGCGCGACAAAAAGCCGGCGAAGCTGATTTGCGCGGTGCCGGTGGCGCCGCCCGACACGCTGGAAAAAATCCGCGGCTATGCCGACGAGGTGGTGTGCCTGCAGGCGCCGATGTTCTTTCAGGCAGTCGGACAGTTCTATGCCGATTTTCCGCAGGTCGACGACAGCGAAGTCGAGGCCATCCTCAGGCAGGCCTGAATTATCAGCGCGGTTTCACCCGGGTGCCATCGCCGATCTTGTCATCCGGGTGGCTGACCACGCGGGTGCCGGCAGCGAGTCCTGACAGGACTTGGGTTGCGAGCCCGGCGCGCTGACCGGTCTCGACTGGG
>Ga0209285_10000273_pt1 | contig 18964 bp, 18 predicted proteins | sample PPLLak3March2015_2_FD_187249 | JGI IMG/M metagenome (GOLD analysis project Ga0209285, IMG submission 187249) | Freshwater sediment microbial communities from Prairie Pothole Lake near Jamestown, North Dakota, USA - PPLs Lake P8 Core (3) Depth... | ecosystem: Environmental > Aquatic > Freshwater... | reverse complement strand
ACATGGCCACCACCCCGGCCACTTCCAGCCGGGTGGAAATCAGCAAGGACAGGATGCCACCCATCGAAAGCCCGACCAGGAAGATCTTTTCTGCCGCGCCCCCTTTCGAAAGGCTCAAGGCGCCGCGCAGGAGATGGAAGCCATCCTCGACCGAAGCCATCCAGTCTGTGTAGCGTGAGCGGATCATATCCTCGGGATGCGTGGCATGTCCCGCCAGGCGGATGCCGAGGCAGGTGTAGCCGTACTCACGGTTCAGGTACTCGCCCATCCAGCGCATTTCCTTGGGCGCGCCGGTGAAGCCATGCGTCAGCAGGCAGCCGGGTTTTCCGGGCTTGCCCGGGAAGAAGAAAGGTTCAGCAGTGGGGATGATTTGGGACATGGATTTAGGAATCAGGCGATTAGGAATTAGGGATGGAGATTGTTATCAGATTATACCCTGCCTGCAGCCGGCGGGATCAACGCATCCAGGGCGGGTTCAACCTGGCGATCTCTCGATAGATCGGGCAATCCGTATCATGCGCTCCCGGCAGGTAACCGGTGGACATCAGGAACTCTTTGACGATCTCGCCGCCCACAAAGCGGAAGTTGGCTTTGAACAACTTGACCCATTCTTCCAATGACCTGGGATGATGGTCATCCAGCCAGCCCTTGAATGAACCGTACTCGCTGCGCAGATCCTGGATGCGGCGCGCATTCTCGATCGCGGCCCGGACCTTGAGCCGGTTGCGGATGATCCCAGCATCCGCCAGCAGCCGGGCGGTATCTGCCTCGCCGTAAGCCGCGACGGCATCCACATCGAAACCATCGTAGGCGCGCTGGAATTCGGGAGCGCGTTTCAGGATCAGGGTCCAGGAAAGGCCGGCCTGGTTGATCTCCAGGATGAGACGCTCGAAGAGGGCAGCATCTTCGGCCAGTGGGAAGCCATACTGCGTATCGTGGTAGGCCTTGTGAAGCGTATCCTCCGGGTGATCACGGATGTATTCACAATAACTGGTCATTCGATCTCCTTCAAGCACGCCTCGAGAAAAGCAGCCAGCTCCTGTTCGGGCGGAATATCATGTGCCTGCGCCTGGTGAAGAACAACTTCCAGGAACTCGATTTTCCGGCCGTTGCGGGGATCTTCAAGTTCATGGAGGATATCAGTGGCCTGCCGCCCGCAAACCGGGCAGGTATATAAATGCCGCATGGGCATCGAGTAGAGGAACGGGCGGCCTTCCTTCCGGCATTGCCGGCGTAGGCCATCCTGAACCTGGTAGCGGCGGAGGTCATCCTGCCGGCGGGCCAGATCCAGGAGGCGGGGAATTTCATCCAGGAAGGCAAGAAATTCTTTGGCGTTCACTTTGATCTCACCGCTGAAGCCATGGCGAAAACATCATCGAAATGCAACCGGTCGTGGTAGATACCGATCCGCAAAGTGACGATGAGATTAATGGAGCCAAACAACGGATCATAGACAAAGGTGTTTCCAAGCAAGGCTGGATCTTTTCCGGTGTAGAAGGCGCGTACGGTGGCGTGTAGATCTCGGTTCTCGGCTTTGAGTTGTTCGAGCGGAACGGGGTGCTTTGGTGTGTAGCGCGGCTTCCACAAGAAACCGACCCACATCGGGAAGGCCGGCTTGTGGTATGGGTCTTCGATTTCGATTTGGTAAGACTGGTGGCGTCTTTTTTCAGCGCGCCGTTTCTGGGTTTTCCAGGCCCATTTCACATAGGGAAAAGTGGATGCAATCAACAGGTAGTTGTGATCGAGGATCTCCCCGATGCACCACTCCTTCGGCGCAGGGCGCTGCCAGATTTGGGCTTCCGTCAGGCCATCGAGGGCGGCAAAGGCCGCTCCGCGCTGGGAGTCGAGCAGGTCAAGGTATTGTTTGACAACGTCAGTCATGAGAACCCTCATACTTTACAGGCGTTTGGCAAAGATGATCTCCAGCACATCCAGCCAGCGATAACCGTTGTACAAGCGCCATTCGAATTGACCGATGGTTTCCAGGCCGATCTTCCGGTAAAAAGCCACGCCCATCGGGTGGAAAGACGAGGCATATAGATGATAGCCCGGAACACCCCGGCTGCGAAGGTAGCTTTCGTAACCCTCCATCAGGGCGCTGCCGATGCCCTTGCGCCGCCATTCGGGCAGGATGCCGATGTGCAGGTGGGCGGGATATTGGCCGAGATCGATGGGAGGGCGGTCGATTCTCCTGCCAGCCAGGGCGGTCAGCCAATCCGCCCACAGCCAGGCCGGCCAGCCATAAATACCCGAGAGAGTCCGCCTGAGTAAAAGTGGTTTGACATGCCGTCGATAATCATCATCCTTCCGCTCTGTATCAACGGCCCCCAGCAATGCCCCCACAACCTGGCCATCCATTACAGCCACAAAGGCGCTCTCTGGCTCGAAATCGTAATAGTGTAGCATGCTATCTGCCAGGTAGAGGGACAGGCGCGGGAAGCATCTCTGCAACTCCGGGCGGGTAAATTCATCATCCCCATATATGCGCCGGACTCCTTCCCGGTCAGGGGGAGTGAATGGACGGACAAGGAACATGGGTTGATGGATGTTATTTCTTACGGTTGATCAAATGCGCCAATTTCCACATAATACCAATCGGAGCCCTGCCTGGCAAAGAACGCAACCATATTCTGGGCGATCATCGGATTCAAGGTCGATGCACTGCAACAGTTGTAATGCGGGATCTCATCGTAGCCAAGGTTAATCGCCACGCCATCATAGTTGGCATCGATCTTTCCATCTTCTTGGTAAAAGTAGAATGGCCTGCCGTGGATGGTCTGGAGGCCGAAAGCCTCATCATAGCCATACCGGTCGTTGAGCAATTCCCCATCCAGGGTGATCTGGCCGACAGCCCAACTGGAGATCTCGTTCCCATCCTGTTCGTTGTTCACGTAAACTGTTTCCAACATCCAGTGGTCATCATAGACCCACAGGCCGCGCAAGGCCGGGATGGGGCTGGCCTCCCCAATCGGGATGCGATAGATCTCTTCATCATTCCGGCTCACGATCACCAACCCGGAGGCCGGGTTGCTGTAATCCTCCCAGGCGGCAAGCTGGTCTGAACCCAAAGTTATACAAAACCCCATCTGCACTTTCTGCCCACAGGATGCGACTGGAAAGATTCGAGATCGTTGGTCTGCATGTTCCAGGAGCGGGTCACCCGCCACGGTATCGGAAAACGGTACCTGGGTCGACTCCGCTTGAGGCGCTTCACTGAGCGGATAGGCTTCAATGGTCAGCTCCGAGGATGATGAACCCGGTGTGGAAGGAGAAGCAACCCCACAAGAAGCCAGGAAGAAAAGCAAAGGTATGGCAGAGAGCAAGTGTTTCAAGGTTCGGATTTCCTTTCCGTTTGGATTGCAACGGCTTGCCGTTGCAACTTGCCGGAGCAAGCCCTGCAGTCCAAAATCGTGATTTACTAAAACTATATCGCCCTCAGGAAAATTATTGAACCCTCCTCAGGGGTGTTTTGTATCCACTCCCAACAATCCCATGATTAACCCACCACCCGGATTTCGCGCCGCATGTCACTCAGGCAATCCAACCCATCCTCGCTAATCACTACATTGTCCTCTATCCGCACCCCATTCCGCCCTGGTAAATAAATCCCTGGCTCGACCGTAAAGGCCATCCCCGGCTCGAGCAGTTGCATGTTATCGCCGCGCATGTACGGATCTTCGTGGCCTTCGATGCCAATGCCATGCCCGGTGCGGTGGGTAAAGTATTGCCCATACCCGGCTTTCTCGATCACCGTCCGGGCGGCAATATCCACATCGGCGCACGGAACTCCCGGCCTGGCTGCTGCCCGCCCGGCTGCATTGGCTTCCTGTACGATCTTGTGGATTTTATGGAATTCGGCTTCCACATCGCCGATGGCAAATGTGCGCGTCAGATCCGAAACATAACCGTTCACCGCCGCGCCCCAATCCACCACCAACAGATCGCCAGGTTGGAGTTTCCGGTCACTGGGTGAAGCGTGAGGGTTGGCGCTATTTGGTCCCCCGGAAACGATCGGAGAGAAGGGCATCGCAGACTGCGATCCATGCCGCAGTAATTGGATAACCAGTTCTCCGGCAACATCCATTTCAGTCATCCCGATTTTGATCAGTGGTATCGTAGCCTCCAGGGCAGCCTGGGCAATCTGTACCGCTTTCCGCATCGCGGTGACTTCCTCAGCATCCTTCCGGACCCGAAGCCTGCTGACCACATCCGATGCATCCGGGAAGTCCGCTTCCGGCGTACCCGCCCGGATATACTGAAACTCCAGCAAACGCATCTGGCGCGGTTCCATGCCGATCCGTTTCCCATCCAAACCAAGTGATCGGGCCGCAGCGCGAAAAACATCCCCCCAGGCAGATGGATTCTCTTCGTATGGAAAAGCGCTAACTTCAAACGGTAATCCTTCCAGTTTGAGCAACTCCAATTTCGGCAATATCACCACCGGAGGCTGGTCAACAGTAAAAACGACCACCACGGGACGTTCCGAAAGGTGGAAGTGCAACCCGGTCAAGTAGGTTAGGGATGGGCCAACATTCAAAGCCAGTGCATCCAGGCCAGAAGCCTGGAGCGTTTTCGCAAGCTTATCGAGGCGAGTAGTTGACATGTTATCTCCTGAAATCATCATGATGATATGCAAGTCTATCATAATCCGGGCGATTGAAAATCCCACTTCACAGTACCAGTTTTCGGTTTTCGGCTGGAAGGTTTGGGATAACATCCGATCATCTTTCCAAAATCACCGTGGTGAATGATGGAAAACACCACGGTGAATCGCTAAAATCACCATGGTGTTTTTGAAAACGAGTCAGTACTTGTTGGCGATCTTCTGCCGACTCATATGCCAATACTCACTGAAACGATTTCCACGGTGGCGAGCATTTCTCCCAAAGCACTAATGGCTGGGGATGGATTCATACCTGCATCTTCCCCTGCCCGTTTGGATTACTCATCTGCCAAGTAGCGCTCTAAAAATAACACCATGAAGATGGCGAAAATGGACTCCCATCTTGTTCGCCCGCGGTTCCTGCCATAAACTTCGCGTTTTCACGTATAATCAAAGCATGCAAGTAACCCGGCGACTGCCATATTTATGGGATTACGATCTCGACTAAATACAATTCCGCGAAATTCTGGATGGTCATCTCACGAAAGAACGGCTGAATCAGGATTGGGCGGCGCGCCGCTTGTTGGAATATGCTCCATATGATGAAATCATCCGACTGATCGGCTACAAAAAACTGGTCGAAAACTGACCGCGCTGGCGTGGACGAATCCGTTCGAAGAGCCGCGTGCGCGGTTTCGATTTTCTCGTGAAGTGGATTCCCGAAAAACATCCCGAGTTGCTCCGTGGCTAACAACCTGCTTTTGGGGGAAAGTTTGTTGCTGGTCAAGTAAAAATCGAAACTGCATCCCTAATCTTCCCCAAAATCAATCAGCGTTCATCTGCGTTCACCAGCGTCCCTAAACCTTCGCGTTCCTTGCGCCTTCGCGGTTAAATCCTTCGTGCTCTTAGTGTCCTTCGGGTTTATAACATAGAGTAAAATCACCCTATTATGCCATCTGATACCCTCGTCATCTACTCCATGAACAAAGTGGGACGTATCGTCCCTCCCAACAAACAGATCCTGCGCGACATCTCGCTCGGCTTCTACTACGGTGCCAAGATCGGCGTGCTCGGACTCAACGGCGCGGGCAAGTCCACGTTACTGCGCATCATGGCGGGCGTGGACAAAGACTACATCGGCGAAATCTCCATGAGCAAGGGCTACACTGTGGGCCTGCTCGAGCAGGAACCCCAACTTGATGAAACGAAAACAGTCATCGAGGTCGTGAGAGAGGCGGTACAGCCCATCGTGGATATGCTTGCCCGCTTCGATGAAGTCAACGCCAGGTTCGCCGAACCCGACGCCGATTTCGATGCCCTGATCGAGGAACAGGCCAAACTGCAGGAACAACTGGACAAGGTGGATGCCTGGAACCTCGACTCGCACCTGGACCTGGCCATGGATGCCCTGCGCTGCCCGCCACCAGATACGCCCATCAAAGTCTGCTCAGGCGGAGAACGCCGCCGCGTCGCCCTCACCCGCCTGCTGCTCACCGAACCCGACATCCTCCTGCTCGACGAGCCCACCAACCACCTGGATGCCGAGTCGGTCGCCTGGCTGGAACACCACCTGCGCGACTACAAGGGCACGGTCATCGCCGTCACCCACGACCGCTACTTCCTTGACAACGTGGCGGGCTGGATCCTGGAACTCGACCGCGGCTACGGCATCCCCTGGAAGGGCAACTACTCCTCCTGGCTGGAGCAGAAGAAGGAAGTGCTGCGCCAGGAAGAAAAGGTCGAATCGAAACGCCAGAAGACCCTCGAACGCGAACTGGAATGGATCCGCATGTCGCCCAAGGCACGTCAGGCCAAGGGCCAGGCGCGTGTCACCGCTTATGAAAGGCTGCTCTCGCAGGAAGTGGAGAAGTACCGTGGCGAACAGGAGATCTACATCCCGCCCGGCCCGCGCCTGGGGGATGTGGTCATCAACTTCGAGAACGTCACCAAGGGCTACGGCGAGCGGCTCCTGCTGGAGGATTTCTCCGCCCGGATCCCACCCGGCTCCATCGTTGGCGTCATCGGACCGAACGGGTCGGGCAAGACCACCCTGCTGCGGATGATCACCGGGCAGGAGCAACCCGATGACGGCTCGATCAAGGTTGGCGAAACCGTCAAGCTGGCCTACGCCGATCAGATGCGCCCGCTCGAGGCCGGGAAAACCGTCTGGGAGGCGATCAGCGACGGCAAAGATGAACTGCTGCTCGGAACGCGCCGGATGAACTCGCGCGCCTACTGCGCCTCGTTCAACTTCCACGGCAGCGACCAGCAGAAGAGCGTGGAAACGCTATCCGGCGGCGAGCGCAACCGCGTCCACCTGGCCAGGACGCTCAAGGAGGGCGCCAACGTTCTCCTGCTCGACGAGCCGACCAACGATCTGGATGTCAATACCCTGCGGGCGCTGGAGGAAGCCCTGGAACAGTTCGCCGGATGCGCCATCGTGGTCAGCCACGACCGCTGGTTCCTGGACCGCATCTGCACCCACATCCTGGCCTTCGAAGGCGAGAGCCAGGCGCGCCTGTTCCTGGGCAATTGGAGCGATTATGAAACGCACATGCGGGAGACGTACGGGAAGGATCTCACCCCGCACCGGGTGAAATACCGGATGCTGAAACGATAGGCGGGAATTGCGATATCGTGAAAGGGCGACCCGGTGGGTCGCCTTAACTTTTACGTAATGATGGGGTGTCAATACACGCGGTAAAATGTTCCTGATAATCAATAATGGCAAACCTTATCCAGGAAAATACTTATGACTTCCTCATCGAACCCTACCAGCAATACCAATCCCTTGAGCGTATATGGGGATACGCACCGCATTGCCAAGATATTCAACTGGTTTGCAGGCTTGATGCTGGTATCACTGGTAGCAGGGATTTTCATTCTCCTTTCGAATCATAACTTCACGGAGGCAGTATTTACCGGGATGTTCATGCTGCCAGCCCTGCTTTCACTTTATTTGATCCATCGCCAGAAATTCGAGGGGGCTGCCACTTTCATGGCGCTGACCATGATTGCCCTGATGACCCTGCTGGCAACCCGCGGGCAGGGGGTTCATAATATCAGCATCCTGGGATTCCCGGCCGTGCTGATCATCGCCAGCCTGGTGACCCGCAAACGAACCATGATCCTGCTGACCTTGTTCAGCGTGGGCTGCATTGCCTGGCTGGTTTTTGGTGAGCTTGCGGGGATCTACACTCCCAATCCTTGGACACACAGTGTACCCGGAGACTTTTTTTCAGCCTCGCTTGTAGTGATCGCAACTGCTTTCATGGTCCGTCTGATCACCGAGTCGTTGTTCCAGGCCAATCGGCGTTTACAAAAGGAACTCAAGGAACGGAAACAGATCGAGGAGGAACACAAGGCGCTGATCAAAGAGCTGGAATCGAAGAATGCCGAATTGGAGCGTTTCACTTATACTGTCTCGCATGATCTGAAATCGCCACTCATCACCATCACCGGCTTCCTGGGTTACCTCGAAGAAGATGCAACGGCGGGGAACATCGAGCGCGTCCGGCATGACAGTCAACGGATCAAGGAAGCCGTCAGCAAGATGAAGCTCCTGCTGGATGAACTGCTCGAACTCTCGCGCATCGGCCGCCTGATGAACCCGCCAGAGACAGCGGCGTTCGAAGAGCTGGTCCATGAAGCGTTGGCTGCCGCTCGCGGGCGGCTCGAGGCACGCGGCGTCACCGTCAGCATCCAGGCGGATCTCCCCAGCGTTCACGGGGATCGCCAGCGCCTGGTGGAAGTGCTGCAGAACCTGGTCGATAACGCCGCCAAGTTCATGGGCGACCAACCTGTACCCAGGATCGAGATCGGTTGCGAGATACGGGATGGAAACCCTGTATTCTTCGTGAAGGACAACGGGATCGGGATCGAGCCCAGATTCCACGAGCAGATCTTCGGCCTGTTCAATAAGCTGAACCCTTCCATCGATGGTACCGGGGTGGGCTTGGCACTGGTCAGGCGCATCATCGAAGTGCACGGCGGGAAGATTTGGGTTGAATCGGAAACCGGTATCGGTGCAACATTCTATTTCACGATCCCGGTATCCAATGCGCAGCATTAAAGGCGAAAAATGAAGAGCAGAATTTCACAAATCCTTGCGCCGCCAGTATTCGAGGGAGATGAAAAGAAAACAGGGGCGGCTGTCTTCCTGAATGTCATCCTGTGGACAATGATCATCGGTTCGGTCCTGGCTATGCCCTTGATCTTCATTGCCCCCCCGGGTACCATGCCCAGCCGCCTGGTTGCCTTGATATCTCTCCTATTGCTATCATTCAGCTTGAGGGGATTTATGCGGCGCGGACACATCCGCATGGTCAGCATCATGGTCGTTCTTGGGCTATGGGTTGTTACCAACCTGGCCATCTTGTTCGGGGGGGGTGGTGTGCGCTCGATCGGTTTTCCCGGGAATATCATCGTTGTACTGATGGCAGGTATCCTGCTGGGGCGCCAGGCGGCCTTGGGTTCCGCAGCCCTCTGTATTGCCACGGGTGTCGGTTTTCTGGTTGCAAACCAATATGGTTTGCTGCCTAACTTGCCGATCCAGGATACCGACATGAATGCACTGATCATCTATTCAGTCCACATCATTGTAGCGGCAGTCCTCCTGGGCCTATCCCTACGGAACACTGACCAGGCGCTTGCACGCGCACGCCAGGAAATCGAAGAGCGTGTGCGTGTACAGGAACAACTCAGTGTCAGCGAGCAAAAGTATCGCAACTACATAGAACAGAGTACAGAAGGAATCTGGCTGGTGGCTTTCGATGAGCCCATTCCAACAAGCCTGCCATCTGAGGAGCAGGTACGCCTGATCCAATCACGCGGCTATATCGCCGAATGCAACAACTCCCTGGCACGCATGTATGGCTTTACCTCCAGCCGGGAGATGATCGGGTACCGCCTTTTCGACCTGTATGGCGGGCAGCCCAATGAAACCAATTTCCAATCCACTCTGAGGCTGGTACGCGATGGTTACCGCTCGGCTGAACGCCTGACCGAGGAAGTCAACGCCCACAGGGAAAAAGTTTACTTCCTCAACAATGCCGTGGGCGTCATCAAAGATGATCACCTGGTTGGCATGTGGGGAACGCAACGTGATGTCACGGAACGCATCCGGGCGGAGGAGTCATTGAGGCGGCAGGCGCATGAATTGTCTTTGTTGTATGAGTTCGGCATCTCGCTGGCTGCGGGCCAGGATTTGTATAGCACGCTGCGTGCTTTGCAGGAAGAGATTTCCCAGCTTATCCCAACAGATTCTTTTTTCGTTGCCATCTACGATGACAGCACAAACATCGTCAGCTACCCGATAGCCTTCGACCTGGGTGTCCCCCTGGATGAGCCGCCGCGCAGCCTGAAGGAAAGGCCGGGGCTTACCGGCGCGGTGATCTTCAGCGGGAAGACCCTCTACCTGCCCGATTCGATGACTCCCGAAGCGGAAGATGCTTATCAACCCGTCGATCACACCCGGATGGTCCTGCACACTTTTTTGGGCGTTCCACTGGTATCGAAAGGACGCGTCATCGGTGCGCTTTCGGTGCAGAGCCAGGAGATCAATGCATATACACCCGACCAGATCCAACTGGTTGAAAATCTTGCCGTCCAGGCTGCCCTGGCGATCGACAAGGCCAGCCTGCTCGAGCAACTCCAGCACGAACTGGGCGAACGCAAAAGGGCAGAAGAGGCACTGCGGCAGGCGAACCTGGTTGTGGAAAGCAGCCCGGTGGTGCTTTTCCGCTGGAAAGCTGAGGCCGGCTGGCTGGTTCTATTAGTTTCCCAAAATATCACCCAGTTCGGTTATACATCGGAAGAACTGCTTTCCGGGGCTATCCTATATGCTTCGATCGTGCATCCGGATGATCTGGAGCGAATAGCCCGGGAGGTCCAGCAATATTCTGCAGGCGGAGTAGACCGTTTCCAGCAAGAGTACCGCATCATCACCAAGGATGGCAGGGTGCGCTGGGTGGACGACCGAACATTCGTAGCGCGGGATTCCAACGGTAATATCATTCACTATCAGGGAACCGTAATGGATATCACCGAACAGAAGAAAGCCGAACAGGTCCGGTTGGCATCCCATCAGATCGCAGAAGCGGCGCTCTTACAGAACCTGCCGGAGTTCTACCAGTCGGTGCATGACATCATCAGTTCGTTGATCCCTGCCAGGAATTTCTATATCACCTTATACAACGCAGCCAGTGGCACCTTTTCGAATCCCTTCCTTGTGGATGAATTCGATTCAGAGTGGCCATCATATCGGCCGGGCAAGGGGTTAGGAAGTTATGTCATGCGTACAGGCAAGCCTCTATTGGCGTCACCCGAAGTATTTACCCAGTTGGAACGTCAGGGTGAAGTGGAAATCGTCCACCGGAGAATGGTAGAGTGGTTGGGAGTGCCGCTCAAAACCCGGCAAGGAAAGATCTTCGGCGTAATGGCTGTCCAGAATTATTCCGGGCCGCCCAGGCTGGACTCATCGCACATGGACCTGATGATGTTCGTGTCTGTCCAGGTCGCGATGGCGATCGAGCGCATGCAAGTCGAAGCCGAGCGCGAAAAACTGATCCAGGAGTTGACCGCCAAGAATGCGGAACTGGAACAGTTTACCTACACGGTCTCCCATGACCTGAAAGCCCCGCTCATCACCATCCGGGGTTTCCTCGGCTATCTCGATGAAGACGCCAGCAGCGGAAATCGTGAACGCTTGAAGGATGATATCGAGCGCATCGGCAGCGCCAGCACCAAGATGTACAAATTGCTCGATGAACTGCTCATCCTATCCCGCATTGGCCGCATGAAAAATCCGCCTGTAAACATACCTTTCGCAGAGATCGTACACGAAGCGCTGGGGATGGTGGAAGGCCGCTTGCGGCCACGCCGGATCGAAGTCCGGATCGAACCGGGCTTGCCGATTGTGCATGGGGATCGGCCCCGCCTGGTGGAAATCCTGCAAAACCTGATCGACAATGCCGCGAAATTCATCGGCGAACGGCCCGACCCATGCATCGAGATCGGGCAGCGGGGATTCGATGCGGATGGCAAACCCATCCTGTTCGTGCACGATAACGGCATCGGCATCGACCCCCAATACCATGATAAGGTTTTCGGCTTGTTCAACAAGCTGGATATGCAGACCGAAGGGACCGGTGTGGGATTGGCGCTGGTCAAACGCATCATCGAAGTGCATGAGTGCAGGATTTGGATCGAATCAGAACCGGGCAAAGGTTCTACATTTTACTTCACGCTTCCGAACGAATCAGAACCCGGGGCTGGCGCATGAACAAGCTACGACACTTCCTGCAATTCCTGACAACGCCTGTTTCGCAAGAGGACGATGCCGCCTTGAGGGAACACTGGACACGCATCATTTTTGTGATGGTCAGCGCGGGGCTGTTGCTGATGACCATCATTATCCCGGCCTTTGACTTTACCATCGGTGAACCATCATATGCTCCAACCTTCATCATGCTGGCCATCGATAGCCTGATGGCCATTGGCTGGTACCTGATCCTGAGAGGATGCTGGACGATCAGCAGGTACCTGCTGCCGACGATTTTCATTGCCTTGGGTGTTTACTTTACTTTCATTGTAGGTCCGATCACAACCGGTGTATTGCAATTCGCGATCGCCATCCTGTTGACGGCCATGTTGTTGGGGAACAAGGCCCAATGGATCGTTGTGCTGATCTGTGAAGTGCTGTATTTAGCTGTCGGATGGCTATCTGGGGAACGGGATTTCGAAATCTTCTTCACTGGGGGAATTGTCGTTGGTGTCTCACTCGGCGGGATTGCACTACTGCAATGGTTCGCGTCCAGTATTCTGGTGACTTCATTCAAACGCCTGCGCCAGGCGGAAGCAATCTCGCGCACAGCCGCGGAAAAAATCCGCGCAATTTTCAACTCGATCAGTGATGGGGTCACCGTCACTGATCTCCAGGGCACCATCACGGATCTCAATGAAGCAACTGTTCATCTGCATGATTTCGAAAAACGTGAAGATTTGATCGGAATGAGCGCGTTCAACCTGATTGCCGAACCTGACCACCCAAGAGCCGAGCAAAACATGCTTGTAACCCTCACGGAAGGAAATAGTGGCATTCTTGAATATGCATTGGTGAAAAAAGATGGAACGGAATTTGATGGGGAATTGAACGCCGTTCTGATCAAGGATGAGGCTGGCCAGCCGGCGGGTTTTGTGGCTCTAACACGCGATATCACTCCCCGCAAGGAAGCCGAAGCCGAACGCGAAGCATTGGTCAGGCAATTGCAGAGCAAGAACACAGAATTGGAGCAGTTCACTTACACCGTCTCCCACGACCTGAAAGCGCCCCTGATCACCATCTCTGGCTTCCTCGGTTATCTCGAACAGGATGCGATCAAAGGAGATGTGGAGAGAGTGCACAAAGATATCCAGAGCATCAAACAGGCCGTCGGTCGGATGCAGCTCCTGTTGAATGAATTGCTGGAACTTTCCCGGATCGGACGCCTGGCGGAGCATCCAAAGGAGGTATCCTTCGATGACATCGTCCAGGAAGCATTGAAGCACGTGCAAGGCCGTTTGACGGCCAGCAAAGCGGATGTCCGGGTTGCATCCGACCTGCCGGTAGTGTATGGCGATCGCACCCGCCTGGTGGAGGTGGTGCAAAACCTGGTCGATAATGCCGCCAAGTTCATGGGCGAACAGCCCAGCCCGTTGATCGAGATCGGCACCTGTGGAGAGGAGGATGGAAAAACCATCTTCTTTATCCGAGACAATGGCATTGGCATCCTCCCCAAGCATCAGGAACGGATCTTTGGCCTCTTCCACAAGTTGGATCCACAGGGTGAAGGCACCGGCATCGGGCTTGCAATCGTTAAAAAGATCGTCGAGGTGCATGGCGGAAGGATCTGGGTGGAATCGGAATTGGGCAAGGGCGCAACGTTCTGCTTTTCGCTATCGCCGGCAAAGGTGAATTGAAGGTCAGGAGGCGTATATGTCCCTGCAAAATGGATTCGGCCTGTGAAGATCGCTGCAAATTTTGGAAGGAAACTGGGTTGGTTGGTCTATCCAACCTACCAAGTTGCCGATGTCTCTGCACGTCGCCAGGCTATTTTTTCAGCCATGATGTCCCTATCCTTGTTTCTCGTGGTACTGACTGGATTCATTGCAAATATCTTTGTGTACGGCTTGAATCATCTCGTTACCATTGTTTTGGCTGGACTTTCTGTCCTCCTATTCATGGCTTATGTGTTTAGCCGTTCGAGTGTATTCCGATCTTTAGGTTCTGCTCTTTTGACTTTCAGTCTATCGGCATCTGCTTTCCTGCTCGCATTTCTCCACCCGGATCGCGAAACCCTGTATATCTCAGGGGCGATCTTTACTTTTATTCCCCTGGCTCTGGTGATGGGCAGCGCTTTGTTGACTTGGTGGGGCAGTTTCGCTTTGATAGCGGTCAATTTTGCTGCCGTATTCCTTCTCCCCTTGATGATTCCAACCTATCCACTTGAGCGGGCAGGAGCGGATGCTGGTGCAATCCTGAGTATGGGCGTGCTGCTGTTGGTTGTCAATTCTTATCGCAATGGTACCGAGCGGCTGCGTCTGGGGGAAATCCAGGGAATTAACCAGCAATTACAGGAAGCCAACCGTGATCTGGAAGCCAAGAACGCCGAGTTGGAACGGTTCACATACACGGTCTCGCACGATCTCAAGAGTCCGATCATCACCATCGGCGGATTTCTCGGCTATCTCGAAAGAGATGCACTGGCAGGAGATACGGAGCGTCTCAAGAATGATATTGCGCGCATCCAAAACGCCACCGAGAAGATGAAGACTCTGCTGGATGAACTGCTCGAACTGTCGCGCATTGGCCGCATGATGAATCCGCCTGAAAATGTGCCATTCAGCGATATTGTGCGACAATCGCTGGAACTGGTGAGCGGACAACTGGATGCCAGGCATGTTCGCGTCACCTTTGCCGAAGATCTGCCAATTGTTAACTGTGACCGTGCCCGTCTCATCGAGGTGATGCAAAACCTCATTGACAATGCTGCCAAATTCATGGGTGACCAGCCGGAGCCGCATATCGAGATCGGTCAGCTAGGTGAGGAAAATGGCAAACCCGTTTTCTACGTGCGGGATAACGGCATCGGCATCGCGCCTGAATACCATGAAAAGATCTTTGGCCTCTTCAACAAACTGGATCCCCATATGGAAGGAACAGGAGTAGGGCTTGCTCTTGTGAAACGTATTGTTGAATTCCATGGCGGCCGCATCTGGATCGAATCGGAATTGAGTAAGGGATCGACATTCTTCTTTACCCTGCAGAACAAAGAAAGCATTGTATCATCTCAATAACTTGGGGGGGCGGGGGGTGTGTGGGCGGCTTTGCCGCCCACACACCCCCCATCTTCCCCTATTTATTGAGAAGTTACAAAGCATTGGTTAACCAGAGACCGGCACCCTGAAAGATGCCGGTCCTGTTTTGATGAGTATGTAACGCTTCTATAGCTTCTTGCCGCAGTTGGCGCAATGGTTCCAGCCATCCTGCACCACATATCCGCACTTGGGACAGGTTCGCAGTGGAGCCGGGGCGGCAGGGGGTGGGGTGGCTGCTGAAGAACGCTTCATTCCATACCGATAAGCACCATACACCAGAAAGCCCAGCAGCACCAGCGGGATCAGGCGCACCAACCCCATGCCGAAGAGCATCAAGCCGCCACCGAAGGGCAGGAAGCTCCGATACCCCATCATCGGAGTGTGCCAATCACGGATGGGGAGATCGCGCGAAACGATGTGCCAGCCAAGCGAATTACGGAACACAAACGCCAGGGTTGCCAGGGCAGCCACGATTACCAATACAATCACGATCCCAAGGATCCATTTCCAAACTTTTTTCATAGGGTTACTCCTTTCGATTTCGCCAATCATAGCATGCCAGTGTTAGAAGCACATAAAGGAATTATGGAGATTTTGTGTGGAACTTCGGATGATCAGCTACAACCCTGTTTATCAAAAAACGGAGGGAATGCCCTCCGTCCTCTGCCAAGCAAACTTGCCTGATTACCGTGATACGAAAAAGAAGTTATCCGGTACTGCAAAAGAAAATCCGATGTAAGTAATGACCGTTGCCAGGAATGCCAACGCGATCATGGCCTTGGCCGGGTTGCGCAGGGGCATGGCCTCGAACGGCTCTTCCATGCGGATGCAGAAGTAGACACCCACGCCAGTCATGAAAATACCCCAGATCAATTCCACCATGCCTTTGACGGGCAATCCAAGTGCCTGCGGTGCGTAGAACATGGCGATCATCATCCACGGCATGGCCGAAAGGATCAGCATGCGGGAAAACAGGAAGGGCTGGAACGCGATGGTTTTGCGGCGCAGGATGAAATCGATCACACTCACCAGGAGATATGAATAGAACAGCATCTTCATGTGCGGGTAAACGGCCTCGATCGCCTCACCAAAGATCACGCCGATGATGCTCCCCCCTGTCCAGTCATAGAGTTGATGGAAGAGCACAAAGAAGAGAAAACCAGCGATCAGTTTCCACCAGGGAAATTCTGTTTTCATAATGCATCCTCAATCGTTATTATTAGTTGAAACACTTCCAGCCTAGTAGTGTGTCAATCATGGATTGATGGGTGAAATTCAGCTTTTCAGCCGCAAAATGACATTTGTAACCCATCAATCCATCCTTGACAGAATACTAGTTTCGTCGCAAACCGGATGGGTAATGGTTCTTGAGCACACCCTGGACAACCTTGCCCCACCCCAGCGGGAAACCATCCACGGTCACCAGCGTCCAGCCATCGGGCAGGTTCACCGGCAGCGTCTGGCCGCCCAGGTAGGAAGCGACCGCCGGATCACCTGCCGCCAGGTCCAGTCGCAGGCAGGCCTGATGGGCAAACAGCCCCATCGCCAGCGCATGTGACGGCTCGAAACGGCCCTTCTTCGCATCCCCCAGCCACCAGCCAGGGTTAGAAATGCGTAAGCCGGAAAGATCGGGCGTGCCGGGTGGGATATGGTAAATGCGGCTGCCAAGGAATGCCAGGTTCAATGCGGACGGATCGAAATCCAGGAAGCCAGCAACGAAAGCCTGGAAATCATCCTGCACGTTGCGGAGCGGGACCGGTAAGCCTGCCAACCGTTCCGATGGGCCTGCCTCCCCGCTGACGCGCCGCAGCCGGGCCACAAAGTGTCCCTCGCCGGGGAGGAGATGCGGCCAGAGACGGCGCGCCCCGCGCCAGTCGCGGGACGTATCCGCCTGGACCCATTCGGGATGGGAGGGGGCGGTCAGGGACTCGGTAGTCGGCCAGGGATCGAGGGCAAACTCCCGATTCTCCAGAAGGAAATGTTCGATCACGCCTTCGTCTTCTTCGGGGGCGAAAGTGCAGGTGGCATAGACCAGGATGCCGCCGGGGCGGACGAGCCGGGCGGCGATGCGCAGGATCAGGCGCTGGCGCTCGGCGTAACCGGGGATGGCGGCAGCCTGCCACTCCAAGCGCACATCGGGCTCCTTGCGGAACATGCCTTCGCCGGAGCAGGGCGCATCGACCAGGACGCGGTCGAAGTAACCGGGCAGGCGGTCGGCCAGGCGGTCGGGCGTTTCGTTGACTATGAGCGTGTTGCGCGCCCCCCAGCGCTCCAGGTTGGAAGCCAGCGCCGGGATGCGTTTGGTACGGATCTCGTTGGCGATCAGGAGACCCTGGTTCTGCATGCGGGCAGCGATGGCAGTCATCTTGCCGCCGGGGGATGCAGCCAGGTCCAGGACGCGTTCACCCGGCTGGGGATCGAGCACTTCAGCCACGATCATGGCTGATGGTTCCTGGAGGTAATGGAGACCAGCAGCATGGTAGGGATGTTTGCCGGGGCGACTTTCGTCCGATGTGTTCGTAATGCGGAATCCGGTCGGGCACCAGGGGACAGGGGTCAGGGGGTAGGGCGATATGGATTGGAAGGCTTCGGGCGTCAGTTTGAGCGTGTTGACCCGCAGGCCGACGGTGGCGGGGTTATCGTAGCAGGCGAGAAAATCTGGATATTCATCGCCCAGCAGGTTTTGCATCCGTTCCAGGAACGCGGGAGGCAGGGGTTTCATGGGCCAATTTAACCACAAAATACTGGTGTCACTGCGAGCAAAGCGAAGCAGTCTCCTGTTGGGGAAAAACTGCCTACCATTAGCGCCTTCGCAACAATTTTTCCAGTACAATCAAGCCCATGTTCAAAATCTTCAAATCCCCTCTTTTCTGGTTCGTCATCTGTTTGATCGCGATCGCCCTGCTGGCCTTCTTGGGGCCGGAGGAGAAATCCCTGGGCTCCAACGTGCGGATCGTCTACCTGCACGGGGCGTGGGTGCTGACGGCCGAGATCGCCTTCCTGGCCGCCGGGCTGGCCGGATTGGTGGGTTTGCTCGGCTTGCTGGGACTGCCGCTCCTGGCTGGTGCGCGGGCTGACAAGTTCAACCGCTGGTCGCGCGCCTTGGGCTGGACAGGCATCCTCTTCTGGGTCACCTACCTGCCGCTCTCGCTGTGGGCCATGCAAGCCAACTGGAGCGGATTATTTCTGGCCGAGCCGCGCTTCCGCCTGGCATTGACCTTTGCCGTGGTCGGGCTGCTGCTGCAGTTCGGCCTGTGGCTCATCCACAAGCCCTGGCTCACCTCGAGCGCCAACCTGGCCTTCATCATCGCCCTGCGCCTCGCCTTTGCCTCCGCCGAATACATCATGCACCCGCCGCCCTCGCCGATCTTCAGTTCGGGGTTGGTGAATATCCAGGTATTCTTCATTGGGTTGAATCTGCTTACGCTGTTTGCGGCGTATTTGTTGACACGGACGTTTATTCGATTCAACGAATCAGCGATTCAGCGAATCAATTGACTCGCTGACTCACCGCCTCGCTGACTCGCTGAATCTATAGGAGGATAAAACCATGGACTTCGACACGTGGGAAAAAGAAGTTCCGGCACGGATCAAGGATGAGCCTGTCTGGAAGTTTGCTGGCTACCGCAAAGCGCTCTACCTGCATGACCTGTTCTGGGAAGATACGGAAAACTGGCTGAAAGACTGGCGCGGCAGGTCTTTGGCCGATCAGATCGTTCGAAGTTCATCATCGGTCCCGGCGAACCTCGAAGAAGGCCTGGGACGCGGATATGGCAAGGAACTGCTTTACCACTACCGGGTTGCACTCGCTTCTGCACGGGAAACGAAAGGATGGTACTTCCGCGGCCGTCGCTTCATCCCATCGTCAGAAGTGCTCGAGCATCGCCTGAGCCTTGTGGATGAAGTCATCGCCCTGCTCGTCACCGAGATCAACCACCAACGCAAATTCCAAAACCGCTAACCCCTCCCCGCCTCCCCGCCTCGCTGACTCGCTGACTCGCTGAA
>Ga0209285_10000267_pt1 | contig 19197 bp, 18 predicted proteins | sample PPLLak3March2015_2_FD_187249 | JGI IMG/M metagenome (GOLD analysis project Ga0209285, IMG submission 187249) | Freshwater sediment microbial communities from Prairie Pothole Lake near Jamestown, North Dakota, USA - PPLs Lake P8 Core (3) Depth... | ecosystem: Environmental > Aquatic > Freshwater... | reverse complement strand
CCGCTACCCTGGCAGAAACTCGACCCGATACTTCCCGCACCGCATCGAATTTAATCTCCCGGTAGCCCTTTTCATCCTCTACCCAGAATCGCACTCCGCTTTCGAACCGGTCGGGGTTGTCGGTCAAGGGGTGGATGTAAATCTCACCCGTCACTCCTCGTGTTTTTCCGAACCGCCCGACCGCGATATATTCCGGGGCGTCGTTCAACTACTCCAGTATCTCCAGCACAGCTCGTTTTCCCTTTTTCGCCGAGATGGCGGAAATCAGGGTCCGGATCGACTTCGCGGTCTGGCCGTGCTTGCCGATTACCTTACCCAAATCGCCCTCTCCCACTCTAAGCTCATACACGGTAGTCCTCTCTCCCTGTACTTCAGTAAGATTCACATCTTCCGGATGGTCCACCAGCGCCTTAACGATAGTTTCGATGAATTCCTTCACAGCAAACTCCTTTTTCGGTTGCGTTACCGGTTCGGACTATCTTTACCGTATGTAACAGGTAAACAAGCTATTCGGTTTTTATTCTTGTGCCTTATTCCGCTTTCGGTTCGGCGGGAGCTTCGACCGCCGCTTCCTCCGTCTTACCCTTCTTGGTCTTCTTGCGCTTCTTGGGGCGTTCGGTTATCTGGTTGGTAACCGTCACGGCGGAAATATCCTCGCCCCGCTTCTGCATTTCGTATTTCTTGACAAAGCCGATCTGCGACAACAGTGTCTTCACCGTGTCGGACATCACCGCCCCTTCGTTCAACCAGTGCACGATGCGATCTTCGAAAATATCGATCTTGGCAGGCTTCTCGATCGGGTTGTAGTGCCCGAGCGTCTCGAGAAACCGGCCGTCCCGCGGCATTCTGGAATCGGTCGCTACCAGGCGGAAGAAGGGACGTTTCTTCTTGCCCAACCGTCTCATGCGAATTTTGACTGACAAATCTGCAAAACCTCCTTAAACCTAAAACTGCGTGGGGAATCCCCCTTTGGGGAGCCCCTTAAAACTCATTTTATTTACGTTTTTCATCATCTTGCGCATGGCGTTAAATTGCTTCAACAACTGGTTTACCGCCTGCACCGAATTGCCGGAACCGTCCGCAATCCGTTTTTTCCGGCTGCCATCGACCACGTGCGGATTCTGCCGCTCAAACGGCGTCATCGACTGGACTATCGATTCCACCCGCGACATCCCCCGCTCATCGATTTCAACCCCTTTGAGCGCTTTCCCCACCCCGGGAATCATCCCCAGAAGCGATTCCAGCGGCCCCATTTTTTTCAGCTGCTGAAGCTGTTCGTAGAAATCCTCAAGCGTAAAAGTATTTTTCCGGATCTTCTCTTCCAGCTTCGCCGCCTGCTCCTGATTGACCGTCTCCTGCGCTTTCTCAACCAGGCTGACGATATCTCCCATTCCCAGGATCCGCGAGGCCATCCGGTCGGGATGAAATGGCTCCAGATCGGACAACTTCTCGCCGACCGAAACCATCTTAATGGGACATCCCGTCACCGCCCGGATTGACAGCGCCGCGCCGCCGCGAGCATCACCGTCCAGCTTGGACAGCACCACCCCGGTCAGGCCGAGCCGTTGATGAAACTGCTCCGCGACATTGACGGCATCCTGCCCGGTCATGGAGTCGGCCACCAGGAGGAGTTCGTCGGGGTTTATTTTCCCCTTCATCTCCTCCAGCTCTGTCATCAACTCTTCATCGATATGCAGCCGCCCGGCGGTATCTATCAAAATCAAATCGAAGAAATTCTTTTCGGCATATTTTTTCGCTTCCCGAGCAATCTCCGGCGGTTTCTTTCCTTCGAGATAAAAGGTCTCGACCTCGATCGATTTCCCCACCGTCTCAAGTTGCTTCACCGCAGCCGGACGATATATATCGCACGCTACCAGAAGCGGCTTTTTGTTTTTCCGCTTGGCATGCAAGGCCAGTTTTCCCGACAGCGTCGTCTTGCCCGACCCCTGCAGTCCGCAAACCATGTAAATCGTCGGAGACTTGTCGATCGCCGCCAGCGGTTCCGATGTCTCACCGAGCAGCTTGACCAGCTCTTCATGAACGATCTTGACAATCTGCTGCCCCGGCTCAATCGACTTCAGGACCCGTTCGCCGACCGCGGCAACCTCCACGTCCCCGATAAAGTTTTTGACGACTTTATAGTTGACGTCCGCTTCCAATAAAGCCCGGCGGACCTCCTTCAGAGAATCGCGGATGTTTTTCTCCGAAAGCTTTCCCTTACCGCGCAACGACCGGAATATCTCGTCGAATCTGTCTTGTAACTCGCTAAACATATCTCACAACAAAAAGCTCCATAAAGGGCATACTCCACCCCCGATGGAGCTTAGGAATATAATCAACCCGCTTGAAATCGCAAGCGATTTCTACGAACGGAGTTCCCGGATTGTTTTTTGAAAAGATTCGTCGGAAAAGAACGAAGAACCGCTCACCAGGATCGTCGCGCCGCAATCGGCCAGTTTCCTGGCGTTCTTGGTCCCCACCCCGCCGTCAACCATAATTTCGTACCGAAGCCCGTTGTCCTGTTTGAACGCCGCCGCTCGCTTGATCTTGTCGTAAACCTCCGGCATGAACTTCTGCCCCGCAAAACCGGGATTAACCGACATCAGAATCAGTAAATCGACGTCCTTCAAAAACGGAACCGCCAGCTCGAATTCGGTTTGAGGACTCAATGCCAGCCCCGCCTTGCTGCCAGCTATCTTGATATCATTTAACAGCTTGCGCGTTCTGGTTTTGTTCACCTTGCCATTGGCTACGTAAACCCAGCGATTCTGCCCCAATTCGATCTTGGATCCCTCCAGCTCCAGGTGGAAGCTGATATATTCCACTCCGATCGATGCAAAATCGGCGATATAATGCTCCGGGTGAGTCACCATCAGGTGGGCGTCGTGCGGAAGTTTCGTCGCGGCTTTGGAAACCCTGGATATATCTTTCCCGAACGTGAGATTCGGGACAAAGTGCCCATCCATAATATCAAGGTGAATCATGTCGGCGAGTTTCTGCGCCTTTTTGATTTCCTTGCCAAGGCAGGAAAAATCCGCCGCCAGTATGGAGGGAGCAATCTTTACCATATTGTAGAGTAACAAGTTAATGATATTTGTACTTTCCGCAAGCGGAAAGTACACGAGAAAACCGGGATTAAGCTCTCCCGGTTTTCGCAAATCTTATTCTGTCGAATTAACGGTTTTCCAGTCGCGCCGCCCTTTCATCGAGGATCGGTTTCAGAGATTCATAATCGACACTCTGGTCGATAGGTTGTCCATAAACATCAGGATGCAAATACTTCCCTCTCTCTTCCGGCCTCTTTTCGACTTCCACCTGTATGCGATTAGCCTCCGCCCAGCGGTCCTTGCGTATCCCGGTAACCTGCCACGATACTTTCATCCCCGGCTCTCCCCCGGCAATCCGGAACCTGTTGCCGCGAACCTCCTCGGCCACGTAAAGATTCGGCCCCGGCGCCCCAATCGCCGTCAGTTGATACCGGAAATCCCGATTCAACTCCTCGAACCATTTCGGCAATTCGATTTCGGCTTCCCCCCGCGAATCGAGAGCCGCATTTCCGTTGTAAATATTCATCATGTCCGGCGATTCGACAAAAGAGTGCTGAAGATACTTATTCTCAGGATCCAGCGGATGATCTATCTTGAACGAACCTCCCCCCTTGGAAAGGGTGCCGGTTACGTTGACATTACCGCTGAAATACCCGGCATAGTTATTCGTGGCCGACCCGGCATAAGCATAAATTCCGTACGCATTGGCCCCGTCATAAGCCGAGGCACTGACTCCATAGCTGTTCCCCGAAGTATGCGAGGCATTCTGACATTCGGCCAATACGCTCACCCCCGCTCTGACGGAACCGTCGCTGGTCGCATGTCCGTAAATAGCATAACATGACCCGCCGACTGCGGCCGTGGTATGCTCTACCTCTGATTTTAGCCCGTACAACCCGCCGCTCGTAGAATTCTGAAAATCGATCTCCAAGGCGGTCTTGTAGGTTGACGAACTTACATTACGTTCGATCTGGACCATGGCATCATCCGGACTCTGCGCCACCGCCGTCCCGATCTTGACCCCGTAAACGCTGGATTTGAAAACACTATCGTACAAGGTAACCGGCCCGGTGAAATTCACGAATCCGTCAACCGTCTGCGATGACGACGACAGCACCATGGCAGTTCCGTCTATCTTGGAGGGATCGATATCCGCCCCGGCGGCAATACTTGCATCGGTCACCGACCCGTCCACGACGAAAACGGCGTACCCCGAAGTATCCGCGTACTTCGACTGAAAGGAATACGGCACCGTCACCAGCCTCGTCCGCGGAACAATTTCCGGATCGGTCCCGACCGTAATTCCCAGATAACGCACCGTATCCGATTCGAATAAATGGACCGGCAAATACATATTGGAACCAAGTAAATAGCTGAAACTCCCCCCCGATAACGTAATGCTCTGGGCTCCGCTCGTCCATAATTGGGTTCCGCCGGATGGAGCGGTATAAATTCTGAAAGTAATCTGATAGGCTCCGTCCGGAACCGGCTGCCCCGACCCGTCGGCCAGCATCCCCTGATAATTGATAAGATTGGGAACCCCGGCACTATCGGCCGTCGACACACAAATAGTCAGAATGAAAATAGCCGCCATTGCATGGCTGACACTTCGAGAGATTCCGCACCGCCACATAGCCACCCGTCCTTTTATAAATTTAAGCGCCGTTTGTATTGCCGATAACATGGAGTGAAAAATATGTTTAAATATAAGATATGGCGAGACTTACGCAAATAGATTTTATGGCCGATTTCCGGAAAACAAAAAAAAGCGCCCGGAAACTTCTTTTCGTTTACGGGCGCCTTCGTACGGGTTTAAACGTATTACAAATCAAGGTGTTCCAAACCCCCTTCGTATTCCCATCGGATTTCTATATAGTATCCGAGTATTTCCAGTCTGAGAACCTTCCTCTTCATCGCCTTACCTCATGAGATGATATCGAACGGAAAATTTTCTCCGCGCGAACGATTACTTATTTTCGTTGACTTGAGTATTCGACCGGGTTTGATGGTCGTCGGAAGGTTACAGATTGACTGCAGGTGACGTTAAACGAGAGCGATCAGTGCTTACCTGTAAACCTCCTTTCCCCGTCAAACCGGCCGGGGCGTACCGCGAAATTTCGCCGAATACACGGACTAATTCGCTGGCATACCCTTCCGGGATTGCCGGTGTTAAAGCCGGTTTTCATCTTGCGAAGCATGTTTTCCTCCTTTCCGAAAATAAAAAAACCCCGAAGCCGAATGCTCCGGGGTCGTGTTCAAAAATACTTTTATCTACACTCCGGATATCCGGGTCTTATTATCGACGAATACGAAAATGTTAGGCAAAGTCTTCATATTACCAATTTACGCCTTTTCTTTCACCCTTGTTTCGGAATCTTCGTCCGTTTCTTGAGTATTTTACCTAACCTGTCTTATTAAAGTGGGAAAATATACCTATTATTCTTCTTTGTCAAGCGATTTTTTTGATAACAAAGGAAAGAGTTAAGATTCCTCTCCCGAGCAATGGCAAACTCCTGCCAATATTCCTATTACATATCGAATGGCAGGAATCTGCAACGCTTTCGGGCCTCCACTCATTCCCTGCAACGCTATTGATTCGGATAGAGCAGATTGAGCATGCAATATATAGCTTTTTTCATCCCATCTATCTGACTGAACCTTTCAGGCTCCAATAATTCCTCAAGTTTGGGATTTAGTCTCTCCACATACCTATGTAATTCGACTTCTGATAATGAGTCGAATTTCTCGTCATACCATTTGTCTTTCTCCTCTTCGCTCATTCCCGAAACTCGTTGGCCTTCTTGTTCTCGCCAGCGACTATATTCCCTTATTTCTTCGATTAACTTCTGGATTTTGGCACTATTGGGGAAAGTTTCCGAATATAAATCAATCCAATAATTCTCAAAACTTCTGTTTGCGGAATGGGGATGGATAATCCCGGAGGCTAATGAAGAGCAAACTTCCATAATTTCATCAGGAATGGCTCCATATTTGCCTTCAATAAACGGGACTTTGGGATAAGATCCGTCTGTATCACTGAGAGGTTTATCATAATTAGTGCCGATAGTATTATTATAGGCTAAGTATCCAAATCGCCTTCTATACTCCGACGTCGTCATCCAAGTATAATGAATTTTATCCTCATCAGTATCCAGCCTTTCCCGAGCAGTGTAACCGACTCTCCAATTATATTCTAACTTCATTCCCGCATGAGGATTAATGTAAAATATGAACTTCATATAGTATGGCATCTTGGTTTTTAAAAGCAGGATCGGTTTGTACCAACTATGTGCGCTGCAAACAAATTCAATAAAATCATCAATCTGATCTTCTGTTGGTCTGGCAAGCGTTGAAACAATATCCCTATATTCTTGGAGGGTTAATCTATTGTTTAGATAATGACGTAATTTTCGCTTTTTGAATAGAATATTCATGCAACTATCAAATAAATCTGATGCAATCAGGGAGATTAAATTACTCATGGCTTCCAACTACTCCATCAGAATAACTCATTGGCGAAAGCGATATCTAATAGACCACAATTTAGAATATAATTGACAAAATAATCTATGTCCAGCATATAAGCCGTAGTCCGGTTTTTCGATGCGATATCCAATCCGCACGCGGTGGGAAAGTACTATCACGCAATTACCCTCGGAATATCGCACTAACTCTATAGAACCCCTCCCCCCCCGCAATTTCACTACAAAACCGGTGGTGATTCCCACCGCTCCCCTTATATGAAAACCGCCGGTTGCGCCTGCGGTAGGTCGAAACCTTTATGGTTTCGACATGCTTTTTCTCGAAGAGAAAAATATGGAGGAACCCCTTTATGCACCCTCACTCATTTCACCACCAAACCGCTGCGGATTTCCCTTTTGCTGTTGCGTCGGGCATTACTTCCGCGTCCCTTGGATTCGTGAATCGCGGAAGTGTGACCCGACGCTCCCGCAGGCCATCCGGAAAGCGGAGAAAGAACGCATATTAATTATGAAAAACAAACCCATTTCCTCGCACTATCATGCAACGCATTCAGTTACAGGGAATAATCTCGAAAACCGGACTACAAATCACTTGCGATTTTGCGAAAACTATATCAGCTGGTACCGCTTGCGCAGAAACCACTCCAGCCCCAGGACGCCGATGAATACCAGCAGGAGCCAGAACTTGTTCCACAAGACTATCTCGTTCGCTTCCGATACCGTAATCGGAGCGTTATCCAGTTTCGCCAACACGCTGTCGGCCCCATCCAGCGGAGCGAATTCGCCGCCGGTCAACTGCGCCACCGCCGCCAGCGTTCCGAAATCTGGCCGCCGCCGGAATTCCTCGACCGAGTACGCCTCGATCGCGATTTGCCCCTCGGACAGCTTCAGCAGCCGCCCCTCCTTTTCGACCGCTCCGTGCCAGTCGTACCGCCCCGGAGGCATCAATTCCGCTTCCGCCCGGTATCGCCCGTCTCCGGTCTCCACGAACTGCACCACGGTGCTGTCAGGCTCCCCTTCACGCATCAGCGACACGTATCCCGATGCCCCGTTGATGGGACGGAACCCCAGGTCGTACACCGAAGCGTTGAATGCTACGTTCTCACCCCGGGTGTACACGTTCTTGTCCGGGAATATCCGTACCGGTTCCGATTCCTCTTTCAAAGCCAGCCAGTTGACCGCACCGTTGAGGAACAGGCCGTACTCCTTCGGCTCCTGTCCGAAACTGTACACCAGGAAACCCCAGTGCCAGAACGGCCCTGCCGAAATCGTCAGGACCTTCCCCGCCCCGATTCGCTTGAACCCGATAATCGGCACCGCCCCCGCCCCCTCGCCGAGATCGGAATTGACCAGAATATCGGCGCCGTCGGTGATGGAATCGATCGGGAGCATCATTTCGAAATGCGGCAGCGCGCTCCAGGCCGCCCGGATATCGCGACGGCTGTCGCCGATACGGACCGCCGGATGAAACAGGTAATTCTCCATCGGAACGCCGTTGAACTGACGGTACAACACCGCCGCCCGCTGCTGCGACACTACGAACGGGAGATACTGATCGATCCAGCGCGGGAACCGGTCACGAACGTAATTATCTCCCATGAATACCAAAAGCCCGCCCCCCTTTTCCTTCAGGTAGGAATCGAACAGGTCCGCCCGGGCTTTCAGCCGGTTGTAATCCATATCGTACAGGATGACCAAGTCGTACTGGTTGAGCTCGGTCTGCTTCGTCGGGAAATTCCCCGTCAACGGTGCCGGTCCTCGGCCGTATATCACGCTGGTCAGCTCCACCGATTCCGCCCGTTCCAAAAATCGCTTCATGAACGACAATTCCCAGTCGAGCTGTTCCGCGACCAAGAGCACCTGCAATTTGCTCTTGAGCACCGATACCGAAAACGACCGCGTATTATTGGCCGTACTCACTTCCCCGTCGATACCGGTCACATCCACTTCGAATGTCTGCTGCCCCGGTTTTTCCGGAGTAAATTTCAGTTTTATCTCTTCCTTCAGTTCCCCCGCTCCCAGCTTGACCGTCTCGGTCTGCATGACCCTCTCGCCGCTCCGGATTCTTATCCTTGCATTCTCGCCGTTGAGTCCGGTCCATTCCAGCTTCGCGGTGATTTCGGTAGGTTTCCCCGCGAAGATGACATCGTTGTAATCGACCCCGGTCAGCGCTACGTCCCGCTCCGGGATCTCCTCGCCGATTCCGATTGTGAACACCGGCGATTTGATATTCGCAGCAGCTTCCGATGGTGCCATCCCGGAATTGGATATCCCGTCCGAAAGCACCACCCAGGCATCCGAGGGATCTCCGACCTGCTGCTTCGAAAGATCGTCCAGCACCTCTCCGATAGCGGTCCGGTTGGTATCGCCGGGAGTTTCTCCGCCGAGTATCCCTCCGGCGAATGGAACGACGTCGATATCGAGTCCCGAAGTATGCTCCTTGAACGCCCCGGAACCGAGGAAATCCTCGGCGCGGCGATCACGGGTTTTTCCTTCTTCTTCGATGTTCATGCTCCCGGACCGGTCAACGAGGACCGTCAGTTTCGGCTTCTTCTCGTACACCCTATCGTACGACACCACCGGCTCGAACAGGGCCAGGAACATCGCGATCACTGCGATGATCCGCAGGGCTCCGAGGATTATCCGGATACGTCGTGATAACGGAGGATTGGTCCGGCGGTACAGCCAGATTGAAGCCAGGAGGAATACGGCGAAAAACAGCCCGGTAATCAGGGGATGGCCGGTGAGCAGGTCGATAGAAAAATCGGTCAGACCAAACATATCAGATTATACTGTGATTTGCCGTCAAAGTTGAGAAATTAGCTGTCGCGGGAGGTCGAAAAGTCAACCATCGCCATTAAAGACTGCTGATAGATATTGCTGTTCAAACCGCGCACCGTTTCCGCGGCCTCATCGGCAATCTGCGCCGCCCGTTTGTAGGCGTAATCGATACCGCCCGCTTCGGTAACATGACTCAGAATGGTTCGGAATCCCCCTTCGCTGATTCCGTTCCCGAGGATATTCAGGATTTCGCGGCTATGTGCCTTATTGCCGTTTTTCAGGGTATAGATGAGCGGAAGAGTCACCTTGCCGTTGATGACATCCATCCCCGGCTCTTTCCCGGTGACCTTGACATCGCCGGTGTAGTCGAGGAGATCGTCGGCGATCTGAAACGCCACGCCGATCCCCTCGCCGAACCGCGCGAACGACTTTCGCTCGTCGCCGTTCATCCCGGCCAGGATCGGAACCGCTTCACACGAAACGGCGAACAGCGATGCTGTCTTGTCAGCGATAATCTTGAGGTATTCCTCTTCGGAAAGGTCGTAATTTGAGGTCTCCTCGACCTGCCGCAATTCCCCGACCGATACCCGCTCGGTGGCACGCGAAATGGCCGAGATAAGATCGATCGACCCGGTCTTGACCATCAGGCGGAAAGCCTTGGCGAAGAGGTAATCTCCCATCAGGACCGAGATCAAGTTGGTCCATTTGTAATTGACCGTTTCGGTTCCCCGCCGGGTATCGGAATTATCGACCACATCGTCGTGAAGCAAGGTGGCGGTATGAATCATTTCGATGGCGAGGGAAGCTTCAATATAATGGTCGTTTCTGATACCGGTGGCGTGGGCCAGAAGAAACATGAAGGCCGGGCGGATTCTTTTTCCCCGATTTTCGACAAGGTGACGAGCGACCGCGGATATCAGAGGAGAATCCCCGGTCAAATACTCTGCCATTCGTTCATCGAACCTCTCGAGATCCGGTTTTACCGGTTCGACTAGTTCTTCCAATTGCTTATGCTTCATATTCTTAAATAAGCATCCAGGCCCGTCTTTTCGGGTTTCTTCCCCCGAATCGTTCGAATTATAGTCTAAGGGGTGTATCTTGTCAATTTATTTATAGCCGGAACCCCTTGGCCCTCACATCGGTTTCAAAGGGAGAGCGGATTTTGAATTAGCTTGACAATTTCCGATTAGATATTAGATTTGACCGTTCCAAAATCGAACAAAGATGGCGGTGTAGCTCAGTTGGTTAGAGCAGCGGAATCATAATCCGCGTGTCCGGGGTTCAAGTCCCTGCACCGCTATTATACTTTTTGACACTTTTTGCGGGAAGACCAAAGCGAAGGGTCTTGCCTCTCCCCAAAAACTGAATCCGACTCGATTACCAGCCTTGAATGGTTGCACCTTGATTGAATCCGGAAACAGGTTACTAAGCTCGTTGCGCAACAAAGAGGCTTTGTCATTACTGCTATTGAGTAGTTGACCCAATTGTTTCAAGCGGTCTTTAAGCCATTCCATTGTTAACTCGGCTCTTTGAACAGGTTCAACTTTGGCGGCGGTAATTTCGGCTTTAATCTGCGTGAGCTCACTTTCCCGTTGGGATAGTCTTTCATGCAGGATTGGGGAATAACCGCCCTTTTCGATTGCGGCGATGATATTATCAATTTGTGTTTCCGTCTTATACTTTCTTTCTTCGAGGTTTTTGCCTTCGGGTTTATGTCCTTCAAGCTGGGTCTGAACGATTGCCCTGGCCCTTTTAAGAATCTTCTCAAAAGCGCCAAACTCGGTTAGTTTAGAGATTAATACTGAGAGAAGCACCTTCTCGATTTCATCCCGTTTGATTCGATGTCTGGATGAACATACGGACTTTCCTCTTGTTCTGGTAGTGTTGCAAATATAGCAATAGTGCTGACCCGATCTTTGGATCACCATAGAGCCGCCGCACTCGGAACACTTGAGCAAGCCGGACAGCAAATACTTCTTTCGACCGGGTGAAGCTTTGCGCTTAGCTGACTGAATCTGTGAGTTAACCGCTATAAAAAGCTCTTCGTCGATTATTCGAAGTTCTTCTGAACGATAAGTAATCCAATCAGAAGGTTTATTTGGCACGGCCCTACGTTTGCTACTTATGCGCTTCTTGATCCAGCGGGATTTGTTGTATTCCCAGACTCCAGTATATTTCTTATTTATAAGAATTCCTCTTATACTAATTGGATTCCATTGGCCGGAAAAATGTCCAGTGTCGGCATGAGGAGAAGGTATTTTTTCGTTGTTAAGAATGCGGGCTATTGCCTTATAACCATGGCCAGCAGACTTTAACTCGAAAATACTTATAACCACATCGGCCTGATCCTTATTTATCAATATCCGACAACCCAATCGTCTTACTCTGCCGAATCGGTCCTTGGCCCCGGTCGGGTCAAATATAGGTTCGGTTTCGAAGCCGTAGACCCGTCCACCAGTCGAATATCCACGAAGCACCTGGCCCTTTAATCCTCGCACAATTTTGGATTTTAAGTCGTCCAGATACATTTCGTTCATAATTCCCTTAAAATAGGCGGGGATTTTTGCAGAAGGTTTTGAGGTATCGATGCCGTCTGCGACACCAATCAAGAATACACCGATTTCGCTTAGGTCCTGATAGAGTCGGGTAAATTCCGGCATATCTCGGCCAATACGGGAGAGATCATCAACAATGATATATTGGAAAAGCCCGGCAAGGGCATCTGATTTCAGGCGGGAATATTCGGCACGGGAAATATCGGAGCCAGACATTGCTTCATCGACATACGTCCCGTAAATCGCCCAGCCCTCTTTGGTGGCGTAGGCTTGACACTCCCTAATCTGGTCGGTCGTGGAGTTTTCGCTTTGGGCGTCGGTCGAAACCCGAGCGTAAATGGCAGCTTTAATCATATCCATTATTTAAGCGCCCTTTATAAAATAAGCAATCACAAACATCTTTAATAGTCCCTCAAATAGCACTAACTTTGCGACACGTTTTTGTAACTAATACGAATACAATTAGTTATGCTGTCGCAAACTTGTCCCAATTCCGGGGGTATAAGCAAAGTATTCCTATTCTTTGTCCGATTTCTTGACATAGCGCTCATATAGATTTTCGAAATCAATTGGATTAAGGCAATAATATCGGTCCTTCTTGCCACCGTCAATTCGCCTTTCAGAAGCAGCAATACCAATCTTTTTAAATCGATTAGTAAGGGTATTGATTTGATTTTCCTTCAGCCAACCAAATTCGTCTGTTTTGCGAAAGTAACCAAAGACCTCGTGCCGATCATAAAGCGTTTTTTCGCCATCTATTTTGACTGGCTCGAGTTCCTCCATTAAGGTTTTAAAAATCCGAAGCAATTGACATGTTTCATTTTCTTCGATGCCGTCAGTATGTTTCTCTGCCCCTAAATCTTTACTAAGCGAAGTCAATGTTGTGATTATGGAATTGTCACCGGAGATTCCATTGAAAAACTCAGCAATTGCAATAATGGGTTCCCATATATCCTTTTCTCTATCTGAGAGATGATGTAAATTGAATTGGCCATCTTCGTAGATTTTGGCCACTTCCGGACCGTGCTTGAGGGCAAAAAAGTAAAGGTCGTCTCGCAATTTAGCCTGGTATTCCAAATTCATTTTAGTCTCTTTGTATCGATCAACATGTTCATCCGGCTTTTTTCTCATCATCCTCAATTTGACTGTCCTGTCTCTGAGAACTTCATCGATTGAATTTATACCGGCAAACATCTTAGGAGAATAGGTGCTAAATTCTCGGATATCAAAGCCGCCTGACTTGATCTTCTCAGCCCTTTTAACTGATGTACCTTTCTCAAAACCTGAATTGAATATAGCGAAAATGGCATTCCTATTTTCTTTGTCATGTTTGGTTAACTGCTCCATTTCATCGAAAAACTGGGTGACTGAATTCGCGGCGACGTCCCTAAATATAATGGCGGCAGTGGGATCGATGATAATCACTCCGTTAAATGCGATTCTTGACAATACCTTCATTAAAAGACTCTTGCCGCTTTGTTTTTCGGCATTAATCCAAACATATGGGTAATGTGAAAAGCACCGATGAAAATAGGTGCCAATAACCCATAGCGATAAATAGGCTATATATCTGTCGTCAATGAAGAACACATACTGTTTTATATATTTATATATGCGATCGTACAGGTCAAATGGATCTATGGAATATCGATCCTCAATAAACGCGCCGATGCCCTCAACTGAAAACAGACATGTGCTTACATTATTGGTCGCCAAATTAAAGCCGTATTTTGCGGCATCTTTAAAATAGAAATATTCTCGATCCGAATTTATAAGGTATTGGTCCCCGCCGACCTTTATGGCGAAATATATTTTATTATCTATATAATCTTGCGCAGGATTTAGCGTCTTAAATTGACTTTGTTCCTTGAGGGACTTAATGAAGACCGTTTTTTCGGATATTTTGCTGCCAGATGCGATTTTTCCGGAATCTGGCTCCCGCTGCCCATCAATGCCTAAACCCATTTCATTGCGGGCGATTTCTTCTATTTGCGCGGCGTTTGGCATCGCTAATCTGCCTCTTCTTCATAGTTAATTCATTTTTTATTCTTGCATATTCGCGGTCGTATTCTTCTCCTGCAGCTTCGGTGTAATGGAGGATCGTGTAATAATCAACGAGTGACATCCGGCCTTCTTTAACGGCCCGCATTGCGAGCCTGGCCATTGCCGTAATACAATCTCTGAGAAGATCAATCTCTCGAAGATCGAGCCGCAGGGAATCGATTTCCAGTTGAGCTGAATCGGTAATTACCGGGCGGAAGGGAGTTTCGCCTCTGCTATCCCTGAATGATTCAGTATGGCAATCCTCTAATCCTGCCATTTTTTCCAGCTGAGAGATAGCTTCGCGTCGATTAGCACCTGTCAGCTGTATTAGAAGATCAATTAAACCGCCTGAGGCACCGCAGACGAAACAATAGAAGGTGGAGTCGTTAAATGAGAATGCTGTTGGATTGTCTCCATGATGGAGAGGGCATGGGATTCGGTTCTTGTGGCTATAAATACCATGGCTCTCTAATATATCGCGAATGGTAACTCGCTGTAATATGGAATTGAAATCGTACATCACCTATCCCTGAAGGATCAATCCTACCCAGGCATTATTGTTCATGGCTACATCCTGTGATTTTTGTCGCAGATTTTAGATTACGGAGTTGATTGCAAAATTCAAGAGCGCCGACGGTCCCTCTTCCACTGTAGAATTCCTCGATGGTCTTTTGGTCGGGGACCGGCAACATCACGAATGTTTTCTTCCAGGTATCATGTCCGTTGATGGAATTGAGTCGGCATGCGCCAGTTGCGATTAAATAGGCGGCGAGGTTTAAATCCTGCGTTTCATATTTATTCATGTTATCCTCTACAAAATTCCGTTTTCTTTGAAAAACTCCTCTGCCATAAGTTCTGCGAGGAATTCGATTAGTCCCCGAAGCTCGACGGGGATTGCTTTATCGAAACCTCTATTCGAGTTCCTGACCCTATCCAGGTTAGGACCTTGAGTGTTAGCTCCGGTGCTTTCCTGACCCAGAAAAGGGGCTTTTTTAGCAACGGTTTTCAATGTCCGCTATCCCCTGTTAGTCGCCATGCAATCATATTTTCACGCTCCGGCGCCAATCTTTTTGAGTGCTGCGTCGAGATCATAAGCCTTCACCCGAGCAAAGCCCGGTCCGAACTTGCGGTAGCCATCGATGAAAAACCCGGTGAAATCATCTACCAGTATTCCGGCCTGGTGTTCGCATAAACCGAACATCATGAATCCGCGTATTTTTTTGTCTCTCTGTTCGGAAAAATGCCGGACGAACTGGTCGACACTTATATTCGGCATAATCTGCTTTTCCATCCGATCAATCCTGCTTTTTTGACTCATAGCCCAACCTGCATTTTCTTGCTTCTTCGTACTTTCGTTTGTATTCCAGTAATTCTCTATATTCCTGCTCCCATTCCTCCTCGGTCTTATCCGGCGGCACAACGGTAGTGTCCCTCCATCGACGAGCTTGTTCAATAAGATGCTTGGGAGCATCAGGTGGGATTGGGGCATACAACCTCTTTTCGGTCTCGGGGTCCATTGGACGTTGTTCGTAGATTGATAAGGCGGCTTCACAAAGATCGAGGTCGTCGCAGAAGTGCAGATTGTAATGAAAGCAAAGCTGTCGATATTGCTCGCCTGTCTTATCTTCCAGGGCGGTCTCTATCCTGTCCAATCTGTTTTTCAGGTAGCCCATTGGCCCTCCTTATGCTGCTTGACCCGCTCTTCAAGTTTTTTCAAGCGCGTTTCGATATCGCTGTCCTTAATGGCCGAGATAAGGATGTTGGCCACATATGCGGTGCACCGGGCCTCGTCCGCTGACATTCTCCGACTGCGGAAATCGTTTATGGTGGAGGCCAACAATCGGCTGATATCCTCGACGGTCCGGAGCCGAAAGGTTTTAAGGGGTTCCTTATCCACCTTGTCACTATTCTTCGCCCTGGCGCGCTCTGCGGCGATTCTGGAGCCCTTTTTCCGGGCTTCGGTGGCTTTGTCTGCGTGTTCCGGGGAATGCTGAAAGCAAAACTGTCCGCCTTCAACGGCGGGGGCATTGCAGGGTGTGCCATCTGTCTTCTCTGCTTGACAAAATCCCAAAATCAGAATCTCCTATTTAGATTAATGGTAAATCGGTACATTTGAGATGCAATAGGCATACCAATCACATCGGCAGCATATCAAGTGAATGAAACGCAATGAATTGCGATCAGGAAAAGGATATTAATATTTGATTAAATGGGCTTTGAATTGGAATTATTCCCAATTATTTGGAATTATTCCAAGAAATACAATTTCCTTTTGGATTTGATTGTCTTGGAATTCTGACCGTTTTTTTTCGCAATTGCGTGATTTGAAAGGTTTGGGTATTTCTTAAATAGAGTTTGATAATATTTTTTCTCAAAACGTTGTATTGCCTCTTTGTGATTATCTATGAATTCAGTTGAGGGATAATCCGTTGATTCGGCGACACGATTCTTATATCGTCTAAAATCCCAGAAAACCCCTAAAATCTGATTTGTAAATTGCTTTAGGTATTTAAATTCTTCTGTTTCGTCGAAGGTAATTCTCCCGAGCTGGTCCTGATAGGTAAATTTAGGAATCAACTGCAATTTAATCAGTGGATAGATATACTCAATGACCTTTCTTTTTTTGCCCTTATATTCAGTATCGTATCTGGTTTTTCTTATCCGGTGTATTGGGCTGGCTGTAATAGTATGCCCGAACCCTTCTTCTTGCACAAACCGCAGGTATTCGAGGTAGTCTATTACTTCAACTGGCTTAGGTATTCTATAATTAATGTCATAATGGAAACCATAATTTGGATCATCAATATATTCAACCGAGTAAGGACATTTCCAAGAATAATATTCGGGGTCATCGAATTCCGCGACTTCACCGCCCTTATAAAACTCATTAACGGCATTAAACAAAAATACGGTTTTATCTATATGAGATAGGGATGAGTGCAGGCAGAAGTTCTTCAACTCCCGAACATTTCCACCCCATTTATTGGTAATACAAAAAGCGTAAAAATGGAAATCAACATTTTCAATTCCCTCCGGAATGAGATATTTGGACAACAGATACGGTATTTCTCTTTGTCTTTTACTTAATGAATCCAAATGAACCGGAACGACTTTTAGCCTATAGTATAGGTCGCGACGAAATGAATCATCAGCAGTGATCAATCTATTTGTCGCGCAAATAATTCTTACGTCTACTTTTTGGCCTCCGGTGTCCCTATCTTCTTGCCCAAGCCTCCTGATCTCTCCAGTCTCTAAGATTCGAAGAAGCCCGGCCTGAGCGTCAAGTGGGAGGTCCCCAATTTCATCAAGGAAGATCGTTCCTTTATCAGCCTCTTTAAATAACCCATGTCTCGTTTTGGGAACACCTGAAAAACTGCCACCTTGAACCCCAAACAATTCTGCATATAAATGCTCTTTAGGAATTAAGGCGCAATTTACGGAAATCAATCGTTTACCCGCACGAAGTCCATGTTTATGAATCAATTTGGCGACCTCTTCCTTGCCGGTGCCAGTATCACCGAGTATTAACACAGGATGATCGCATCTACTCGCGAGAAATATTTGTGCCAAATGACGTTTATTTGTCGATATATATTCGTCACCGATGCTCTCAGTGAATTTTTTGAAATCTTCTACCGTATAATCCTGTTTCCCCATATATATACCTGCAAATTGCACCTATTTGAATGTCCGTTATCTCCGAATTGTAAACATACAATATGAAAACCCACAGATATTTGCCACAAATAGGCCAGTTTCCCCGCTTTTATAATCATTGCTTTTTCTTCAATCCTTCACACAACGAACCGAAAAGCCGCTTCGCTTGTTGTCGTAACTATGGTTAATTCCTGAAAGATGAAAATATAAATAGCGGAACCAGCAATCCTGACTGACATATTCCGTTGAAGACCAAAAACCGGCATTGCTTCCCAAATTAGAATAGGTTCCATCGCTACTTCGCGAGCCACCCGGCAATGCCGTAAATCCACTTTCATTGGTGGCGCCAGTATTGGGACTGAACCAGTGAATCGTACCGCTTTCCTTTAACTTGCCGCCTTCATCATTACCACGGTATCCAATCAGGTCAGCATCCGCTTGGCTCATACCCAGATACATTTCAAGTTGTTTCCATTCCTCATCAGTAGGAACATGCCATCCGCTGGGAGCAATGCCCCTAATATCATTCACTGCATACCAATTATATAGACATCCATATGTAATAAGGTTTTCAATATTATTATTGAATTCACAATAGGCTGGGGTCGATAGACCAATCCAAGTGGAATTATCTGTAATATTTGGAATTGCTTCTCCATTTCCAAAATGGGTAACACGCAGATTTTCAGCCATCCACCATTGATCGCCGATCTTGATGGTTTTATAAGTGTTGCCATCAATATCCACAACGCTCCCGATAGAAGCCGCGCAATTAGGCTGTGGTCCGTTCTTAAACTTATAATTTACGAAATATACGATATCAAGTATATCATACTCCCCATCAGAATTTAAATCGGCAATGGACATATCATAAGGTGGAGGACCGTTTTTAAATTTCCAATTTATATAATAGACAATATCCAAAATATCTATGCTACAATCATTGTTGATATCACCACAATTTATATCCCATTCAACAATGAATACTTGCTGATCAATGAACCAGTTCCTCATGTCATTCCATTGACTATCTAATGAACTTAATCCGATGTAATCTTCATCTGCCCATGCATTATTGGGTTCTCCAGCGCGCCACGCTGTAAAGCTCCATGTGTCGCCATTAATCCAATGCCAATTCCCTTCAGCCTCCTCGTCAGTTCCTCCCAAAAAAGTAGTATAGGGATAGGAAATTTGTGCGAGGAAGTTGTTTTCTTCCGCTGAGTTCGCAACAGCAAGATAACCACCCAAAGAAATCGCTGAATCTCTACTTTGATGCCAAGTAAAATCCTGTGGGATTATGATTGTTCTATACTTATGTCCATTATAATAAACGTCTTCACACCAACTTGTTTGCATACAAAATAAAAGGCAAATAAACGCAATTGAAAAACGCAAGGTTTTCATCTGTCATACCTCACTCGCACCCTACCAGCGGTTTGGGGCCCGTCTTGAACTTATAATTGACCAGGTAGACTATATCCAGAATGTTAATCGTGCAGTTGCCGTCCATGTCTCCGGAGAACATTGGAGTTGGGGCTGGGCCACCCTTGAACTTGAAATTCACCAGGTAAACGATATCCAGAATATCCACGGTCCAGTTGGCATTCACATCCCCCAGCTTCCAGGTCTTGA
>Ga0209285_10000265_pt1 | contig 19314 bp, 17 predicted proteins | sample PPLLak3March2015_2_FD_187249 | JGI IMG/M metagenome (GOLD analysis project Ga0209285, IMG submission 187249) | Freshwater sediment microbial communities from Prairie Pothole Lake near Jamestown, North Dakota, USA - PPLs Lake P8 Core (3) Depth... | ecosystem: Environmental > Aquatic > Freshwater... | reverse complement strand
CCGCACGCGCTTAGGTGGCAGTGGGCGTCGATCAGGCCAGGGGTTACAGTGCGCCCCATCAGGTTGATCACTCGCGTGTTATCGCCCGCCAAACCTTGTGCAGCCTGGTCATCACCGATGAAACGGATGATTCCATCTTTGATGGCCAGGGCCTTTGCTGTTGTACGATTTGCATCGATGGCAACGATATTGCCATTGACCAGGATGGTATCGGCAACTTCACCCGCTGCCAGGGTGGGAACCTCCGTTGCAGTGGGCCCGGTTGTTGTCGGAACCACGTTCAGGCTTTTACCGCGATTGCAGCCTGCCAGGAATGCGCCTCCTGCTCCCACAGCAACGAGCTTGATGAAATCCCGCCTGGATAAATGATGATGGTTGTGAGACATGTTATCTTCTCCTTTCAATGGGATCGAAAAGTAGGTTCACGGCATAGGATGTGCGACAAAGAAATCCCACATCAACGAAGTGGCCGAGATTTCAATCGTTGGTTCACCCATGCGGAGGTTGACGGCTTCCCCGCCCGGCCAGGCGTGTTTCCCGCCTGTCACTGTATACAATTCCACAGAGGAACCGGCCTGGCAGGGTGCATAAACATCGTGGATGATGTTTCCTGAAACCACCTGTTGAGCCTCGATTGGGCAGCCATTCGTGGCGACCCAGAACGAGATTTGATCGTTCACGGAAATGAACTGCACCCCGCCGGGAGTCGTGCCGCCGTTGTACGGATTCGGTTCATCATCCGTGCCGTGGAAGTGGATGACCGGCACCAGGCGCGATGGCTGGCAGGCCAGCATATCCTCCAGCGCCTGCGTCGCGCTGACCGGGCCAATGGCGGCGATCTGGTCCGACATTTCACACGCCAGCCGGTAAACCAGGATGGCGCCGTTCGAGAACCCGGTGGCGTAGATCCGGTTGCGGTCGAGGTTCAGGTAAGTGGCGAGTTCCTCGATCAGGGCGCGCACGAAACCGACATCATCCACATTATGGAGAGCGGCCTCCCCGCAGCAGTGACCGCCATTCCAGGATCTTTGCTCCCCGGAAGCATTGGGGTAAACGACGATAAAACCGGCAGCATCGGACTGGTTATTGAAACCGCTGATGCGGATCATTTCGTTTGCATCCAGCGTGATCCCATGGAAAGCCAAAACCAATGGCGCAGGCTGGGAAGCATCGTAGCCTGGCGGGATGTGCAGTACGTAGGAACGTTCCTCACCGCCATAATCCAGGCTATGTTTCGAGTCCCCAAACGGCGGAGCTTCATAGGTCGGTTCTTCAGGCGGGGGCGTCTGTGTAGCAGCCGTCCCTCCGCAAGCCAGAATGGCAACGAGGATCAATATACATAAAAGCAAGCTGATCAGTTTCTTCATATCATGACTTCCTATGGACCGAAACTCGACGGGCGTAGGATGTTTCGCGACCAATAATTTAGAATGACTGTCTGGAGATCGTTTTCCACTGGGGAGACATTTTCCAGATCAGCTCCGAAACGGAAATTGAAGTCGGTGACGCTCTCCGTCCACGGCGCCCAGGCAGGATTCCACACCCACAGGGCATAATTGATGCCCATATCTTCGAAAATACCCATTTCATCGCGCATAAAATTAGCCGCATTTGGCACCCAACGCACGACCCCGAATTCATTCACCGCAACAGGAACATTATGTTCATGTTGAAAGTCTGTAAGGATGGAAAGATAACCTACCAGCCACTCTTGGTTGAAGAGATCGGGTTCTCCATCCCAATCCAGGTCGAACTCGCCAGGGTAAGTGTTCAGGGCAGGTGACTCCTGGTGGGTATATTGGGATTGAGGTTCATACTGGTGAGCGGTGTAAACGATGAGCGGATCGTCGATCGGTTCCAGGTAGGGCAGCCAGCGCACGGATCCCCAGGACATGGAATTGACCAGGATGGGCATTTCTCCATCCACTTCGCGAATCCCGGCCACGATGCGCGGGTAGAATTGATTCCAATCGTAGAGGCTGCCTGCGTATTCGGGATAGAACTCGGCGGGTTCCCATATCCCCAGCGCCACATCGTTGGAATTCGGTTCACACATCAGATCGTAACCAACCACAACGGGATTTTCGCGGTAGCGATCAGCGGCGTAACGCCACATCTCCACCCAGGCGTCCTGGGCTTCCTGATCCTCCCACACCCACTCGACCAGCAGGTCGGGATCGAACCAATCACCCGCGCCATCCCGGTAGAAGGTGAAATCGCTACGCCCAGGTCCGGTGCGGAAGGTGATGACCACGAACAAATCAGCCCGGGCAGCCATATCGATCAAACGATCCAGGTTGGCCTGCACCTGCTCATCCAGTACATAAGGATGCCGCTCAGTGAACAGACCGGGATGGGATAGGTTGACATAGTTGGCCCCTGACGCAGCCAGGGCATCAAAATCCGCCTGCTCATACGGCGGGCCGATGTATCCACTGCCCAGGAATTCAGGCCCATCCAGATCAGGTACTACGATACGTTGCCAGATATTGGCCCCGCGCAGTTGCGTGCCGCTCGCCCAAAGTCGCCATTTATCGAATGATGCTTCCTGTATGAGTGGAAGGGTCGGATGCGGAGGAAGAGGGGAATAAGTTTCATCCTCCATCTCTCCCGGAAAACAGGCCGCCAAGAATAAGCCAAAAGTAATCAAGCCCACCGCGAGGAAGATATGTTTTCTTTCAAACACTACTCCTCCAAAATGAATCAGATGATTTGGAGTATCATCTCAATAACTTGGGGGGCGGGGGGTGTGTGGGCGGCTTCGCCGCCCACACACCTCCCCATCTTCCCCAATTTATTGAGAAGTTACGATTTGGAATCTATTTGACGCTGAACGGGAAATTCTTGACCAACGTTTCATCCACGATCACGCGCATGATGTAGCTGCCTTTGGCAAACGCGCCCAGGTTGAACTCGTTGCTGCCTTCCGAAAAGGATTGGGTTTCGTTGAGCGCCAGGTTGCCCCGGCCAGGAACCTGGATACAGGCCCGGATGGTGACATCGGATTTGGCATCGAACATGATCAGAAGCGGTTCATCGATGGAAAAATCCACGCCCTGTTCCCCTGGCGTACCAGGCTGCCAGGTGGTTGCGCTGACCAGCTCCATGCTCTCGAAATACTGGCCGAATAGGGCTTCATCAGCGACGCCGCCGATGTTTTCACCACAGGATGCCGGCGGTCCGAAACGGCATGCCCCCAATGCTGTTGAAAGGAAAGCAAACACGATCAGCAATCTCACGGTTTTCATCTGTCGCTCCTTTGGTCTATCATCATTATAAGGATTAAGAATCAAAATACAAGTACCTGTTGTGATAAAAAAAGGTATCATTTCAATAACTTGGGGGGGCGGGGGGTGTGTGGGCAGCTTTGCCGCCCACACACTCCCCATCTTCCCCTACTTATTGAGAAGTTACCAAAAAGTACTCCTGCCATCACCTTCATGGCAGGAGTTGATGGCTACGCGTAGCGTTTCATCAGGTTGGGATCGGGCGCTTCCTCACTATCCAATCCTTGAAAATAACAGGATAAAAGGATCACCGGTGTACTCATAGGCAAAATACTTGCTCATCGAGTTTCCTCAAACACAGAGATTATGGCAAATAACCCTCAACCCCCAGAATCCCTTCGAACGCCTGGCGGGCATCTGCCTTTGCCTTCTCGAACCATTCCGGATCCGATGGTACATACAGCTCATCGAATTCGCGCTTCACCCATTTTTGTGCAGGTTGATTCCCGCCATACTCATACAGGCGATTCTCGAAAACCACCGCCCGCAAACTACGGATACCAGCCAGGAGCGAATCGCCAAATGTTCCGAACTCGAACGTGGCGGAGTAAACCTTCCCATCAGGGAATTCTTCCTTGACGAGGTCATATACGAAATCCGTCATGTCACCGCTGACCGTGTAGAACTCATCCGGGTTGGGCGCCACCACGCGCCGGACTCCATACCGGTTTGCCGTTTCGCCAGAGGACATCCCCTCCCGCGCCGAATTGATCAGCGTCATTTGATTGCGGGGGCCATAACCAGTGTGCATATCCAGATGTAAGATCTGGTCATATCCCGATATCCACTTCCGGTACAGGGAACCCATCACCTGGCTTTCCTCATGGAGCGCATTTCCTCCAAAGTACAGGCCCTTCTCCAGCCGGTATTGTCCCATCAGGGCCGCCTCCCGGAACCGCCTGACACCAAACCGCGCCAGTAGACCGGGCAAGCAAAGAAGAAAAGCAAATTTACTGACCAACACATTCCGGATAGGCTGCTGGGGGTTCAAAAATGGATCAAGCCGGGAATAATCTGGGTTGAAGTTTGCCAGGGAGTCAAAATCGCGCACGAAATTGCGGTTCAAATCGATATTATCCGCTGTGACACAGCGGTGGTGCTTCATCCCCCAGGGATTGATGGCGTGGACTAGCAGGATGCCGGTCGTATCCGGATCGAAACGCACCTGGAATTCCTCGATGAAAAGCTGCATCATTGCTGAGCCGACATAGCCCTCGATGCCATGCAAGCCGGTCGTCAGGATGAACAAACGTTGCCTGTTATGGCAAGCCTCGGCCGCGATCCAATCGATGGATAGTTCCGGCGCGCCGGCGAGGCTGTACTTGTCCAAACGCGCCGCCGGCCACAGGTTCCGTACCGCAGCGATGTTTTCGCAAAAACGCTCGCGTGAACGTTCATATGATTCCGGTATAGAGACCCGGTCTCCCGAAGGCCCCCGAAGGGGGTGAGAGACCGGGTCTCTGATAAACTGGTCAGAACGGTCCATAATTGATCGCCACTGCAACCGCCAGGAAGACAACCGTCGCCAGGAACACCCAAACCCACAACTTGAGCAGCCACTTGAACCACTTGGTGAAGGGAATGACGGTCAGGCTGAGAGTGATCAGCAACGCCGCGTTGACCGGGTATGCCATGTTGGAGAAACCATCGCCGAAACAGTAGGCGCTGACCGCGATCTGCCGGTTGACGCCCACCAGGTCGGCCAGCGGCATCAGGATCGGGATGAGCAGGAAGGCTTTGGCCGAACCGGATGTGATGAAAATTTCCAGCACCAGCGTCAGGCCATAGATCATCAGCGCAGATACGAATGGGCTGGTACCGGTGAAAGCATTCGAAGCCCAGTGCAGGATCGTATCCAGGATGCCGCCCGATGCAACGATATGGCGCACGCTGGCGGCCATCATCAACAGCGGGATGGCCGGCGCGATGCCCAGGAAACCTTCCCAGGCCGCCTTCCAGGCCGCTTTCCCTGCCCCGGCGATCAGGCCGGAGCCAATCCCGCCAATGACAAACAGCAGGCCGGTCAACGGCAGGGCCAGGTCTGAGAGAATTTCCACAAACGGGGAAGCCACCAACACAGCCAGGATGAGGATAAAGAAGATCGCCAGGAAGATGGCAGCCGGCTTCATGCGCGGGTTATCTTCAGCAAGTTCGAAAGAGCCGTACTTCAATCGTTCAGGTTTGTCTTCTTCGTAAACCGGGGAAGTTTCTGGTTTGCGGTCGATCTTCCTGGCATACCGGGTCAGGAAGGCGGCCAGGATGGCATACACCACGAAGAATAGCACGATGCGCGGCGCCGCGCCAGAGAAAAGCGGCAGGCCGGAAAGCCGGTGGGCCACGCCGATGGTGAAGGGGTTGAAAACCGCGGTCGAAAAACCGACATTGGTTGCCAGCACGGACATCCCGAGGCCGATCAGGCTGTCCCAACCCAGGGAATAGGCCAGGGCGATCATGATCGGCAGCAGCGGGATGACTTCCTCGAAGATGCCGAAGAAGCCGCCCAGCGCCATGAAGAAGAAAGTGATGATCAACAGCAGGGTATATTTGCGATCCCCGAATTTCTTGATGATCAACGAGATGACATACTTGAGGATGCCGCTGCGGTCCATGACACCAAAGGCAACCCCCACCAGCAGGATGAATACGATGATACCGATCACAATGCTGCTGCCTTCCGCGGTGAATACTTCGAAGGGCGCCGTGAACCAGCGCCAGATGGGATACTCCGGTCTTTCGGTGAAAGTGAATGAAGCAGCATTGATGGTTTCGCGGCCATCGACCTCGACGCGGGCATACTCACCCGCCGGTATGACACGCGTCAACACACCGGAGATGATCATCATTGCCAGCAGGATGAGCAGGGATTGGATGAAAGCCTTCTTGCTGATCTGTGCACCGGATTTTTGCGTCATGGGGGTCTCCTTAAATTAAAACCTTGGGATTTCTTCCAAGTGTATTGCATAAGGCCTCAAGAGTCAAAAGAAACCGGAGAGCGGGGGAGTATGCTGAAATCTCCACGAAAATACATCTTTGGATGGATGAAGAAATCCGGAAAAACCGGTAGAGTATGTGCATCACCCGTGAAGGAGAAAACCGATATGCAAAAAGAACAGATCTTTCCCCTGGCCCAAAAAGCCATGCAAACCATTCATCCCAGGGTTGGGCCGATAATGGAAAAGTTCGCTGAAAGCCTGGATATCGACAGGCGCCTGGTTGGGTTGCTGATCCTGGCCGCCACCTTCGATCCAGAACCGATCTCCCCCTCCATCCTGCAAAAGCGTTCCCCTTATACCAACGCGAGTTTCTATTTGCAGGGCTTGGAATATGCCCGCGACCACCATCTTCTCGAAGAAATCAGGCCGGGCGAATTCATCCTGTCCGCCAATGCATGCCAACAGATCATCAACCTGCTGGCTGAAATCCGATTGGCTTTTGCCAACGCGGATCCCTTGCCAGAGGTCGACTCCAAGCGCTTGGGATATTTGCTTCACAAATTAGCCAAGGTCATGGTCGAGAACCCCCCCTCACCAGAGCACGAATCCGCAAGAAGAAGCTATGCCATCATGCCCGCTCCTGTCCCGCCGCTTCCATATATCGAACAGGCCATCTCCTGCCTGGGTGCCTACCGGGATGACTCGCACCTGGCCGCCTGGCAGCCCACGGGCATCAGCGCCACCGCCATCGAAGCATTGACCTTCCTCTGGCGCGGCGAGGCCGATTCGCTCGACTCCCTGTGCGAGAAGCTGCCATTCCGCAACCACTCGAAAGAAACCTACGCAGTCACATTGGAAGAACTCCGCAAACCTGGCTACATCGAAGGCCCGGATGGTTCACCCATTGTGACAGCCAAGGGGAAAGCGTTCCGCGAGAAGGTGGAGCTGGATACAGATGAGATTTTCTATAAACCCTGGTTTGTCCTTTCGCAAGGTGAAATTGCTGAGATCGGCGGATTGTTGATCCGCCTGCAGGAAGGTCTGAAAGTAACCAGTAACCTTTTCTAAACCAACCCTAACCATAAAATACAAGGTTCTCTGGGAGTCGCCGTGATGGATGGAAAGATATGGGGGTATGGGGCGGGCTTCGCCCGCCCCATACCCCTAATTTCCTTCCTCTTCCGGCGATTCCCAGAGAACCAAATACAAACGAGCAGAAAGGGGAACCGTTATTGTATAATTGACATAACGGTTCCTTTTCTTATCCCTGCAAAGAATATGGAGGTGTTCAATGCCAATCGCCATTTTCAACATGCAGAATCAGCTTATTGGAGGCGCAGTGATCGAATCCGAGCAGCTTGGCTGGCTGTACCGCGGCAATGAACGCATTGGCCGCGTCGAAGTGGATTGGGGTGAGGAAGAACAGGAACATGTAGCCGAAGCGTTTGTCAAAGGCGAAATGAAAGCGCATCTTGTTCTGGAACGATATGGCCTGGCTGCCGGAAAAATCACACGCGGCTACGAAGAACTTGGACAGGTGAGGTCGCTGGGAGGCGGGAAGTTCGCACTTTTCCGCGGCGAACAGCAGCTCGGCTGGATGGAAAACAAAGGCGACCCGATCAGCGGCAAGCATATCATCCTGTTCGGGGGAGCGGCTGCTGCCGCTCTCATAGGTTTGTGATCGTCATCCGCAAAGGAGAAAGCGATGGATTTCTTCGAAGTTGTTCAAGCCCGGCACTCGATCCGTTCTTATTCCAACCAACCGGTCGAGGAGGAGAAACTGCAAAAGATCCTGGCAACCGCCAACCAGGCCCCATCGGCTGGCAACCTGCAAGGCTACGAGATTTTTGTTATCCGAAAACCGGAGCAGCGCCAGGCCCTCGTCAAGGCCGCGCTGGAACAGGAATTCCTGGCCGAAGCCCCGGTGGTTCTGATCTTCTGCGCCAACCCGGCCCGGTCAGAAACCCGGTACAAAGAACGCGGGATCAGGCTCTATTCCGTCCAGGATGCCACCATTGCCTGCACGTTCGCCATGCTGGCTGCCACCGCGCTGGGACTCTCGACCGTCTGGGTGGGCGCGTTCCATGAGGAGCCGGTCAGTGCCGCGGCCGGTATCCCAGCAGATCTGGTGCCGGTTGCCATGCTCCCGATCGGCTACGCAGCCGGCGAGCCACGGATCCGACCTCGCCGCGAGCTAAAGGATATCATCCACGAGGCGGGGTAGAACATCACCAATGGCCTCAGGCAAAGGAAAACCCATCAGCGTTATCGGTGATTAGTCAGGAGGCGATATGTCCGATTTTGTTATGACCCCCAGCCAGAAAACCCTGCAAGAGGAAGCCCGCGCCTTTGCCCGCGATGAAGTGCCGCGCCAGTTGCTGCTGGAAATGGATGCCGACCAGGTCCGTTACCCCCGCACGTACATCGAAAAACTGGCTGCCCGGAATCTGCTGGGATTGCGCTTCCCGATCCAGTATGGCGGGCGCGGGCTGGATTGGCAACACGAGGTGCTGGCGCTCGAGGAGATCGGGATACTGGGTGCCAGCCTGGCCTGCCTGTATTCCCTCCCATCCATCATTGGCGAAGCCATCAACATATTCGGCACAGATGAACAAAAAGAGAAATACCTGAGACCAGTCCTGGCTGGTAAACTGACCGTTGCCGAAGCCCTGACCGAACCGCGCGGCGGATCGGATTTCTTTGGCGCAACCGCCACTGCCAGGCGAGAAGAGAATCACTACATCCTGAATGGACAAAAACGCTTCATCGTCGGAGCGGAAGGTGCCGATTTGTTCATGGTCTATGCGCGAACGGATCTCGATGCCCCTGGCCATAGAGCCATCAGCGCATTTCTGGTTGAACGCAGCCCGGAGATCGAAGTTCAGCACGTTTACGGTCTGATGGGGACGCGCGGCGGCGGGACAGGCCGGGTTTACTTCCGGGATGTCCGGGTTCCGGTCGAAAATCTCCTCGGGAAGGAAAACAGCGCGGTGGATATCTTCCACCAGATGATGATCCCCGAACGCATGACCAGTGCGGCCGGTGCACTCGGACTCGCACGTGCCGCCCTGGAAATCGCAGCACGCTACGCTGACCGGCGTAAAGCCTTCGGGCAGAAGATCCGCGATTTCGAGGGGGTCAACTTCAAGGTTGCCGAGAGTCTCACCCGCCTGGATGCGGCGCGTGCCCTGGTTCACGAGACGGCGCGCATAATCGACCGCATCGGCAATTCGGGTTATGTGCGGCGGATGGTTTCAGAATCCAAGAAGTTCGCCACGGATACCACCTGGGCAGTGGTCAACGATGCCATGCAGATCATGGGCGGGATCGGCTATACCAACGTTTACCCCATCGAACGCATGCTGCGGGATGCCCGCTTGATGATGATCTGGACCGGCACCAACGAGATCATGAACCTGGTCATCCAGCACGAGTATTACCGCGAACTGCTGGCCGCGCCTGGTTCAGGGCGCGACGTGGAAGCTGACGCGGTCAATGCCGCGACAGAAGGGGAGAAGGTGTACGAATAGCGCTCCCTATCTCTGGTGACAACGCTCTGCGTTGTCACCAAGGATTTATATCCATCCCAGGCTGATGAATACGATCAAAGATACGATCACGATTCCCCAGATCGTCCCGACGGTGATCAGCTTCTGATTAAAAGTCTTCATATCGAAAACCCAGAAGGCAACCACGAAGAAGGTCAGGTAGCCGAACAGGAAGATCAGCCAGGGCGCGCCCCGGTTCCACCAAACGTAATCCCAGGTCAGCGCGCCGGCGCCGTTGAGCAGGTACTCCACGAAAACACAGAATATTGCCCCGGCAACGGCAATGAACCAGCGGTTGGGAACGCCCAGGATCTTGTCTTCCTTTTTGGGCAGGAGCATCTTGCTCCAAATGATGCCCGAGACAGCGAACATGAACATGATCTCGATGTTCAATCCAACCAGGATCAGGTAGGCCGTATCCCCCGGTGCTCCCCAAATGGGCGCATAACCGGTGAATTTCAGCACGAGAGAGTTGACGATCTCGTTGATCCAGTCCATGCCCCAGAAAGCCAGGCCAGCCAGGAACAGGTTCCAGTTGCGCTTCTCGGCTTCCACGGTGTAGATGTAGAATACGAACGCCAGCAGCGGGATAACATACCACTGGAATGTCTCACCCCCCTTGCGCAGGATTTCGAGAGCCTGTAATGCGGATTCAGTCATGTTCTTCTCCTTGTCTAAACCAAAGCAGATGAAAGAAACATCGGATTTCAACACAAATTATATATCACACCCGCCATAAAAAATCCAGCCGGTCAGGCTCGACCGGCTGGAACGAGAAGATTGATATTGTGAGAGAACTACGGTTTGCTCACAACCAGGTTATCGAAATGGATTTCTGTCACCTCATCTTCATAGGTGGTGGCGAGCAGGGAAATATCACCCGAGGTGAACGCGCTGTCGGTGGTGCTCGCTACACGCTCACCGTTGACCTGCAAAACAAGGCTTGAGCCATCACAAATGACCCGGATGCGGTTGACCGCATCTCCCTGGCGGATTACACTCGATTCCTTCCAATCCACCAATTCGGTTGTCTCTCCAGCCATGACTTTGTGGATAGCATAGTACCCATCACCGCTGATACGGAAGAGGTAACCATTCGGACTATCGCTGGAAGTGAACCGGCAACCCACACCATAGGCATTATTATCATTTCCCGGGCCTTGGACCTGCATCGCCTCAACATCGATGATCACGTTCTGGAAGTTCTTGCCCGCCAGCCCCCACATGATCTCGCCAGCCTCCAGAGATGTGACAAGGTAGTAGCCGTTGCCATAGCCAACTGCGCCGGTATCATAATCACCAACTTCCCAGCCAGTACTCTCGCTGCTGAAATCATCCTGGAAAAGGATATCCGAAGGCGGGGGGGACTCCTGCGTTTCAGATCCGCCAATCCCACCCAAGCTACACGCCAGGACAGTCAGAACGAGAATCCCAATAACAAGCAACGGGTGTTTTCTCATCATTTTTCCTGAAGGATATTATGGCTTTCTCACCACCAGGTTATCAAACTGGACTTTGGTTATGGATCCCTCTTCATAAACCACGGCTATCAAGGCAATATCACCAGATGAATAGGTCGAATCGGTTGCCTGGGCGAGAACTTCCCCGTTGACTTCCAATTTCAGGGTGCTGCCAATGCACGAGGCGACAATCGTGTTGCTCCTGGTTCCCTGGTTGACAGTGCTGGACTCGGTCCATTCAACGAGGTCCGTAAACCCATTCTCGTCAGCTTTGGCAATGCTGTAATAACCATCTGCGCTAATGCGCAAATAATATCCATTATCGCTGCTGGGATCAGGGTCTTTTCGGCAAATAATGCCATAGCCATTGTTGTCATTGCTGGGCCCTTGCACAGCCGTCGCATCAACCGAGATGATCGCATCACCGAAGCTTTTCCCGGCTGCGCCATACATGTTGACCCCGGCTCCGGTCCCAATGACGAAGTAGTAGCCGTTCTCATATCCAACCGACCCGCTTCCATAATCGCCGACTTCCCAGCCGGAATTTGGATCGCTGAAATCGTCCTGGAAAATGATATTGCTGGGCGGGGGTGGGGCCTGGGTTTCTGTAGCATCGGGCGTCCCTGGGCTGCAAGCCAACATCAGCAAAGCAAAAAGAGCGATCAGAGCGAAAACTTTCTTATACATGAGTGTTCCTCCTTGAAAGAATTGGATGATTTGCGCCATTATAGCATTGTATTGATAAATTTCAACAACAAAATTCCAAAATTACCGAAAACGAATGGATGCTTTGCTTCTCACTCAGGATTAATATTAATTCGATAAAATAGTTTTCGGACTAATTATATCGTTTTTAGCGAGAGGAAAATATGGAAAAGTCACTCCGGCATATTGAAATCCCTTCTTCCGAAATCACGTTGGAAAGCGCCTACCTGTCCCGCCGCGACTTCCTCAAAGCGATGGGGATCGTCAGCGCCGCCTCCCTGCTGGCAGCCTGCGCCCCCCAAGTAATAGGAACGCCAACCACAACTGGCACGAACCAGCCATCCTTGCCAACTGCAACCGGCCTGGTTGACGAACTTGGCGAGCCAACCAATACTTTTGAACAGATCACCAATTACAACAACTATTACGAGTTCTCGTTCGACAAAGAAGCCGTTGCGAGGCTGTCTGCCAATTTCAAAACCACACCCTGGGCTGTGGAAGTGGGCGGGTTGGTTCACAATCCGCAAACGTTCAGCATCGAGGAACTGCTCAAATTTGAGCAAAAGGAACGCATATATCGGATGCGCTGCGTGGAGGCCTGGTCGATGGTTATTCCCTGGGTTGGTTTCGAACTCAACGAATTGCTCAAGGCGGTCGAGCCGATGACCAGCGCCAAGTACGTGCGCTTCGTCACCGTGCAGGATGAGGAACATATGCCTGGATTGCGAGCACCTGGTTATCCATGGCCGTACAACGAAGGCTTGCGGTTGGACGAAGCCATGCACCGGTTGACCATCCTGGCGACCGGCCTGTACGGGGAATCCCTGCCCAACCAGAACGGCGCTCCGATTCGGTTGGTGGTGCCATGGAAGTACGGCTTCAAATCCATCAAATCAATCATTCGCATCGAGTTGACCGATGAGGAACCGGCTACCCTCTGGTCCACGGTTGCGCCCAACGAATACGGGTTCTATGCCAACGTCAACCCGGAGGTGGATCACCCGCGCTGGTCACAGGCCAGTGAACGGCGCATCGGTGAACTCAGCCGCCGCCCGACCCTGATGTTCAACGGCTATGCCGAGGAAGTAGCCTCCCTGTATAGCGGGATGGATTTGAGCGTCAACTATTAGAATAACCCTTATCACTCTGAGGAAGTGGTTATTGCAACCGAAGAGTCTCGCCGTTTCAAAGTTGATCAAGCTGATTGTATGTTAGACAAAAAGTGCGTTTGCATCAAGAAGCCATTTCCGTGGTTGCAGGTGGCCGTCCACATGGCTGGCTGGCTTCCCTTGCTGGTTATGTTATTGGATGGCCTGACAGGCAGACTGACCATCAACCCCATCCAGGAGATCGTGCAGCGGTTAGGCCGGTTTGCTATCTATTTCCTGTTCGCATCCCTGGCCTGTACACCGCTCAACACGCTCTTCAGCTGGCGCGACCTGCTCAAGCATCGCCGCACGCTGGGGCTGTACGCGTTCATGTATGCTGCACTGCATTTCTATATGATCGTTGCCGTGGATTATGGCTTCAGCTGGGTTCAACTCCAGGTGCTGATTTTTAAAAAACCTTACGCGCTGGTCGGATTTACAACCGGCATGACCCTGCTGGCCCTGGCAATCACCTCATTCGATGTCTGGAAAAAACGCCTGGGCAGGAACTGGAAACGGCTGCACATGTTGGTTTACCCGGCTGGTCTGCTGGCGGTTTTACACTACGCCTGGGCAAAGAAAGGCAACATCTTCACCCTCAGCGGGGACATCATCCGCCCGTTGATCTTCGGAGGATTGCTCATCATCCTTCTCATGATAAGGGTCCCGTTCATTAAATCATGGATAGCCAAAATAAAGCAGGTAATGAGAACTCGTAGTTAACGGTTTTTGATGCGGAGTCAGAACTCTCCAGACTCCTGATTCAGGCAGCAACCCGATGACTGGAGTCGTCGGACACCGGTACGGGGAAATTTCCGGAAATGTTTGACTTGGCCTCCCATTTGCTATAAACTAAAGACAGATCCAAGATGAACCAGGCACAATTCCACTTACTGGATGGTCTCGAGTTCTTCCTGCACCCATCCCTGCGCGGAAAGGATGTGACCCTTACCTTCGGTAATGACCAGTCTGTCAAACACCTGGTCGAATCGCTGGGCGTGCCCCACACCGAGATCGGCAATATCCGGGCGAATGGTCAACCAATCGGGTTCGGGTATCTTGTCCGGAACGGCGAGCAGGTTGAAATCCGGGGTGTTGCGCCGCAGCAACTCACGAATGAACCCCACTTCGTGCTGGACAGTCACCTGGGACGATTGGCATCCCACCTGCGCATGCTGGGATTGGATACTCTTTATCGCAGGGATTATCAAGACGATGAATTGGTTGCCATCAGCTTGCAGGAAGATCGCATCCTATTGAGCCGCGACCGCCAGTTGCTGATGCACAAAGTCATCCTTCAAGGCTATTGCCTGCGCAGCCTGAAGTCTGATGAGCAGATCCAGGAGGTTGTGCGCCGATATACCCTGCAGGATTGGATCAAACCTTTCTCGCGCTGCATGCGCTGCAACCATCCCCTGGAACCGGTGAGCAAGGGGCAGGTTCTCGACCGCCTGGAGCCGTTGACCAGGTTATACTTCGAGGAATTCCACATCTGCCCGGCCTGCAACCAGGTATACTGGAAAGGTTCACACGTGGAACGGATGCTGGAACTTGTCGAAGAATTGTGTTGAATTGAAGGAGTTGCCAATGCCCAAAACCGACCCAACCCCCATTTACGAAAACCCGATCGCCCTGCTGCAACAGTTGATCCGCTTCGATACCACCAACCCACCCGGCAACGAGCGGGAGTGCATCCTGTACATCGAGAAACTGCTGAAGCAGGCCGGCATCCACTCGAAACTGGTGGGACGCACCCGTGAGCGGCCCAACCTGATCGCCCGGCTGAAAGGCCAGGGCAGCGCTCCGCCGCTGCTTCTCTACGGGCACGTGGATGTGGTCACCACCGAGAACCAGCAATGGACATACCCGCCCTTTGAGGGCCGGATCGCGGATGGATACCTGTGGGGTCGCGGCACGCTGGATATGAAGAGCGGGGTGTCAATGATGTTGGCTGCGGTATTGAAGGCTAAAGCTGAGAAAACTTCCCTGGCCGGCGATGTGATCTTTGCCGCCGTAGCCGACGAGGAAGCCGGAGGGGATCAGGGTGTCGGTTACCTTGTAAAGGAGCATCCTGAGTTGTTTGAGGGTGTCCGTTATGCACTGGGGGAGTTCGGCGGAGTCAACCTAAACATGGCCGGCAAACGGGTTTACCCGATCATGATCGGCGAGAAGCAGATCTGCTGGATGAAGGCCACCTTCCGCGGCGTGGGTGGGCATGGATCGATGCCGGTGCGCGGCCAGGCGATGGCTAAACTTGCTCGCGCCTTGGACCTTTTGGATAAACGCAATCTTCCCATCCATATCACGCCAGCCGTGCGGGAGATGTTCGAAGCCCTTGCAAAGGTGCTGCCGGGAATAAAAGGGGTGTTCATCCGCCAGTTGCTCAACCCGGCCCTTACAGATACGGTGCTGAAGGCGTTGGGTAAGAATGGCGCCCTGTTCGCACCCCTGATGCGCAACACGGTCAGTCCAACCATGCTGAGCGCCAGCAGCAAGATCAATGTGATCCCGGCTGCCGTGGAACTGCAAATGGATGGCCGCCTGCTGCCCGGCCTGAAACCAGACCTGATGCTGGCTGAAGTGCAGGCCATCCTGGGCCCGGATGTGGAACTCGAAATTGTGCGCACCGATGAAGGCCCGGCCGCACCGGATATGGGCCTGTTCGATACCCTGGGAGATATCCTGCGCGAGTTCGATCCCGAAGGCGCACCCATCCCCTTCGTGATGATGGGCGTGACGGATGCCCGCTGGCTCTCGAAACTGGGCATCCAGACCTACGGCTTCACCCCGCTCAAACTGCCGGATGACTATAACTTCCTGCGCGCCGCCCATGGCGTAGACGAGCGCATCCCGCTGGACGCCATGGATTTCAGTGTACAGGCGATGTTCCGGGCCATCCAGCGGTTCCACTAAACCCTGACCCCTTGCTATGGGAAAACCATCTACAAACATGACTCACCCCGAAGATAAATTCGGGGTGAGTTTTTGTGCTGCAGGCTAAGTTTTTGCATTCGAAAACGCCCGTTGGTCGAGTAGGCAGTGGTTTTCAGCCGTATCGAGACCAACAGCCAGAAATAACGCCCCAAATGTGGTCTCGATACGCCCTTCGCTGCCGCTCAGAGCTACTCGATCACCAAAGTAACTTTGAAGCAAACTGTCAGGTGGTTGGTCGCGTCCCTTCGTGCAACTTTGTGGAGAGTTCTTTGGGGGAGTGCGTTTATCGCCCTGCTGTTACCCGGCTGATATCCTTGCCCTGTTCATTGGCGATCACCACCACGTTGTTCCGCACCAACGTGCCCTGGTATTGACCATCGCCATTGTAGGCGATCCACCCCTCCAGGTTGAATCCCAGCGGTCCCTCGGCCGGCATCCATTCGCCGTTGTATAGACGCGCAATGTGGACATGCGCGCCTGTGGCGCGTCCACCCTCGCAGGATGGGTGACCGATACGGTCGCCGGCCTGGACGGTCGTGCCCTGGGCGATCATTCCTTCATTCCCAACATGCAGGTAAAAGAGCACCCAGCCGGTGCGGGCATCGCCATCCATATCCATATCGATGACCACAATGGCATTTTCCGGCTCGGCGCGGATGACCAATCCATCCGCCATGGCAGTGGCCCATTTTGGGCTGGGCATGCAGCTCGTGTTCTCACTGGGCGGGCCGAAATCGAGCGCGGCCAGCGGATCACCCCTGCCCCAGCCGGTGTGCGGGCCGCCGGAGTAGCCCCACGTTTCCCCGGCTGGAAATGGGAACAATAATGCCGGCTGCTGTAAACTGACCGGGATGTGGGGGACATCCGCCAGCCAGGGATCGCCGAAGAGTTTCCGGTATGTTCCTGCCAGGCCATCAGGACCGATGGCAAGATCATACTCGGACCGATCGTGCAAACGTGAAAAATAATATTGAAAAGCCACTGTGGCCGCATTCTGCCAGGGATCGGGGCGCTCCAGGCGGCCATCCAGGTGCTCGAACTCGGTCAGGCGTGCCGTTCGCCAGCGGTAGTAGCCGGTATTGAGCAGGTCCGCCGCCCAGATCAATTGCAGGTAAACACCCGGATAATTAAAATCCTCATATCCCAGCGGATACCGCCCGGCCGGTTTTTCGGGGAGAGAAAGCGCGCCAAGCTGGTATTCCAGCAGGGCCAGCAGGAAGCGCGGACTGATGCTGTAATACTGTGCCACCCGGTCGACGATTTCCGCGCCCGTGCGATAGCGGTCGCCGGAGAATTCGCGGTAATCCTTCAGCCAGCCGGGACGACTTGCAACGAACGCGGCCGTGTCAAACCCCACTGCTGAAGGGCCATTGACATACAGGCTGTCCGGAAGGATCTGGTAAGGGTTGCCCCATAACGGCAGGTAATAGATGGGGATCTTCATCGGCATGCCGGGCGGCATGGTGGTGGCATCCAGCGGGATCTCGGGATTGGCTGAAAGGATCTCGTCAACGGTTGTGTTGAAACGGGCTGCCAGGGCCGGCAGTGTATCCCCGGTCTGGGCTGTGTAATCCACCAACTCGCCGGGCAGGTACTCCAGGCGGGTTGGGTAGGGGGTGGCCGCGTAGATGGTCGGCGTGACCGCGGGCGATCCTTCCGGGGCTGGCGTGGCATTCCCATCCTTCGGGGCGCAGGATGTAATCAGGAGCACGATCGCGATCAGGAATGCCGGGAAACGGGATAAGGTGAAATTACTCATCCGCAAAACGTTCGACCGCAGAATACGGCCTGCCATCCGGGTCAGCGGTTGCAGTGCGGTCGCCGTTGGTCATTGTCCCTTCGTAGGGAGCATCGCCGTTATGAGCCACCCAGCCGCTCAAGACAAAGGGCAGCGGGCCATCCGCCAGGATCCATTCCCCGTTGTACTTCCTGGCTATGTGGATATGCGTTCCAGTCGCCTGGCCGCCCTCGCAGGAAGGATGGCCAATCTTTTCATCGGCCTCGAGCCAGGTGTCCGATTCGACCCGATCCTTTGTGGCAACATGCAAAAATAGCAGCACCCAGCCGGTCTGTTCGTAGCCATCCCCATCCAGGTCGAGCACAACCACGCCGGTCTCCGAGCGCACCACCAGGCCGGGAGCGGAGGCCAGCACCCAGCGGATCGAATCGGTGCAGCCGCCGATTTCCGAACCGGGGGCAAAATCCAGGGCAGCCCAGCCACCGCGTCCGAGCCAGGGCGCGTGTGGTCCGCCGGATAACCACCAAGTCTGACCCTCTGCAAATGGCAGGTTCAATTCCGGCTGCACCAGTGCGGGTGGATAGAGCGGCTCCACAAGCCGGGCACGCACCCAGGGATCACCGAACATCCCTGCATATCGGGCTGGGAAACCCGCGTCCGGATCGATGGCAGCCTCCCATTGCAGGCGCGTCATGTGGGTCGAGAAATAGTACAAGATCGCGGCAGAACCGGCATTCAAGCCCGGTGCAAGGTGCAACCGGCTGCCATCCTTGAATGTCAGTTCCGTCAGGGCGCCCATCCGCCAGCCGTAATAACCAACGGATAATTCCTCCGCCGCCCATTGCAACTGCTTGTGCAAGCCCTTGTACAGGATATCCGTGTTCCCCAACGGATAATCCGTTTTGGCAAGGTTGCCCGGCGAACCGGTTACCCAGCCGCCTTCGTATTCGATCAGGGCCAGCAGCAGGCGCGGGTTGATCGACCAACCCAGGGCGGTATGTTCCACGCTGTCGATCCCATCTGTGATGCTTGGCAAACCGACATACTCGGTGTAGGTGCTCAGGTAACCGCCTGCATCTTTCACATACTCCCGAACATTGAAATCGGTTACGGATGGAGAAAATACCGCCTCACTATCCGGCAGGATGATATCGCTGGGTGAGGTTTCGACCCCCAGCAGGAAATTGGGGATGAGCAGGGGCGTATCCGGTTCCAGCAGCCGCTCCGCTTCGGGCAGGGATTCGCTGGATGAGATCAGCCCAACCTCCACCATAAACCGCGCCGCGATCGCCTGAAGGGTATCCCCCGATTGGGAATAGTAAACTATCGACGGCGGGAGGGTCGCCTGGGGATCGCGGGTTGGTGAAGGCGTGACCGGCGTGGAGGTTGCCGTTTCGGTGGGTGCAACCGTCTCCGTCGGCAGGGGCGAGGGGGTTTCTGTTGGTGTAGGAGGCGGAGGGGTCACAGTCGAAACGGTTTGCGTGGCTTCCGCGGTCGTCGTTTCATATGTCCCCCACAGCGGGCCGCAGGCCGACAAGGAACTGCTAACAATCAAGAAACC